>OKRS01000101.1_pt1 | contig 62217 bp, 35 predicted proteins | sample 1601191 | NCBI WGS metagenome assembly OKRS01 (sample SAMEA3541509, study PRJEB24748) | human gut metagenome | biome: human gut; feature: human-associated habitat; material: faeces | place: China | collected 2012
GTCGTATATCTGAGTTTATTTATATCGTGTATCTGAATTCCCTATTATTATAACGGTTTCTCGTACAAGTTATTGTTTCACATTATTTATATATGCGAACAGATAAACCACTCCGGCTGCCATTACAGCCACAGCACCTACCTGTCCGATGGCGTCGCTGGCAAATCCCATCAGGAGAGGGAACACCGTACCGCCGAAGAGACCCATAATCATCAGTCCGCTCACCTCGTTCTTATGCTCAGGCACCGAGATGAGAGCCTGCGAGAAGACGATGGAAAAGATGTTGGAGTTGCCGTATCCCACAAGAGCTATTGCTGCATAAAGAATGACTTTGCTTGTTCCTACGAACATTCCAGCCATACTCAGCGCCATCATCACTACGCTGATGATGAAGAATGTGCGCGCCTTCATCACACGGAGGAAGAACGAACCGGTCAGACATCCAAGGGTTCGGAAGATGAAATAGAGGGATGTGGCGAAGGCTGCCTCGTTGAGAGACCATCCGAGACGCTCGATGAGAATCTTCGGAGCTGTGGTGTTGGTGCCTACGTCGATGCCCACATGACACATGATGCCAATGAAGGAAAGCAGCACGATAGGTCTGCCGAGCAACCGCACACTGTCCATTATGCCGGTAGCCTTACCCTCGTTGTGCTCTTCCGGAATGGATGTGACGCAAAGGGCAGCGGCAGCCACCATACCTATTATCATATATATGGGGAAGAGTATCCTCCATCCGAAGCCGAAGCTCGGTATTGTAGCCATGGCTCCCCACATGGCTATGTATGGAGCAAGGAATGAGGCTATCGCCTTAACGAACTGTCCGAAGGTGAGAGTTGAGGCGAGGTTGCCCTTTATAACGACAGACACCAGTGGATTGAGCGACGTCTGCATCAGAGTGTTGCCTATGCCGAGCAGGGAGAACGACACGAGCATCAGTGTGAAGTTCTCGCCGAAGAGCGGCAGAAGGAGCGACACTGTGGTCACGGCGAGCGAGAGCAACACGGTATTCTTCTTGCCGATCTTGTTCATAAGCATGCCCGTGGGCACACTGAAGAGCAGGAACCAGAAGAAGACGAGCGACGGGAACATGTTTGCCGTAGCGTCATTCAGGTTGAGGTCTTCTTTCACGTAGTTGGAGGCGATGCCTACCATATCTACGAATCCCATGGCGAAGAAACAGAGCATCACCGGGATGAGGGTAAGTTTAGCAGATTTACTCATTTTATTCTGTTTTATATAAGTTCATTATTTCAGTTTATATACCGCATATTTCTTTGTCTTGCCCTTTATCGTTACCTTGTCGTAAGGTCTTGTAGGGAACACAAGGTTTGTCATAGCCATCTTTCCGTCGTTGTCGAACACCTCAATACTGCTCTTGTCGATGAATATGCGCAGCTTGTTCATCTTGCCATATACCGGGGCTGTAGTTATGGCAGCAAAGTCGCTGCTGAAATCGGTCTTTCCGCTTAGTGTGCGGTCCATCGAGAATGTTTCGTCCTTTGCCTTATATGTCATGACCACCTTCTCGCCCTTGCTGTTGCTCAGCGTAATCGTGGCATCACCCTTCAGATTCACCACCATTTCGCAAGCTTCGCTCAAAGACTTTGATGGCTTTTTACTTCGTGCAGCAGTAATCTCTTCTGATGGAGTAACGCTGCAATAAGTGTTGCCTTTATATTCGAAGAGTCCCAAGTCGCGAGGAATGGAGTTGGCAGAACGATACTGCATCGTAGGCACCTGATTGGCATACTGCCAGTTGCTCATCCATGCCAAAGCCACGTGTCTGCCGTTGGGAGCATTGTCGAAAGTAACGGTGGCATAGTGGTCTTTACCATAGTCCATCCATTTTGTCACTTCCGGTTTCGATTCGCAAGTAAATTTATGTCCGTCGAAGTCACCAACAAAATATTGTGTTGCCGAACCTCCGAAAGGACATCCAGGATTGATGTTGCACACAAGCATCCATTTCTCTTTGTCTGTGCCACGTACTTTCATCTTCATCAAATCCGGGCATTCCCACACACCGCCATGACTGCCGTATCCGGCTCCGAACGAGCTTTCAAATTTCCAGTCTTTCAGATTGTCGGACGAGTAGATGTTCATCTGCTGTCCGGCAGCGAGAATCATGTTCCATTTCTTGATATCCTCGTTCCAGAACATGTGAGGATCGCGGAAGTCGGGCACGTTGCTCGTGATGATCGGATTGCCGTCATATTTTGTGAAGGTCTTACCGTTGTCGGTGCTGTAAGCCATGCTCTGCGTCTGATTTTCACCGGCTGATGTGTAGAGAGCCACAATGGCGTTTTCTCCAAATCCGGCAGTGTTGTTCTTGTCTACCACTGACGAGCCGCTGAATATTACACCCCAAGCATCGGGCTGTATTGGGTCGCCTTGGAACGTCCAATGGATGAGGTCGGTTGATGTGGAGTGGCCCCATGTCATGTTCTCCCACTGCGAACCATAAGGGTTATGCTGGAAGTAGAGATGCCATACACCGTCCTTGAAGAACATTCCGTTCGGGTCGTTCATCCATCCGTAAGCTGGGGTGTGATGGTAGAGCGGACGATATTGTTCGCGGTTTGTCGTGTCAAAGCTCTCTGCATTCTTGATATTCTTCCAGCAAGTGAAAGTGGAAATACCACCATCGTTACGGTAGTTGCCGTTCACGTGAATATCAAGAGCTAACGTCTTTTCCTCATTGAATTCATCAAGATAAAGCGGAACATAATAATCCACCTTGTTCATTGCCAGTCGTACATTGAGCGACTTCATCTGTTTGTTGCCGGCGATAACCTTTATGTTGCTCATTTCTGCACTCTCCTGTACTGGCAGCAACAGGCATTTGTCCTTCTGCTGTATACGGTACAGACAATGGTTGCTGCTCAGAAACTGTGTTTCCTGTGCGCATGCTGTGCCTATTGATGCCAGAGCAATCAGAACTGATAATATATTTCTTTTCATATCTCTGTATTCTTAAATTTAAATGTTATCCTGAATCAATCCCATCACCTTTTCTGACTAAAGTTTACCTATTAATTTCTTTTGACTAACCTATACTTATATTATAAGAAAACCAATATTCTTATTTTGCATCGTCGTATCCTTTGTTCTGCTTATACAAGCCTGGTATATAATATAACTGGTTGTATGGCACTGGATAGAATTCATTCTTGCCGGCTGTGAAGTGGGCATCCCTCAGATATTCGGCGTAAGTCTGATTTACTGTATTACCATTCTTGTCGGTAAATGTGTAAACATCCTTCTGCTCTGTCTTGAAGTAATTATTCAGCGTAGTTGAAGCTATTCCCCAACGGCGCAAGTCGAAGAATCTTCCGTTTTCCATTGCCAACTCAAGACGACGCTCCCAGCGCAGGCATTTCCGTGCAGTTTCCTTATCCTGGAAATAAGACTCTGGATAGAGAGCAATGTCACACTGGTCTTTGGCATATTCAATGTGTTTGTCTATAGAATTCTTTGCTCTCTGTCTGATGTCGTTAATTATGATGCGTGCTTCTCCAAGACGGTCAAGTTCTATAAGAGCTTCGGCTCGCATAAGCATTACATCGGTGTATCTCAAAACGTAGTCGTTCATTGCGAAAGCCTGCCATGAGCCGTTATATGTTTCACCTTTAGAGCGTTGTGGCACTTCTTTCATTGAAGTGTAATAACCGTAGACGTTAGGAGTGCGGGAATTGTCTGTCGTCAGAGTGTATTCCTTTTCGTATTTATATGGGAAGGTAGGCATACCGATGGTGTGGAACAAGCGTGGATTCCATTTCTGGGCAGTGACCTTGCCGTTTACCGGGTAGTCGATACTATTGTTGTAGTCATCAAACTCAGGCAGTCCGTTGCGTGTCTTGAAGGCATTCACCAAGTCCTGTGATGGTTTGTGAACATCCCATCCGCAAGACCAGATACCCCAGCAGCCGTTCAACATATTCGACCAGTTGGCACGACCGTATTTTGTATGGTCTTCGCTATAATCAGAGGTTTGCACGGCGAATACAGACTCCTTGCTGTTCTTGTATTCAGGCAGGAAGATATCGCCGTAGTCTTCCAGATATCCATAGTTTGAGTTTTTTACCTCATCAGTATAGTCAACAACCTTCTGCATGTATTGCTTGTTGATATGGTCTACGCCATCGGTTGCCTCATATCCGTCGCCCCAAGCCAATGTGAGATAACATTTTGCCAAATATCCGGCAGCAGCAATCTTGTTGGCACGTCCGCCATCAGCCTGCTTAGCTGGTAGAACATCATGGGCAAACTGGAAATCATCGATAATCTTCTGGAACAGTTCCTCGTATGTGAATTGTGTGTTAGAAGTCTTCTCCGTAGCATTGTCGGCATATACTTTTTCGTCAATCCATGGAATCTGGCGGAACATGGTAATCAGCTTGAAATAGAAATGTGCACGGAGGAATCTAACCTCAGCTTCGCGCTGTTTCGTTGTTTCAGCTCCAAGGGTCTTTTCGCCGTTCTGTTCAAGAGAGACCAACGCACGGTTGCAACGAGATACGGCACAGTAAAGGCGATACCAAAGTTCATCGAGTTCCCCTTTTGTAGAAGTCAGAGTCTTCCATATTTCCACATCGTGGTAACCAGTGTCACCAGTTCCCCAGCCACCTTTCAGACAGTCGTCTGATGCCAGGTCGCCATAAGGCCAGAGATTGAACGGATAGCTGTACCAGCAGTCACCAAGCATGGCGTATGCGCTGTTCACCATCTTTTCCGGCTCATTGAAGGCCTTGTCTTCGTCTACCACAGCTGTCGGATTATAGTCCAGAAAGTCATCACAACTTGCGAATGTTCCTGCAAGTGCTACTGCAAGCACTATTGTATATATCTTTTTCATAATGAAAATTCGTTTAATCGTTATACCTTTTATGTCTTAATGATAATTCTGCAATTTGTATTAGAAACCAACTTGAAGTCCAAACGACAATGATGTTGCCAATGGATAATTCCAGTCAGGATTCTCAGGATCTGAGCATGTCAGACTCTTGCTCTTTATGGTCAGCAGATTTTGTCCTGAAACATATAATCGTACACTTGACATCTTGACTTTTGACAAGATATCCTTAGGTATATTGTATCCGAACTGTAAGGTACGAAGTTTTAGGTAAGAACCATTCTCCACGAAGTAAGAAGAAGCTCTGCCCTCATCGGCTGTATTCATTGTGCTCAGGCGAGGAATCGACGAACTTGTATTGTTTGTGTTCCATGCGTTCATCAGACGTGTTCCCTTGTTTGAGCCCGGGTCGTTAACAGCCCAGAAATCGTTCTGGAACTTCTGGTTGTTGTAGACGTCCTGATCGTAAACGCCCTGCCAGAACATACTGAAATCAAATCCCTTGTAGTTGAGAGCAATGTTCAGTCCGTAAGAGAATGCTGGTACTGGATCGTAAATCCAAGTCTGGTCGTCGGCATTAATGCTGCCACTGTGATCCAAATCCTTGTATTTCAGTCCACCGACACGTGCGTTTGGCTGTCCCGACTTGTCAACTTCCTCTTGAGTCTGGAATATTCCGTCAGCTACATATCCAACGATAGAACCGTATGACTTGCCGCTCTGTACGAGATTTTCTTTTGTAGTATGAGTATAAGCACCCGTTGTAGATGAAGGCAGATAAGTTACTTTGTTGCGGAAGAAATCCAAATTGCCGTTAACATAGATGCCGAGTCCGTTAGCCAATGTGGTGCGGTAGCCCAAGCTGAACTCCATACCCCAGTTGCGGAGCGACGGGCCGTTTTTCCAAGTGTTGCCACCCTCGCCCGTTGCACCGAGGTATGCAGGATTAATCAGCATGTCCTTCACATTCTTGATATAAGCATCGACAGTTCCGTAGAAACTGTTGTTGAACATCGTGAAGTCAACACCAACATTGTATTGTGTTGCCGATTCCCACTTCAAATTAGGGTTTGCAAGTTGTGTGGCGCGGTAACCTGAAGGGAAAGTGCCGGAACCTTGCAAGAACAGGTCGTAGGCTGTAGATGTAACGCGGTCCAATCCGTAGTCAGCGACATAAAGTCCAAACTGTGCGTTGTTGTCGATTGCCTGATTACCTGTCTGTCCCCATGACAGACGCAGCCTTGCATCGTCAAGCCATTCCTTTTTCAACAGATTAGAGAAGCGGAAGCCGAGAGATGCAGCAGGGAATGTCCCCCAGCGGTGAGCCTTGCCGAAGCGTGAAGAACCGTCGTAGCGGATAGTAAAAGATGCAAGGAGAAGATCATCCCAGTTGTAGTTCACTTTTCCAAAGAATGATGCCAGACGATAGCCAACCTTAGCACCGCTATTGGTCATAGTTCCAGTTGCAGCATTTGGCCACATATAGTTTTTGTCTTCCAAGGCATATCCTTCAGAGTAGGCAGAGAAATCAATAACAGACTGTTTAGACATTTCGCTACCGACGAGGATGTCAAAATTGTGCTTGCCTATTTTATTTACATACTGCGCAGTGTTAGACCAAGTCCAGTTGGTCTCGTTATTGTTGCTCAATGTTGTTTTGGCAATATCATTCCTTACGATATCAGAATGGAAAGTGTTTGTCATCGCATTGATGAATGATGTCTTGAAGTCCAAACCGAAGTTTGAGCGGAGTGTCAATCCTTTGATAGGCTTCAGTTCTACAAATGCATTGCCGAATATGCGCCAGTAGTCGAGATTATTGTTACGGTTGTCGTATTGCTCGCGGCAAGGGTTCTGGCGGTCAGACATGCTGCCAACAGGGCCTGCGAAAACATTACTGTTCTCCTCGTATACAGGAACGATAGAAGGCATCTTCAACGCATTCTCCATAGGGTGGCAGTCTACTTGCGATGTGTAAGTAAGAGTGAGATTCTCGCCAACAGTAAGCATCTTGTTCAGATTCCACGACGTGTTAAGTCTTGCCGAGATATTCTGGAAATCGGTATATTTCAACACACCCTCATTGTTCTTGTATCCTAAAGAGAACATTGCGCTGTGCTTGTCGTTTGCATGCGATACCGATAAATCGTAATTCTGCATGAATCCGGTACGTGAGATAGCGTCCAGCCAGTCGGTGTCGGAGAAACGCATTGTCTTCTTGGCATTGATATATCCGTCGTACCTTCCGTTTATCGTATAGTTCTGATATTGGTTTGTTGCCGGATTCCAAACAGTGATAGGAGTACCGTTCTGTGCATTCAAATCAATGCCATAGTTTGCTGCATAGGCAACAGGGTCGAGACCGTCGTTGAGAGCTGCCTGTGCCATGGCTGTAGCATATTCGCCAGAATTGAGGAGTTTCATTTTCGACTGACTTGAATAGAATTGTGCGGTAAGGTTTGCTGAGAAGTCCACAGCCACCTTGTTACCCTTCTTTCCCTTCTTCGTCGTTATGATGATAACACCGTTTGAAGCTCTTGAGCCATAGATAGAAGCCGAGGCTGCATCTTTCAGCACCTGCATGCTCTCGATATCATTAGTGTTGAGAGTGTTCAGTGCCATGTTTGTTGGTACACCATCTATAATATAAAGAGGATCTTGTGAAGAGTTGAAAGAACCGATACCACGGATACGTACCTTACCGGTACCTATAGGAGAGCCGTCGGTTGTAACGGTCATTCCGGCAACTCGTCCTTGCAAGGCACGCATCGGGTCTGTGTCAGAAGATGATTTCAGATTCTTTGTAGAAACGACAGATATAGAACCCGTCAAGTCGGCTTTCTTTTGGGTTGTATAACCCGTTACGACAACTTCGTTCAGGTTGTTAGCAAGTTCAGCCAATTTTATTTTCATGTTTGGCTGTACTTTAACTTCCACTGTCTTGTAGCCAACATAAGATATGACAAGAGTTGCTCCCTGGTCGGCATCAAGCATGAAGTTACCGTCAAAGTCGGTCACTGTTCCCGTCTTTGTTCCTTTTTCCATTATGGTTGCTCCGATTACTGTTTCACCAGTTTCGTCTGTAACCACACCGCTCACCTTAATTTTCTGTGCGTTGGCAGTAATGCTCGCAGCCAGAAGTGAGAAGCTAATCAATACTTTTGATAGATTGCTCATAAGTTTAAATGGTTTTGTTAGTTGTTTGATTTTACTGCTGCAAAGTTATATAATGTATTGATATCCAACAAGAACGGATGTTACACAAACAGAAACGAATCGTTCATCGTATCATCTGTTGCATGTTTTGAACGATTTGTTGCAATCCTGCCGAGGAACAGACCACGATAGAGTCTACGGAGATAAAGAATATGTATATGGTTAAGAATGTGATGTTGGGACAGACATTTACATTTAGTGTGGATGAGAACAACAAGATAACTTTCGGCGATTACTATGAATGGTTCACTGTAACAGAATTATTGTATTATACTCAATTCCTATAAGGTGGCGGGACGTTGGTCTTATTATTCAGGCCAACGTTCCGCTTATTCTTTATTTATTACATGTTATTTCCATTATTTTGCTTAATTTTGAAGCGAAATAATAAATATGTAAATAGTAAGAGTATTATATGAGGCAGAGAGAGAACAGAAAGTCCTGTTATACAAAGGTATGGATAGCGCTGTGTGTGGCAGTTGTATTGTTTCTTGGATTGTATGGAGCCAGCAGCTATATGCTCGGCTATTCGCTGGGGTATCCGGAAAAGGAACGCATGACGGCGGAACACTGGAAGGAAAGAACCCGAAACGAATGTCCGTGGACGGCGGCATGGATGGACTCCATATACGGGAACCATTGCGTGAAGGACACGTTCCTCACGATGCCCTCCGGCTACAGGGCGCACGCCATATACCTGTATGCGCCGAGAGCTACAGTCAACACTGCCTTAGTGGTGCATGGCTACAAGGTGCGTGCCGAGGGGATGCTGCATATTGCATATATGTATAACCACGACCTGGGCTACAACGTACTCCTGCCCGACCTCTACGGACACGGGCTGAGCGAAGGCGACCATATACAGATGGGGTGGTTGGACAGATGGGACGTGATAAGATGGGCGGAAGTGGCAAACGACATCTTCATACCTTCACGCTCTTCATCCACACGCCAGGTTATCCACGGAATATCGATGGGCGCAGCCACCACGATGGCCGTGTCGGGAGAGAAGACTCCGGATTATGTGGAGCGCTTTGTGGAGGACTGCGGCTATACGAGCGTATGGGATGAGTTTGCCGGACAGCTGAAGGAGGAGTTCGGTTTGCCGTCGTTCCCGCTGATGAACACCACTTCCCTACTCTGCCGGCTGAGATACGGATGGTCATTCTCGGAAGCACGACAGATAGAGCAGGTGAAGAAGAGCACGAAACCGATGCTCTTCATCCATGGCGACAAGGATGCCTTTGTGCCTTACGCCATGCTTCGTCATTTATTCGACGCAAAGACAAAGGGCAGAAAGGCAATCTTCATAGCCAAGGGCTCTGTACACGCTATGGCATATCGTGACCATCACAAGGAGTATACGGCAAGGGTGAAGGCGTTTCTGAATGCTGCCGAATAATCCCCAAACGACCTAATGACCGATTGGGGATAAAATAAATCCGGCCTCTGAATTACAGCAGAGGTCGGAGATTACAGTTGGAACCGGAGGTTACATCTGGAGTCAGAGACTTCAGCTGGTGTCATTTCTTCTTTATCTCATAGCCTATCTTCTTGAAAGCCGCAACGAAGTCGTCATAATTGGCTTTCTTTGAATCGTAGACGATGGTCACCTTCTGTTCATCCACCGAGGTGATGATTTTCTTTGTACCCTTGACAAAGCGGATGTTGCTCTTGATTTTCTTCTCACAGTTCTGACAATGCATCTGTGGTTGTGTTGTTACTACTAATGTGTCTGCTGATGTCTTGGCAAAAGCATTGCCGGCAGCTACAAGCATAAATGCTGCTAAAAGATTCTTCTTCATATCTTTTTTTGTTTAATGATTTATCTGTTGATGAGTTAACGGATTGACAAGTTGGCGAGGATGCCTGCTCGTCTACAACTTCTCTAACTTGAATCTTACTCCGATGTAAGCCATTGCTCCCGTGGCGGGTCCCCATACCTGTGTGGCATCGAAGGCTGCACTCCATGGATGATGGGAGTGAAGGATGGGGTTGTCTATCTTATAGTTGGTGAGATTCTCGCCACCTAAGTATATGCTGAACCTGTGGAACTCCCTCGTCACTTGTGCCTGCAACTGGAAATAGGCAGGATAGCGACTCTGGTCGTAAAGCTCACCACCGCCATTCAGCTGACCCGTCACGTCGAACTGCCACAGTTCGAGCGGCGTCTTGTACGAAAGGGTTAGCAATCCCTTATAGCGCGAAGTGAGAGGCTTCAGGCGAAGCACTCCGTCGTAGGTACACTTCACGTCGTTGAGACGGAAGGCGGCAGTGGCAGTCATCCCGCTCAGCAATGGATATGTGGCATCCACCTGGAACGTATGGCTATAGCTCTTGCCGTCAAGATTCTCAAACGATAAGATGTGTTCGCCTCTGGCTCCGTCGAAGTTCATTATCATCTGATGCTTGAAGTCGGTGTAGTAATACTCCGCATTCAGCTCGAGGTTCTTGCCGAAGAGCGGAATGTTCATACCGACGGAAGCTCCCATGTTCCATGCCTCCTCCTGCTTCAGGTCGGGGTCGATGATAATCCCTCTGCCACTTGCCAATAGCGTTACGTTCTCTGCCAAGGCATGCGGCGTGCGATACCCCTTGCCGATGGAGGTGCGTAGCGTGACAATGTCGGACGGTGAATACTTGATGTGCAGTCGGGGAGTGACGAAGCCACCGTAAAGGCTTGAATGATCCCAACGCAAGCCAGGCATGACTGTAAGCTTTTCGCCCAACTTGTATGTGTATTGGGCATAGAGGCCGGGGGTCGTTTCCTTCGTCGCTTTGCTTCTTGCATCAGGCGTTGCGCCCAATGGATTGAAGCGTTCATCATAATAATCGTGGTTAAGCGATGCGCCGACACTGATATTGTTATGCTCATTGATATCCGTTTCAAACATCAGTTGTGCATAGCCATTCTTCTGAGTGACATCATATTGGGTCATACCGAAGATGTTGTCAGCATCGTGCCATGAGCCATGCATCATCAAGGCTACCGATGTGTTATGGTCGCTGTTCAGTGTGAAGCCGTTTTTCCACTGCATCTCATAGCGGTTGGTCTTGACCGAGGTGGAGTATGGAAGTTCCGCAGAATCCGCAGCTGCATGCTTCCGGCTCTGTCCGCCATTACGCTCGTCATGCAAAGCGCGCACCATCAGTTGGCTTATCCACCGCGGCGACACATACGCCCATCTGTGCATTATATTGTATTGTCGCAACTTGGGCATATCCATAAATCCGTCGTCATTGCCATCGTGGTCCATCTGACGGTTCTCGAAATGGAGAAGGGTTGCCGTAGAAAGGCGGTCGGTAAGATGTATGCTTCCGTCCAGGTTGACTTCTGTCTTCAATTCGTTGTCCTGATAGACGTTTGCCCTTACTCCGTCAGTGCCTTGCGGCTTGAGAAACTCTATATTTATCTGTCCTGTAGTGCTCTCATACCCGTTTTTCACACTTGACGCTCCCTTGCTCACCTGTATCGACTGCATCCACGGTCCTGGCACATAGCCGAGACTATAAGGCAAGGATGCTCCACGCAGATTTGGAATGTTTTCGGTGAGCATCTGTACATAAGTACCGCTCAGTCCGAGCAGCTTTATCTGCTTTGCTCCAGTGGCGGCATCGCTGTAACTCACGTCGACAGAAGGATTGGTGGTAAACGATTCTCCCAGGTTGCAGCAAGCAGCTCGTATCAGTTGTCCTTGTCCGATAATATCCGTATTGTCTATCCTGAATCTCGACTTAACACCTTTCGTAGCTTTCACTTCCACATTCTTCAGTTCATGTGCTCCGGCTATGCTGTCCGTCTGCGCCATCATCTGCTGCGATACGGACAGACATCCCAAAACACCCAAAATTGTTCTTCTCATATAAATATCAAGTTCTTTTGTTGTACGTCCTTTTCCTTACAATTCATCCAAAGAGACCCTGTCGTGCTGTTCAAGCGCACGGAATTCCTTGGGTGTCATACCCGTGACCTGTTTGAATTGTGAAGACAGATGCGCAGGCGAACTGTATCCAAGAGTGTAGGCTATTTCGCTTGTGGAAAGCTGGCTGTAGCACAGCAGTTCCTTGGCGTATTCTATGCGGTGGGCTATGGCAAAGCGCTCTATTGTGATGCCCCGCACTTCGGAGAATAGTTTGCTAAGTGTGCTATAGTCCTTCTTGAGATTATGCGAGAGATAATCTGACATCTTGGGGCGCTCTCCTTTCATCCTTACCAATTCCTGTACAGCAATGCGTATCTGTTCCACTAACTGCGAACGCGGATCGTCGAGCAATTCAAACCCCATATTCTGCAATAGCCTTGCTATGGCAATGCGCTGTCCGTCAGTAAGCTCTCCCTCAGTCTCGGCATCACCCAAGGCAACAGACTTCACCTTTACACCTCCTGCCTCAAGTATATCCTTCACCGCTATAATGCAGCGTGGGCAAACCATGTTTTTAATCAACAGTTTCATCGGTGTATGATATTCTCCTTATTTTGATTTGTGGTGCAAAGGTACAGAGTTTCACTTAATTATTTATATAAAATTAAGGATAAAGCTTACAGTTTATTTTGTGTGTGCCGACCTTTAACGAGAATGAAAAAATACCGCATACCTACAGACTGTCTATCTCATCAACAGACAAGCCTGTGACCTGAGAAATCGTTTCAACGGGTACAGACAAGTCTTTCATCTTCTTCGCATTTTGTCTGCGCTCTTCAAGACGTCCTTCTTCTCGTCCTTCTTCTCGACCTTCTGCGCGACCTTCTGCACGACCTTCTGCACGACCTTCTGCACGACCTTCTTCTCGTCCTTCTGCACGACCTTCTGCACGACCTTCTGCACCACCTTCTTCTCGTCCTTCTGCACGACCTTCAAGTCTTCCCTCCTCTCGTTCCGTATATATATTGTCGCGGAGTATCACGATATTGTCGAGATGCTTGTAATAGGCAGAACGTTCCGACTTGTCCATGCGGTCTATCGTAAGCTGTTCCTTAACTTCCTCCATACCTGGTGCCTTTGCACCCTTGGGCACATCTCCCGTATTCAGATAGTATGCCCATTCCTCTATGGAGTTCTTCGCCACACGGTTGAAGTCGTTCACCTTCATTATATAATACTCGGGATAAAGGTCGCTTACTACATCAACGTTGAATTTCTGCTTCTGGAACGGACTCAGTTCAAGCAAGTCTCCATTGTGTATGCCACGGAACTCTGTCTTGCCGTGATAAACAATGTCCGTACCCTTGCCCAAAGAGAAATATACGATGTTCACACTGTACACCTTACGCACGTTCTCGTATCCTTCACCTTTCTTGATATATTCCGTAACAAGTTTCGACGTGCCGAACAGCATACGCTGGAAATAAGCATATTCCGTATTGTTCTGCACCTCAATTAGAAACAGTTCACCCTTGTCGTTCTCTGCAAGCATATCCACTCGGTTATACTTGTCAGACTTATCATCCTGATTGCTTTCACTCTCAAGCATCCGCTTGATCTTGATCTTCATGCCAAGCAAAGTAGTAAGCAAACCCTCAAGGATTCCGAAGTTTGCTTTTTGTCTGAGCTGTCGTTTCATCGCCCAGTCAAACCGTATGTATTTGTTCTCGCCCATAATAGCCTGATACTTATTTGATGGCAAATATAAGCATTTCCCTTTTCATTTCCTTAAAAAAACAATACTTTTTTGGTATTGAATCCACAAAAAGCCATACTTTTAAGGGATACAATCTGCAAAAGCATAGTTTTTTATGGATTTTAATATGAGGCGCATATAAAAGAAGTGCCAAAATATACTCTAATAAATGTGATTCTCCTTCAAGTGACAGACTATTTTCCACCTTTCGTCCTGTTACACTGACGACAAAGCATCTGGCAGTTCTCCGGCACTGTGGTACCGCCTTCACGCCACGGCTTTATGTGGTCTGCCTCCATTTCCTCTATTTCAAAATGTTTACCGCAAATGATACAAATACCATTTTGTCGTTCGTAGGCTTGACGTTTCATTCTATTGTCGAAAGTACGAAAGTTCAAATCACGCAAATCACCACTCAACACATATCGATAGATCCCCGATTTTCTCATTATCTCATCATCACCCATCAGCCGTTTGATTTCTTCTTCCAACTTGTCTGTGTCGTACATATTACTTCCGAACTCATCAAACATTGCTCCCCAGTCGAGCCCTTTCATCTCGCGGCGGTAAACAGGGAATGTAGACTTAACCCACGTTATAATCTGCATATAATACGCCCACAGCTTGCTTGCATTCGGGTCATGTTGGTGCAAAGCCATGTATTTGTCAATAGGTGACGCTTCTGTTATTCCATCATGCCGAGCTGCCCAACTGAGTATTGTCTGAAGATATGCTTGCTCCTCCAGTTTTCCAGCCATGTAGTCGCTACCTGCTTTATATGCCGCACATTGGTTCTTGCTGAAATGGCGACGGGCATCTGAAACAAACGGTCCGACATAAACTGCATTTCTCAGCTCCTGGTCTAACAATTTCTCTCCGGCAATGTTTATCACTCTGAACCAGTCAAGCTTCTCTTTGTCCGTACCCGAGCAGAAATACACAGTCAGTTCATAGTCCAGAAATTTATCTTTCTCTTCTTTTGTGAGATTGCCGAAATACAACACCCCACGGTCTTTATCTACTATATTGAATTCATGCTGATAGAATCCACAAATGGAAAGAGTGCGCTGCTGTCCGTCAATCATTTCGAATCTATTGCCGTCAACGACACTCCAATACATTGTATTCAGCGGGAAACCCTTCATAATCGTTTCAACCACTGCTTGCTGTTGTTTCGTGTCATACCGGAACTCTCGCTGATAAGGCGGACGGACGTTCAGTTTGCCGCCATAGGCATAAACACCATCACAAGGATCATTTATATAGCCTTGCAAAAGGTCGCCGATCTTGACTGATTTAAGTTCGATGTTCATTATTGATGTCTTTTTCTGATTAGTAACCTTTTATATTCAGAATGTACAATTTCTCCATTAGGACCTTTATAATAAGTTTTTTTGTTCCCTTTTCCTTTTAGTACAGCATTCTCGTTAGTTTTTCCGCCAGATGCTCCGGTCAACTCGTCTGTTGCCGTTATACATTCTTTATAGTCATTGTATTTTTTAATGTCAGGGCATTTGTCATGGCAACCAATTTGAGTAAGTCCTACTATTTCAAATTGCTCAGGGTTATATTTATCAAGAAATGTAATAGGTACTCCCATAACTCCGTCATAATCACAAGGGATATCGGAGGTCTTGTCTACATTAATAGCATTAAAGTTATCATATTGCGGATATGATTCAGGCAAATAATTCTTATATAAGATGAGATTATCATGGCGCTCTTTATAATCGAGATTAGTAAACCAACGTACCCCTTTTACTCTGATATATTTTCTTCCAGTTTCATCAATTCCACATCCAGCTGCCTTTAATTCATAGTCATCAGGAACCCAGAATTTTCTATCGCCACTATGAATACTTGCTCCCATCCACATCTTATTCTCCTCTATCAATGGATATATTTCTTTGTATGTAACAGCATTCAGATTACCTATTATCAAGAATTTCTTGTCGTATTCCATTAACTGTGCCACATATTCTCTGAAAAGCGAGAATGGAGGATTGGTAACAACAATGTCCGCCTCCTTCAGAAGTTCGATACATTCCTTGCTCCTAAAGTCTCCGTCACCTTTCAGAGGCTTAATTCCTATCTCCTCCACATCAGGTATGCTGTTTCCGTTCTTGTCTCCCTCGTATTCCAAGTATACAGCACTTTCGCATTTGTTCTGGCTAAACAGATCCATATTCTGATTCTTATAGCAAGTAGTGATGAGTTTCTTCAATCCAAGAAACTTGAAGTTATAAGCAAAATATGTGAAGAAGTTGCTTACTCGTGGATCATCGCAATTACAAAGCACCGTCTTTCCACTAAATTGCTTCGTATAATGCAGCAACTCATTGTTTATGTCTTCAAGTTGAGTGTAGAATTCATCTTTCTTGGCAACTTTTGCCCTGCTTAGATTTTTATTAGCCATAATAATAGATTGATAGTTTTAATAATGCATACAACTATCAATCACGCCAAGACGCAAAAAGGGCGTGATGCTCCTTATTGCGTTCAGCTATGAGGCAGCCTCGGAATGGAAACCTCAGTCTACTAATAAAGAATACATCACGCCTATGGCGAGATGCATTTCTATTACATAGTAGACTAAGGCACTCCATACCGAATACCTTATCACAATTATTTCTGTAACGTTATTTCCCACAAGTTTCCGAGGCTTTTGGCTGAACGCGAAATAATAGCGAATGCTTTGTTTTACCAACGATGTCAGATGAACCAAACCTTCCTACTGGTCTGATTGCAATGGCAAAAGTACAAAAATATATTGCGATAGTCAAATTAAGCACAGACTTTTTGAAATAATAGTCAGAAAAACACCTTATGAAACCATGTAAATAAGAAACAGCGTGTGTTTTTCTCTATACAATCATCAATGGAAATATGAATAAATAAAGAAAAACACATTTTTAACAACCTTGTTTTAAACAACCTTGTTAAAAACATTATACCCCCAAGAGCATGACAAGTCCGCAGACCATTGACAGCCACCGATAGTTACATTTCCGCCCTTGGAGCGTCTTATATATTGTAATTACACATTATTATATAATAAAGGAAAGACTTTATGAAACACTTTATAATTGCGGCGGCTGTGGTCCTATGCCTTAACGCCAACGCACAGCAACACGATTGGGAGAACCAGTATGTGCTGCAAAAGAACCGTATGCCGGCACGTGCAGCCTTCATTCCTTATCTTTCACAGAATGGAGATATGCAGATGTCGCTCAATGGCGAATGGAAGTTCAACTGGACAAAGACTCCCGATGAACAACCACAGGACTTCTTCAATACTTCGTTTGACGATTCCGGATGGAAGACATTCCCTGTGCCGGGCGACTGGGAGATGAATGGCTACGGCACTCCCATATACAGCAGCTCGGGCTATACCTTCAAGATAGACCCACCGTTTGTAATGAAGGAACCTAAGAAAAACTATACAGCCTATGTGGAGCGCAATCCCACGGGATGCTACCGCCGCACGTTCTCCGTTCCGGCGGAATGGAAAGGCAAAGAGGTGTTTGTAAGGTTCGGAGCTGTGTCCAGTGCTTTCTATCTTTATGTCAACGGACAGGAAGTGGGCTATTCGCAGGGCAGCATGGAACCGGCGGAGTTCTGTCTGACGCCTTACTTAAAGAGTGGCGAGAACCTGATAGCCTTGAAGGTGATGAAATACTCCGACGGCAGCTATCTTGAGGATCAGGACATGTGGCGCATTGCCGGAATACACCGTGGCATAGAACTTTATGCCACACCGAAGATACGCATTGCTGACTTCGGGGTGCGCACTTTGCTCGACAAAGACTACAAGGATGCCGAACTCGTTATCGACCCTAAGCTTGCTGTGTTCGATTCTGAGCGTGGCACAGGCTATCGCATCACGGCAATGCTTTATGATGCTACGGGAAAGGCAGTCACCGATACTGCCTTGTGGCAACCTGCTGAACCTATGCTCAATCTCGATAAAAAAGGAAAGATTCTCAACCAGCGCAATCCACAGCGAGGCTATGCTCCATACGGATGGCTGAAGACCACCATAAAGAATCCTTATAAATGGGATGCCGAACATCCGTATCTCTACACACTGAAGCTCGCCCTTGTCGACTCTACCGGCAATGCCGTGGAGAGGACTAAAACCAAGATAGGTTTCAGAAGTGTGGAAATAAAAGACGGCATGATGCTCGTCAACGGCAAACAGGTAAGGCTGCGCGGCGTGAACCGCCACGAGATGGACCCCGAAACAGGACATGTCATGACGGAGGAACGAATGATAGAAGACATCAAACTGCTGAAGCAATGCAACATCAATGCCGTCAGAACCTGTCATTATCCAAATACGGAGCGGTGGTATGAGCTGTGTGATGAATACGGAATATACCTCATGGACGAGACCGACCTTGAGGAGCATGGACTGAGAGGCACACTCGCTTCCGACCCTACTTGGGCTGCAGCCTTCATAGACCGCACGCAGCGGATGGTGATGCGCGACAGAAATCATGCCAGCGTTGTGTTCTGGTCGCTTGGAAACGAGTCGGGATGGGGACCGAACTTTGCCATGACCTCAGCTTGGATTCATGAGTATGACCCCACAAGACCAGTGCATTATGAGGGAGCACAAGGTCCGGACAATAAGGATCCGGAATCAGTTGATGTCATAAGTCGCTTCTATCCCAGAGTGCAGGGTGAGTATCTCAATCCGGGAGTGAAGGACAACAACATGGAACGTCCCGAAAATGCCCGTTGGGAACGTCTGCTCAGTATTGCCCGAAAGACCAACGACAACCGTCCAGTCCTCACCAGTGAGTATGCCCATGCCATGGGAAATGCCCTGGGAAACTTCAAAGACTATTGGGACGAGATATACAGCAATAAGCGTATGCTCGGCGGCTTCATCTGGGAATGGGCGGACGAAGGAATCTTCAAACGCCGCAGCGACGGCAAGCTGATGGTGGCATACGGCGGCGACTTCGGCGATGTGCCTAATCTGAAGGCGTTCTGCGTAAAGGGCATCGTATCGTCCGACCGCAAACCTACTCCCAAGTATTTTGAGGTGAAGCAGGTGTATGCCCCTATGGCTCTCAAGCTCAACGGCAACAAGCTGGATGTCGTGCTCCGCGACAATATGGTGGAGATGCAGAACTACCGTCTTCTTTATACCATAACGGAGAACGGGAAGGTGATAAAGAAGGGGGAGATAAAGGACCTTACTGTTCCTTCGGTCAAATACAATGCTGATGCCGATGTACGCCTGAACATAAGCGTTCAGCTGAAAAGCGACACTAAGTGGGCTAAGGCAGGCTTCGAAGTAAGACACGAGCAGTTTGCCCTCAACGACAAGCTCTCTTCGGCTTTCAAGCCAGCAACGCTCAAGACGGGCAGACAAGCCGACGTTAAGGCTGCCGAGGAATGGTTCAATGCTGTCAAGCCACATTTCTATCGTGCTCCTATGGACAACGACAAGGGCTTCGGCAACTGGATAGCAAAGGACTGGAAGAACAACCGTCTCGACAATCCGGAGGTCGTTACCGTCAAGCCGCTCTCTTCCAAGCACAATGCCGATGGAACGGTAACTGTCGCAGTAACACAGGAGTGCAGATATGCAAATGGCAAAATAACAGCAGACTATGTCTACACTATGGATGCCTCTGGCTCTGTAGACTTCAAGGCCGTCTATACTCCGGAAGGACAGCTTCCGCCATTGCCGTGTGTGGGCAATACGTTTGTTCTTGACAAGGATATGACGCAGCTTTCATGGTATGGTAGGGGACTGCAGGACAGCTATGTAGACCGTCTTGAGGCAACATCCATCGGCAGATGGACAAGCAGCGTGCCACAGGAGTATGTACACTATCCGCGTCCGCAGTCGAGCGGCAACCATGAGCAGACGGTAACCCTCTCGCTCGCTACAGCAAAGAGCAAAGGCTACACTGTTACGACAGCCGACGGCAAGCCGTTCTCTTTCTCGGCTCTGCCGTATTCTGAGACGCAACTGTCTACTGTTGCTCACGACTGCGACTTGCAGGCAGAGGACAATATCTACCTGAATATAGACGCCCGAATGATGGGACTTGGCAACAGCAGCTGCGGCCCTGGCGTATTGACCAAGTATTCCGTTCCGCAGGAGCCCCACACTCTTCATCTGATGTTTACAAGAAAATAGCCCAGTAAAAATAAAACAAAGAAAAGAAATCCTTTATGCCATATTCTCCTTAAAAGGAAAATCACGGGTATGAAGGATTTTTTTTTTTATCGTAAGCAGCTAAAGCCGTACCTATTGTCAGACAGCTACTCCAAACACTTCCAGAAGTCTTCGGGCAGACAGATGTTGTCAACCTTCTTTGCCTTTTCAAAGAGAGGGGCGATGTCATCGGCATCAAATCCGGCAATGCCGCAGCCGATGCGCGTAACCAGAAAACGCAGTTCAGGATGCTGTGCGGCGAAGCCGATAAACTCGTCCACGTAGGGCTGTATCGTTTCCGGTCCGCCCTGCATTGTCGGTATGGCATAGCTGCGCCCCTGAAGTCCGGTGCCTTGTCCCATCACGGCACCAAAGTGCATACGTGCCGTGCGAGCTGCACCGCCTCCGTGCATGCCGGCGAGGTTGCTGCCGAACACGAAAATCTCATTCTCTGCCAGACTGTTGATATAGTCAGGCGTGATTCTCTTGCTGTAGTCCATAGTGATTTTTCTTATGTTGTCAAATGAAGATATAATAGGCATGCTTTCGCCAGCTCCTGCACGGCAGCAACACTTTGGCATTGCCTCCTCTCTTATATCTGCCGTTACCGAGCTGCATTCCTCAGCGTGATACGGCTCTTCGTAATAGTTCTTGAAATAAGGAACGACGAAATTCGCCATCAGCCTCTGATAGCGTTGCGTCACGGCGGACGGTGTGATGCCGAGTTGTGCGGCAACCTCCTTGCCCTTGAATCCTTCCACGAGAATCATCTTCAGGATGATGGAGCCTGTATTGTCTCTGCCGAGACAGTTGTCGCACAGGCTCTCTACCATAGTCCTTACTTCCTTCCGGAAGTCGGCGTCAGGAACGTCGAACATTATGTTTCGCCTTTCCACGCGTTTCTCGAAACTTTCGCTGAGCATTTCCTTTTTCTGCGCCTTCAGCTTGTCGAGGATGATGAATCGGAATCCGTTTACCATCCATGTGCTGAGCGATATTCCCGGCTTGCGGTCGTTGAGCTGTTGCCAGCCGTGGCGGTCGAGTGAGAGATAATATTCGTGGGCGATGGCGTAGAAGTCCATCCCCGGCTTGAATCTCAGGTCATACTTCTTGTCACATACGCAGTAAGCCATCCGGCAGTATCCATAGAAGAACTGTCGTGTGATGCGTTCGTCCTTGTTGCGCAGACCGTCGATGATTTCTTCGTCAGTCAGTTCCGTAGCATTTGTTCTGTATTCCTTTTCCATTCCGTGCAAATTTAGTGATTATTTCCATAACCGTAAAAGAATATTCTGTCATTTCTGTATTAACGGCTTGAATTATTTCTATGTGAATGCGGAGTGAAGTTACTCCTTATTTAAATAAGAAGGAAAATACTGCCGGAAAATTAAGTTTTGTGAAATAAAATACTGTTAAATACTTTTATGATATGCTAAAAATAAAGATAAAAAAACACAGATGTATATACATAAAAAACGATAGGATATGAGGGATAAAAACAGAACGGGAAAATCAGCTTCTATACCCCCGAAAACGAAAGTACCTTAATTTCTATGAGAAAGTTACCGACTTTCTCATGGAAAGTTACCTATTTTCTATAAGGAAGTGGTGTAGTTACAAAAAACGGATAGTTTTTTTTCTTGCAGAACTTAATTATTTTGTGGCTTGTTTCTTTAAATATATAAAGCGACAAAAAAACATTGTTTAACAAAAAGATAAGAAAGGAAAAGAATTATGCAGAAAAGAGTTTTTAATCTGATTATAGTAGACGAGAGTGGTTCAATGTCTTGTATCGAGAATCAGGCACTTGCCGGAATGAATGAGACTTTGTCTACGATAGTGAAGATGGATAAGATTCACGAAAACGTAGAACAGCTGACAACGCTGATAACTTTCGACTCCGAGCACAGGAAGTTTGTCTTTGACAATGCGCCGGCAAGTAAGTTGCGAACGATGACCAACCACGACTATAGCCCCTGTGGAGCCACTCCTCTCTACGATGCCATAGGTATAGGAATAGCGAAGGTCAATGCTCTGACAAGTCCTGAAGACAACGTGCTCGTGACGATAATCACCGACGGCGAGGAGAACTGCTCTACGGAGTACAACCTTAAGATGGTGAAGAACCTGATAGAAAAGCTGAAGAAGCAGAACTGGACCTTCACGTTTATCGGCACTGAAGAGCTTGATGTGGAGGGCATGGCGGCGAGTATGGGTATCGATGCCCACCTCTCCTTGAAGCAGGATGTGGAAGGCACCAAGTCGATGTTTAAAAAAGAAAGGCTATGCAGATCGCAATTTTGCCAGTGCATAGCAGAGAGTATGCCGGTTGTAGCGAAAACCTTCTTCAAAGTAAAGGAATAAGATGTTCAAGAAAACTGCATGGAGTGACGATTCTATGCAGTTTTTTTATTACTTTTGCGCCTGCTAAACGAGCAGGCAAATATAAAGAACAGGTAGGTAGGTTATCTTTACTCATCCCTGGAGGCAAACATTCCTATTGGCTCATCAGCCTGTCTGCTCGTCAACTTGAACATAAAAAAACGATGTATGCTTTTGGATTTTTTTCTTACGTGTAATAAGATAGGTGCATTCACTCTTGGTGGTGGCTATGCCATGATACCGATTATGGAACGGGAGTTCGTAGACAAGAACAAATGGATGGACAAGCAGGAGTTTATGGATATAATGGTTGTGGCACAGACCACACCGGGAATCTTTGCCATAGACATGGCGAGCCATATCGGCTATAAGCTTCGTGGAGTGTGGGGAGGAATAGTGGGGGCAATAGGTATTGCCCTACCTTCGATAATCGCCATCCTTGTCATTGCCATGTTCTTCCAGGCTTTCAAGGACAATCTCTATGTGGGTAAGTTCTTCCGTGGCGTGCGTCCTGCCGTGGTGGCGCTGATAGCTTCGCCATGCTTTACTATGGCAAAGACGGCAAAGTTGTCGTGGCGCAACATCTGGATACCGATAGTATGCTGCTTGCTGATATCGCTGTTCGGCGTGTCGCCTATACTTGTAATAATAGCTGCCGGTGTAGGCGGATGGCTATGGGGAATGTTTAAATCAAGGACGCAAAACTAATACACGATAAATATTATGATATTCTTAAAGATTTTCATTATCTTCACGAAGATAGGTACGTTTAATTTTGGTGGTGGCTATGCCATGCTCTCACTGATACACAACGAGGTGGTGGTGAAGAACCAGTGGATGACGAATGCCGAGTTTACCGACATCGTTGCCATCAGCCAGTCCACTCCCGGTCCGATAGGTATCAATGCAGCAACATATGCCGGTTATACCTCTGTCCTGCATGCCGGCTATCCAGAGTGGGCTGCTGTGCTTGGTTCGGTGTTGGCTTCTCTTTCTATAATATGGCTGCCGTTTATCATCATGATTCTTATCAGCCGTTACCTTATTACCCACAAGGACTCAAAGATTGTGAAAGATGTGTTTGGCGGTCTTCGGCCTGCCATCGTCGGACTTATTGCCGCCGCTGCCGTGCTGCTCATGACGAAAGACAACTTCGGAAGCATGAGCGAAGATCCTCTCACCTTTTATATCAGTGTGGCGATATTTGCGGTGTCCTTTGTGTTGACTCATCGCAAAATTGCTAATCCTATATTGATAATGCTGCTTTGTGGATTGGCTGGAGTGGTAGTTTATTAAGTTGACGAGTTGACAAGTAGACGAGTTGACGAGGAGGTTTGTTGGTTAGCAAGTATACGGGTTGACGTGTTGACGAGGAAACAACTTGTCGAGTGGACAAGTTGATAGATGGACAAGTTGACGAGGAGATGTTCTTTGGCTATTAAAAAAGCTGGATTTTGTTTCCTTTTCAGCTAAAAAAATGTTTTTTTTTGACGTATAAATATAAGTATTTCTCTCATTTTCTTGTTTAGTAGAAACTATTATCTTATATTTGCACTCAAACTTTAAACCTTACACATATGGATGAAAAACTTTTGCTCCTTGGCGATGAAGCAATCGCTTTGGGAGCCATTCACGCAGGTCTTTCTGGAGTTTATGCATATCCAGGAACACCATCCACAGAGATAACAGAGTATATTCAAGGCAACCCGATGGCTGCTGAGAGGAAAATCCATTGCCGTTGGTCGGCCAACGAGAAGACTGCTATGGAGGCAGCTCTCGGTATGTCGTATATGGGCAAGCGTGCCATGGTATGCATGAAGCATGTGGGAATGAACGTGTGTGCCGATGCTTTCGTAAACTCGGCAATGACGGGAACTAACGGAGGACTGGTTGTTGTTGCTGCCGACGACCCATCAATGCACTCTTCACAGAACGAGCAGGACTCACGCTTCTATGGCAAGTTCGCCATGGTGCCGGTGTTCGAACCTTCGTCACAGCAGGAGGTCTACGGCATGATGAAAGACGCTTTCGAGCTGTCGGAACGTTACAAACTGCCTGTAGTGCTCAGAATGGTTACTCGCATGGCACACTCGCGCGCCGTTGTTGAAACGGCAGAGGTACGCGAGCCGAACGCTATGACCTATCCTGACAACCCTAAAGACTGGGTATTGCTGCCAGCAGTGGCACGCAAGCGCAACGTGCGTCTTGTAGGTTTGCAGAAGGATTTGCTGCAGGAAGCAGAGAACTCGAAGTACAACAAGCTCATCGACGGCAAGGACAAGTCGCTCGGAATCATCGCCTGCGGTATTGCCTACAACTACCTCATGGAGCACTTCAAGGACGGATGCCCTTATCCTGTGCTCAAGGTATCACAGTATCCGCTGCCGGTTAACAAGGTGAAGGAACTCGCAGAGATGTGCGATTCGCTGCTTGTGCTCGAGGACGGACAGCCTGTCGTAGAGGAGATGCTGCGCGGTGTTCTGGATCAGGACATCATAATCAAGGGTAGACTGACGGGCGAAGTGCCACGTACAGGTGAGCTTACACCTGACAATATCATCGCCGCACTCGGACTGAAGGACGAGGAGGTATTCCCACCATGTGAACTCGTTGTGCCACGTCCACCAGCACTCTGCCAGGGTTGTGGTCATCGCTTTATGTTCGAAGCTCTGAACAATGTATTGAAGGAGTATGACAACAGCCGCGTATTCGGCGACATCGGTTGCTACACACTCGGCTATCTGCCACCATATCAGGCACTGCATTCTGTGGTAGACATGGGAGCATCCATCACAATGGCAAAGGGTGCTGCCGATGCTGGACAGTTCCCTTCAGTTGCAGTTATCGGCGACTCTACCTTCACACACTCTGGTATGACAGGACTGCTCGATGCTGTAAACGAGAAGACAAACATCGTAGTTGTTATCTCCGACAACCTTACAACGGGTATGACCGGTGGACAGGATTCTGCAGGAACAGGCAGAATAGAGAACATCTGCCGCGGTCTCGGCGTTGAGCCAGAGCACGTGCGCGTTGTTGTTCCATTGCCACAGAACATGGAAGAGATGCAGAACGTAATCCGCGAGGAAATCAATTATAACGGAGTCAGCGTGGTAATCCCACGTCGTGAGTGTATACAGACGGCTCGCCGCCATAACAAGAAAAAGTAAAAAGGAGGAATAGCATTATGAATACAGACATAATTCTTTCAGGAGTAGGAGGACAGGGTATCCTCTCTATCGCCACTATTATTGGAGCAGCTGCTATAAAGGAGAACCTTTACATCAAACAGGCTGAGGTTCACGGAATGAGCCAGCGCGGCGGCGACGTGCAGTCAAACCTGCGTATCAGCTCAGAGCCAATAGCATCTGACCTTATTCCATTGGGCAAGGCAGACCTTATAATCTCGCTCGAACCTATGGAGGCTATGCGCTATCTGCCTTATCTGAAGAAGGAAGGATGGATAATCACCAATACGGCTCCGTTCATAAATATTCCAAACTATCCGGAACTCGATACTCTGATGCAGAGCATCAAGGCTCTGAACCACCACGTGTCTCTCGATGTTGACAAGATAGCTAAGGAAGTTGCATCGCCACGCTGTGCAAACATCGTGCTGCTGGGCGCAGCATCTCCATTCCTCGGCATAGAAGTTGAGAAGATAGAGGAAGGCATTCGCAATGTGTTCGGCAAGAAGGGTGACGCTATTGTTGAAATGAACCTGAAGGCATTCCGTGCAGGATTGCAGGTTGCTGACGAACATATAAACAAATAAACTGCCATGAACATCCCCTTTGATAAAAAAACAGTAGAGGATGTGCTCCAGAAATTGCACATCCAACGTGCGGGCGATGCCACTATCAGACAAACGGTTGCCATCGCTGAGGAACTGGAAGAGATAACAGGACAGAAGTTCGTGCATCTTGAAATGGGCTCGCCCGGACTGCCGGCAAGTCTTATAGGCATCGAGGCACAGAAGGAGGCACTTGACAATGGTGTGGCAAACAAGTATCCGAATATTGCGGGTATTGCTCCGCTCAAGGAGCAGGCGTCGCGCTTCATAAAGGCTTTCCTTGACATTGATGTCAAACCGGACGGCTGCGTTCCTACTGTAGGTTCTATGATGGGCACATTCGCTTCGTTCATCACTACTGTGCATCTGCATCCGGAGAAGGACACTATCCTGTTCATCAACCCGGGATTCTCCGTTCAGCCTTTGCAGGCAAACGTGTTGGGATATAAGCGCGATATGTTTGACGTTTACGATTATCGTGGCGACAAACTGCGTGGCAAGCTTGAGGAGCATCTTGCTAAAGGCAACATAGCTGCAATTCTCTATTCTAATCCTAACAACCCTTCATGGGTATGCTTCACAGAGGAGGAGTTGCAATGTATAGGTGAACTCGCCACAAAGTATGATGCTGTAGTTATCGAAGACCTTGCATACTTGGGCATGGACTCGCGTAAGTATATCGGTAAGCCATTCGAGGCTCCGTTCCAGAGCACCGTAGCACGCTACACCAAGAACTATATGCTAATGCTCTCGGCATCCAAGATTTTCAGCTATGCTGGCGAGCGTGTGGCAACGGTTGCCATCAGTGATGAACTCTACGACCGTGTATATCCGAACCTGAAGAAGACTCTCGGCATGGACACACTGGGCAGGGCTTTCATCTATACGGTGATGTATACACTGTCGTCTGGCGTATGCCACTCCGCACAGTGCGCTCTTGCTGCAATGTATAAGGCAGCTTGCGACGGCAAGCTCGACTTCGTTAACGACAACCGTGAGTATGCTCGTCGTGCAGCGAAGCTTAAGGAAGTGTTCTTGCGCCACGGATTCCATATCGTTTACGACAAGGATTTGGACGAGGACCTTAGCGACGGATTCTTCTTTACCATCGGAAGAAAGGGATTCTCTGGCGACGACTTGCTCGCTGAACTTATCCATTATGGCATAGCAGCTATCTCGTTGCGCACTACAGGTAGTGAACAGCAGGGACTGCGTATCTGCACATCGATGATTAAAGATGAGCATTATCCGATGCTTGACGAGCGTCTGGCGATATTCAACGAGAAGCATCCGCTTAACTAAAACGGGAAGTCGAATCCCTCTAATCTTAAACAGAATAGAAGAATGAAACCGAACTTTGTATCAGCCGCAGAAGCGGCAAAACTCATAAAGTCGCACGATCGTGTATACATCCAGGGCAGTACCTCTATACCAGAGGTATTGCTGGATGCCATCACTGCACGTAGCAATGAACTCGAAGGCGTTGAGATGTACTCAGCTTTCGCTGTGGGCAGAAGAGATGCTCCGTATGCTACTACTGAACTACGCGATAATTTTATTCCGCGCAGTCTGTTCATTGCCAACAGCATCCGCAAGGCTGTAGACCGTGGTGAGGCACAGATCATACCGTGCTTCCTGGGCGAAGTGCCAGGACTGTTCCGCGATGGCTATCTGCCGCTCGATGTTACTCTGCTCAATGTCTCTCCTCCAAACGAGGAAGGCTACTGCAGCTACGGAGTGTCTTGCGACCTTGCTTTCAGTGCTGTTGAGTGTTCTAAGGTCATCATAGCACAGGTGAACAAGCAGATGCCGTTCTCTTACGGCGACCCGCTTATCCACATTAATGACATCGACGCCTGTGTGGAGGTGGACGATCCGCTGGTTGAGGTGCCTACAGCTGTGCCGAACGAGAAGGAGAAGAATATCGGACAGTTTATCGCCGAACTAATTCCTGATGGTGCAACTCTGCAGATTGGTGTTGGAGGAATACCGAATGCCGTGCTCAACGGACTGCATGACCATAAGGATCTTGGTCTGCATACGGAGGCAATGACCGACGGTGTGCTGCCGCTTATCAAGAGTGGAGTAATCAACAACTCGAAGAAAGTCATCATGCCAGGCAAGTGTGTAGCATCGCTCGCTCTCGGTTCAAGAGCCCTCTACGACTATATGGACTATAACAAGGACATGGTGTTTAGAGATGTGGCATGGACGAATGATCCGTTCATCATACGTCAGAACCCGAAGGTGATGTCGATAAATTCGGCTATAGAGGTAGACCTTACCGGTCAGGTATGTGCCGACTCCATCGGAACACGTCTGTTCTCTGGCGTTGGTGGTCAGCATGATTTCATGTATGGTGGAGCTTTGTCGGAAGGCGGAAAGACTTTCATTGCCATGACAGCGACATCCGGTAAGGGAATATCAAAGATCAAGCCAGTGCTCACAGAGGGAGCAGGAGTGGTGACGACACGTTTCCAGACACAGTATGTCGTTACGGAATACGGAGCTGCTTTCCTAAAGGGTAAGGATGTAGCACAGCGTGCCCGTGCTCTTATCAATATCGCAGCACCAGAGGTGCGTGAAGAACTTGAGAAAGCTGCTTGCGAGCGTTTCGGATATAGATTCTTGCGTATGAGATAAACAATATTCTCAGACTTACAGCTCTCTGTAAGTTACAAATCGCCGGCATCAACGTTATATATATAATAAGGTGTTTAAACAATTGAATTATGAAGTTTAACAAAGTATTATGTATAACGTTGTTGTTCGGCGGTTTGTTGCTTTCTGAGGTTATGATGGCACAAAAGCGCTATCAGATAGGTGTATGTGATTGGATGGTGCTTAAGCGTCAGAAGCTCGGTGAGTTTAAACTTGCCCGCGAACTTGGATGCGACGGTCTGGAAATGGATATGGGCGGACTGGGAAAGCGTGATTCGTTTGACAATAAGATACGTCAGCCGGAGATGGCACGTCTGTTTCGTCATACAGCCGATAGTCTTGAAATAAAAGTGGGAGCCGTTGCAATGTCTGGCTTTTACGGACAGAGCTTTGCTGCAAAGCAGTCGTGGAAATGGCTCGTTGAAGATTGTCTGAATACGATGCAGACGATGCAGGCAAAGGTAGCTTTCCTGCCTCTTGGCGGATGCGGCAAGGATTGGACAGAAAAAACCGCAATAAGAAAAGAGATAGTTTTCCGTTTGCATGAGGCTGGTGAGATGGCTGCCAAGCGAGGAATGGTCATAGGTATTGATACGCCTCTGGATGCAAAAGAAAACAAAAAACTACTTAAGGAAATTGACTCTCCGGGAATAAAGATATTCTATAAGTTTCAGACAGCTGTAGAAAACAAACGTGATATCTCCAAAGATTTGCGCAAACTCGGTGCGGATAATATATGTGGAATACATGCAAGTAATACCGATGGCGTTTGGTTGAGACATGATAAAGCCATAAACATGCCGGAAATAAAAGCCACTCTTGATAAACTCGGATGGTCTGGCTGGCTGTTCGTAGAACGAAGTCGTGATGTTACGGATGTCAGAAACGTGAAACGCAATTATGGAGAGAACGTAAAGTATCTAAAGGAAGTCTTCCAAAACTGAAAAAACGAAAATACAATAACAAACAGAAATATATAGAAAGATGAAGAAGTTTTTTATAGTAGCAGCCGCAATGATGGCGTTGTACACGACAAATGTAAATGCCGTAGAACTGGATACCAACGGCAGGGACCCAAAGTATGTGGAGACGATAATGCAACGCTCCAAGAAGGTTACGGATGCCTTGAATATCTCTGGAACAGAGAAAGGAGAACAGGTGCTTAATATTGTGGCAAACCGCTATTTCAAACTGAATGACATATATGCAGAGCGTGACAGCTTGAAGGCTGTGGCAAAGACTATGACAGGTGAAGAAAAGAAGCGGAAAATGGAATATGCGGAAATGCTGAAAGACCAAAAGCTGTATAAGTCGCATTTTGGATTTATCGCTGACCTTTCTGTATATCTTACCGATGCGGAAGTGGAAACAGTGAAGGATGTGCTTACATATAATGTCGTCAATGTCACTTACAAGGCTCAGTGTGATATGATTCCGACGCTCAAGGAAGAAGAGAAAGTGCAGATTCTGGCTTGGCTCAAGGAGGGTAGGGAATATGCTATTGATGCAGAAAGCTCGAAGAAGAAGCATGAGGCGTTCGGCAAATACAAGGGACGTATTAACAACTGGCTCTCCAAGCGGGGGTATAACCTTACGAAAGAGCGTGAGGAATGGGCTAAAAGAGTGAAGGCAAGAGGAGAAACATTATAAGAATATATATATAGAATGAAAAAAGTATTGATATTTTCAACAGCCGCTTTGCTTGCTGTCTCCACACCGGCGATGGCACAGAAAAACGGTATTACCGACACGGGCAAGAGTAAATTTGCTGTCGTGTCGTCAACACCTGTCAGTGCCGTTAAATGGACTGACGGCTTTTGGGGAGAGCGTTTCGGCGTGTTCAGCGGCACATCGGTGCAGAGCATGTGGGAAACGTGGAAGTCTGACAAAGGACACGGATGGAACAATTTCCTTATCGCTGCAGGAGAGAAGAAGGGAAAACACCACGGACCACCATTCCACGATGGTGATATGTATAAATGGCTTGAGGCACTCACTGCCGTTTATGCAGTAAACAAAGACCCGGAGGTAGGCAAAATCATGGACCGCTTCATTGAGCTTATACAGAAATCACAGCGTGCTGACGGATACCTTCATACCCCGGTTATCATAGCAGAGATGAACAAACAGGCTACGGCTAAGGAAGAAGCGAAGGAGAATGCCACTATCGGTACAAAGGTGGGAACAGGTAAGGATGGAGCCTTTGGCAACCGTCTGAACTTTGAGACCTACAATCTCGGACATCTTATTACTGCCGGCATTATGCACAAGCGTGCTACAGGCAAGACCACATTGTTCAACTGTGCTGTGAAGGCGGCTGACTTCCTGTATGATTTCTACAAGAGAGCATCGGATGAGCTGGCACGTAACGCCATCTGTCCGTCACACTATATGGCGATAGCTGAGATGTATCGCGAGACAGGAAACCCTAAATATCTCGAACTCTCAGAGAAACTTATCGACATAAGAGGAAAGGTGGAGAATGGAACAGATGACAATCAGGACCGTGTTCCTTTCCGTCAGCAGTATAAGGCTATGGGCCATTCCGTGCGTGCCAACTACCTATATGCTGGAGTTGCCGACCTTTATCTTGAAAGTGGAGAAGAACAGCTGAAAAAGAATCTTGACTCCATCTGGGAAGATATCGTGACAAGAAAGATGTATATCACAGGAGCTTGTGGAGCCTTGTATGACGGAACATCTCCTGACGGTACTGACTATACTCCTGACAATATACAGAAGGTTCATCAGAGCTATGGCCGTCCGTACCAGTTGCCACATTCTACTGCACATAACGAAACCTGTGCCAACATCGGTAACTTGTTCTTCAACTGGCGAATGTTCACAGCCACCGGCGAGGCAAAGTATACAGACATTGTAGAGAACTGTCTTTATAACAGTATACTGTCAGGCATAAGTCTTGATGGAAAGAAATATTTCTATACCAATCCGCTGCGTATTTCCAAGGACCTTCCATATACATTGCGCTGGCCGAAGGAACGTACGGAATATATCAGTTGCTTCTGTTGTCCTCCTAACACATTGCGTACTCTCTGTGAAGCACAGGATTATGCCTACTCTATTGAAAAAGGTGGAGTGTATGTGAATCTGTATGGTGGCAACACTCTGAATACCAATATCGAGGGTGTCGGAGAGATAACTCTGACACAGAAAACCGATTATCCTTGGGATGGGGCAGTGAATATCTCTGTCGACAAACTGAAGGGCAAGAAGCAGTTTGAGATAAAACTGCGTGTGCCGGACTGGTGTACTGAGGGTGCGAAGATAACTGTCAATGGTGAGGAGCAGAATATTGAAGCAAAGGCAGGAACGTATGCTACAGTGAACCGCACCTGGAAGAAGGGTGACGTAGTAAGCATCAACATGCCGATGCGTACACGTATCGTAGAGGCTAATCCGCTGGTAGAAGAAAGCCGCGGACAGGTTGCTGTGCAGCGTGGTCCTATCGTATACTGTCTTGAGAGCAATGACCTCGGTGGATTGTCTATCGACGATATTGCCATTCCGCTTGATGCAAAGTTCACTCCTGTAGACATGACTATCGATGGCAGCAGGATAAAGGCTCTTGAGGGAGAGGTTATCAACCGTAGTGAGGCTTCATGGAAAGGACAGCTCTATCGCGAAGCCACGACAAAGAAGCAGATGGTAAAGGTGCGCCTTATTCCTTATTACGCTTGGGGCAACAGAGGAAAGAGCGAGATGACAGTATGGATGCCGGCAGGACTTTAATTGTTCGGTGCATTCTCCTTGTTGACTTGACAACTCGTTAACAGACGGTATGTCAGAGACATGCTGAACCTGAATGGTTAATATGAAGGGGGTATGCTTCGTGTACCTCCTTTAACCCAAATCGGTCATTAGGGCTTGCTTGTATTTTGATTTTTTAGAAGAGTGGATTTTGTTTGGCTTTTAATGAGTAATAGCGAGCTATTGCGAATTAAAAACGGACAAAAGACGCCTTATAAAAAACAAAAGACCGCAAGCAGTTGTAAAAATTGCATTTAACGACCTAATGACCGTTTTGGGTTTAATTTTAATAAATAGAAAATGAAAAGACTATCTATATCAATATTAATAGCGATGATGGCGGCAAACATTTTTGCCACTGACATCACTGTAAAGCCTGGTCCGTATGCCATAGAAAAGGCTTTGCAGCAAGCTCGTGAGGAACGTCGCCTTAATGGCACTGGGAATGTTACAATCAGACTTTCGGAAGGGGTATACCGCTTGAACCAGTCTATAGTAGTGCGTCCGGAAGACAATGGGACAAAGATTGTAGCAGACGGCAATGCCGTTGTAAGCGGTGGCGTACAAATAAAAGGATGGAAGAAGCAAGGCCGCATGTATGTCGCTGACGTTCCTGAGTTCAATGGCCGCCCATTGGAGTTCCGTCAGCTATGGGTCAATGGCAGAAAGGCAGACCGTGCAAGAGACGTAGCTGACTTTGAGAAGATGTATCGTATACGCAGCGTGGATAAGAAAAACGAGATTATATATGTGCCGGCTGCTGCAGTGAAGAAGATTCACGGAGCAAAGCACGCCGAGATGGTGCTCCATGAGATGTGGTGCATAGCCAACCTGCGCATAAAGAATGTGAAGATGCAGGGCGACAGCGCTGCTGTCACCTTCCATCAGCCCGAGAGTCATATCCACTTCATGCACCCTTGGCCATCGCCAATGGTTACGACCGATGGCCACAACTCCGCTTTCTATCTTACCAATGACAAGGCTCTCCTTGACGAACCGGGTGAATGGTATCTCGACGCCAAGGAACAGAAGGTATACTACATACCACGTTCGGGCGAGAATATGTCGTCAGCAGACGTAGAGGTTCCTGCTGTTGAAACGCTTATGCGTGTGGAGGGAACTCCCGACAATCCTGTCAAGGGTGTTTCTTTTGAAGGAATATCGTTCAGCTATGCCACATGGATGCGTCCTTCTATCAGTGGTCATGCTCCGCTGCAGGCAGGAATGTATATGACGGAGGCATATAAGCTGCGCCCGAAGATGGTGCGTCCCAATGGCGATCATAAGCTCGACAACCAGGGATGGGTAGGCAGACCGGCATCTGCCGTCAGCGTGAACTGTGCTGAAGATATTGACTTCTTGCGCTGCACCTTTGAGCATTGTGCTTCCACGGGAGTAGAGTTCCACCAGTATACCAAGGGTGGAAGCATCTCGCACTGTACTATTCGCGATGTGGGAGGCAACGGTATTCTTGCCGGCAGTTTCGGTCCGGAAGCCCACGAAGCCCATTTACCTTATTCCCCTTCTGATAGTCGTATAATCTGCACGGGGCTTACTATCAGCAACAATCTTATCACGGATGTAACGAACGAGGATTGGGGATGTGTAGGAATCGGTGCAGGTTTTGTGCGTGATATAAAGATTCTGCATAACGAAATCTCTGAAGTGTCATACACAGGAATAAGTATGGGATGGGGATGGAACCAGCAGGTATGCTCGATGTCAAACAATATGGTAAAGGGAAATCTTATCCACCATTATGCAAAGCATATGTATGATACCGCCGGCATATATACTCTTGGTTCGCAGCCACACTCTTTCGTAGAGGAGAACGTGGTGCGTGATATTTACTCTCCAGGTTATGCCCATGACCCCAATCATTGGTTCTACCTTTATACGGATGAAGGATCGTCATGTATAACCGTGCGTAACAACTGGACTCCGACGGAGAAATATCTCAAGAATGCCAATGGCCCATGCAATGTATGGGAGAACAATGGACCTGACGTCAATGACAGTATCAAGAGCAAAGCAGGAATAGAAAAGTAACGGAATAACCATAAATAACTTAAGCCATCTCGTATCATTATTGGTATTGAGGTGGTTTTTTTTTGTCAGCTTATTTGTATAATTGGAAACATGCCGACTTTCAGAAAAAACAAATAGGTTTTCTTGTAGAAAGTCGGCAACTTTCATGAGGAAAGTTGGTAACTTTTGTGTAGAAAGTCGGTAACTTTCTATTTTGGAACCTTTATCCGGTCTATCCGGAAAGACTTTTCTGATGATGTTTTTCTCTGGTCAGTATGCGTAAACGATTTCATTTGATATAAATCAATTTATGTTATAAAACATATAAAAAAACATGTGTTTTGTTTGTTGTGTGCGACAACAGTCGTATCTTTGCATCGTCAAAAGGAAATTAAGAAAGAATAGAAAGTACTTTTAAGGTAAAAGTAAAATAGGTATTTAGAGGTAAAGATTGAGGATAACACGAAAGGTATTAGAGGTAAAGATTGAGGATAACACAAGAGATAGGTTTAAGGTAAAAGAGAGAAATTAAGGATAACGCTAAGAAAAGGTATTAGAGGTAAAGAAAGATTGTTAAAAAGGATTGTTTGATAAAGTCGTAATGACTTAAGTTTTGATAGATAAGTTAGTTTAATAGGTTTAGGTAAAGATTAGTTGTTTGATTTAAGTTAGTCACCCCTGCTTGCTGTGTTTATACAGCAACAGGCTCGTGGGTAACGGTGTTGTCAGCAGATTGATAGCAAAAAAGATGAATGAAAGGTTGATAGAATAAATAAAGTGACTTAGACGTTAGTATTAGGCAATAAATAAAAAACAGAGAGAGATTCTTCCTACAGTGGATAGAATCTCTCTCTGCTTTTATTGTTTGGGAGTTCCTGTCTTTTATGGTTAGTGCTCCCAGTTGTCGGTGCGGAAGGAACTTACAGGTAGACCATCGCCGAACAAGTCGCCGTCAGCCCAATCCTTGAAGGCATAGCGAACAGCAACAGGCTTCTTCACTTCATCGCTCTTTACGTATAGCTTGGAATGGATAATCCATGCTTTTGCAGGGTGGAACACCTTGTCTTCACCGGCAATTTCCACAAGGTCGCTCTTCAAACCATTCTTTCCGTATATCCACATCGGTGCGTGGTCGAAGGTCACTACTGCTGTATCGTTCTGGAAGGTTACATCCTTATATACAGGAGACTCGCCGTTGATGCCTTTCACTCCGTAAGTCTTGCTTAGGGCAAGCAGAGCAAGACGCATACCGGCAAGATGCTTCTTGCGTGGGTGTATTCCATATTCCAGTCCGGAATCCATGAGACATGCCATTCCGACATTCTTGCTCATCTGCTCGGCTTTCATCTGTTGCTCACGGAGGAAAGCACTGTTGTACTGTTCCCATTTAATGATGCTGTAGTCGTAAGGTGCTATCTGGCAATAGTAGAACGGGAAGTCGCCCTCCTGCCATTCGTCTCTCCATCCTTTTATCATTCGTGTGAAGAGGTCGGCATAATAGCTTGAGCGGCTCACGTTCTCCTCACCTTGATACCAGATTACGCCACGCATGGTGACACCGATGATAGGCTTCAGCATGCCGTTGTAGAGAACGGTGGCTGTGCGGTTAGGCGACTTTATAGTCTCTTGGGATGTAGGAAGCTCAATCTGTGGGAAAGCCTTCAGCCAATCGCGGTTCATCCACGCCTCGCAAGAGGATCCGCCCCAGGAAGTGACTATCAATCCTACAGGTACATTAAGCATTCTTCGCAGTTCGCGTCCGAAATAATATGCTGTGGCACTGAAGTCACGTACGGATTCCGGTGTGGCTTCTTTCCATGAGCCTACAACATCATCCACGGGTGCATATTTGCTGACGCGTTTCACTGTAAAAAGTCGCATCTGCTGGTCACCGCTATGCAGGATATCCTCCACGGCGTTCTCTACAGGTTGGTTTTTGAAACCCTTCATGGGCATCTCCATATTGCTTTGTCCTGAGCAAATCCACAGTTCTCCCATTAGAATATTCTTAAGCTCAGTCTTTTCGCCGTCATTGAAAGATATGGAATAGGGGCCTCCGGCAGTAGGAGTGTCGATGGCTGTTTTCCATTTTCCGTTGCCGTCGGCTTTAGCCGTAATGGTCTTTTTGTTCCATGAGGTAGTAATCTTAACCGTACTGTTGGCGTTGGCATCACCCCAAAGGTTAGCCTTTGCGTTCTGTTGCATCACCATGTTGTCGGAGAAAATCTTCGGTAAGGTGACTTTTGCGTCTGTTGTCGTTGCTGCGGCAACGAGTGCGCTTAGTAGAATTAATTTCTTCATATCATTATTGTAATTTAGGTTTCCATTATCATTTGCATGTTGTTATACTTACAGGACCGAGAAGGCCGGCTGGCAGAAGCTCCTTACTTGCCCTGCGGTATTTGGCATTTGTCCAGATGCCTTTGAATGGGGCTTTTCCTTCGTCAGAGCCTTGGATGGCGTTTGCCCATGTGTTTACTACAACAATCTTGAGCTTGTTTTCACCTTTCTTCAAGGCTTCTGTTATATCAACAACGTATGGTGTGCGCCATGCTGTAGCACATTGTTTGCCGTTCACATATATTGTTGCGAGGTTCTCCACTTTTCCGAGGTCGAGCAATACAGCCTCGTTCTTTGCAGGCATCTTCTTGTATTTGAATGTCGTTTCGTATTCTGCATGACCTGAGTAATAGCGGATGTCATCATCCGGGAATGATGTCCAGTCTTTAAGTTCCGTCATCTCAATAGTCCTGCCAGTCGTCTCGAAAGTCACGTGCCATGATTTGTTTGCAAGCGGCATCATCTCGCCTGTGGTCTTTGGCTGATACAGGTACTGGGCAGGAATCTCCTTGTCGGTAAAAACATAGAATATCGCATTGCCCGACGGGAGAGATATTTCCATGTCATTTCTTTTTTCCATGATTCTGTCGTTCTCCGCATCTACGATATAACAGTATTTTCGTGTGTCACGGAATACGGGACTGAACTGTTTTGCCTCGTTGCTTTGGTTGCTCAGGAAATATATGTCGGCATCAGTTGCGTGCCTGTGGGTGAAGTCAATACCCTCAGGCAGTGTGATGTCTCGCTGGATGCCGATTGACGACAGGTCGCTCTTGGTCCATACATCTTTAATAACCGGAACACCGAGTTTGGATATAGAATCGATAGTATTCCAGCATGTAACGATGCGGTTCGGGTTCATTGGTCTTTGTTGTGGAACGACGAGCGTACTGTATATCGTGCCGCCCTTTGTTATTAGTTTGCCGTTTTCTATTTTGCATTCATTCAGCACGTCGTGGTTGAAAGAATCATATCTATAACCATTGAGAGAGTTCACCCAGTCGTCGGCTTTTGTCATGTTTTTCGTATGTGTAACTCCCACGGGACTGACTTCAATAGGCTGTCCGACATTTGCTTTGCGTGTTGCTTCCTCCTGAAGAGTCTTCTCCGAGAACAAACCGGGAAGAGTACTTGTCAGGCGTTCCGGCATTATCGAGCGGCGTGGCATCTCGTCGCCTGTATATACAGCAATGTCGCTGACAGGCTTTCCGTATTGCAGCAAAGCCTGTGTTTTGGAAATATAGTTGTCGAAGACAGGCATCTCCTTCCACCATGTATTATCGCGCTGGAAGAATGTTCCTATGCCGTCGAGAGTCATTCCCGGTGCTTTGTCTACGTACGGATTATGGGTATTCACATGGAATACAATGCTGTTTATACCTATGCAATAGTTATGGTCAAGCAGCTTCTTCAGCATAGCGGGATGTTCATCCCATGTGCCACGGACTTCTGTAAAGCCCTCAGCCTGTATGATATCCTTTCCGTATATATGCGCTCCGCTGACGGCATCAAGCATATCGTTAAGTTTGTCGTGGGTAGGACTGTTGAGCCAGAACTCCCCCATTGGGTAGTCGGCAAACTGGTAGTGGCGTAGTCCGTCGCTAACCATTGTCGGTGCCACACATTCTGCTGACAGTTTCATTCCGTATTCGTCAGCGAGTTTTCTCAGTTCGGTAAAGAATACATCATTTATCAGATCTCCGATAGTGAGTCGGATATCCCTAAGAACCTTTTCTGATTGTTCGGATGACTGCATAGGCACACCTGCATAAACAAGCAACCATGGTTTGAGATCATATCCACGACGCTTCCTGAATTCTTCCATGAAGGTTTTGTTCCAGTTCTGTGAACCTGCCTCCCAACTGTCTATGTGTAGGCGTGTCAGCACCTTCTTCACTATGTCTTGTGGGGCATGACGATAGATTTCGCCAAACCAATTGTTGAATTGCTTGTCAATGGCTTCAACGGAGAATTTGTCACATTCCAGTCCTCTTCCGCCACCGCCGGTGGCATTCATATGTCCTGTTGATGTGTGTCCTATACGTACGATATGCCATTTGCCTTTCGGTAGAGTGAAGGCAAGCGGCTCATCCTGCTTTGATGATTGCATAAGTCTGCTTGTGAGGTCAATGACCTTGGAAGGATTGACACATTCCTTGTCGTCTATCGGGAAACCCTTTGACACACGCCATACAATACCAGATTTTCCTTCATAGCCGTCGATGACAGGCTCAGATTCAAGTATCATTCCACCGATTCTCAGATTTGGCTTCCACTTGGCTGCATCCATATCTTCGCTTCCTGGGTCAGATCCTTCTGGAGTCCAATGGAACTTGAAGAACTGTGCTGTAGTGGTGGGAATGGAGTATGTTGCCATGGCATCTGTGTTCTGCCAGCCTTGACGGGCAGGATATATCTCCCTGACGAACCTGTAGCTTATGCCGTCGTCAGAAGCATACACTTTAAAACGATGTGCCTGATAGTTGTTTCCACCCGTCAGTATTTCAACGCTGCGCAGTGTGAAAGGCTTGTCATACTGCATAACTATGTCGCATGGTTCCGATGATTTGAAAGGGAAATCCACCGATGCCGCAGGTTTCCTTTGATCTGCATAATCAGCAGGGTAAGCATAGAGGGCAATGTCCTCATAATAGTCTTTATATATATTCTTCGGCTTGGCAAGTCGCAGCATGTTTTTTGCAGTATACTTGCCGCCACTGACGATAGTGTCGCTCCATACTACTTTCTGCATAGACTCTTCCGGCTTTATCCAAGGACCGCCGGCAAGGGCGAAGCCGTCGCAGAAATGTATACCCATCTCAAGGTTCAGACTGTCGGCTGTGTGGAATACCGTATTTACTCTTTTCCACCACTCTGGAGAAAGCTGTCGTGATGTGCCACCGAGACCGTCCTTACTGTCAGAAGGGTCTTTGATGGGCATAAGATAGAAACCCTTTATGCCGGCATCGTGCATGGCATGCAGGTCAAGGCGGATACCTTCGTCACTTACATTTCCGAACATCCAATACCAGAATGTCCATGGTAGTGCTGCCTTCTGCGGATGTGCAAACTGTTCATACCATGTTGGGGCAGAAGATGTTTGTTGCAAGAGTTGTGCTTCTGTCTGTTGTGGTGTAGCTGCAATCATGGGCATGACTGCAGTTGCTGATATGAATATGGCTGATAGTCTTTTCATTATGGCTTTGTTTTTTAGATATGTTTAGAAACCTAAAACTTCTTGTAGCTATCCATATACATGTATGAACTGCTACAAGAAGTCGTCTGGTGTTATAAAAGGTTATTATTCAAAGTGTAGGATTATTTCACCGGTGTAGTTGCCGCTTGCCCATACAGGCTGTGCAGATGGACCATTTAGGTCGGTGGTGTTCACCTTGTTTCTAACGGCAGGGATAACCTGCATCATGCTTATGCCAGTCTCCGGCAAGGTGTAAAGGAGCTTGTCGCGTCCATCGCGTGGTTGGTATACTCCGACATAGTCCTTTGTGCTGTTTCCCGGTTCCAGTGTAATAGTACCGGTTTTTGTGGTGAGCTTCATCCACTGCACGCCGGCAAAATATCCTTTAAACTCAGGGTAGTCGAAGCTTTCTCCTGGTACGGGGTCGTTATATTCGTTTGACCAGATACCAAGTTGCGGACCATGAATGCGGTTCTTCCATACACGGTATGGACCGTTTCCGAGCCACTCCTTATGCTTTACGTCTCCTTCGGGCAAGTCAAATTTCACACCCATGAGGTCAACAACACCATTGAAGTTATATGTGTAAACAAGGCGTGCCCCGCCGTCTGGTGCGATGTGCCATTCTGCTTTTTGCAGCGAACCAAGTTTGTAGGTAGATGTAACAATAAGAGTATCACCATCACCTTCTGTTGCTGTTATCTTGTCAAACTTACCCTGTTCTGCATATTCAGTATATGTTGTCTTCTTCTTTTCTGCCTCACTGTCGTCATGGTTGTAGAACTGATCCATAGAGCGGTCGGAGCGCTTGTAGGCAAAGAACCGAGGACCATTATTGAATTTGTAGTCGCCTTTGGCTGTAACGACACTGCTTAGTGTACCGTCTTTATCGTTGAAGGTATATGTCACGTTGCCTGCCTTCACAACATTATTCTGCATCTGTGGACGTTTGCTGTTGTTACTCTGTGTATACAGCTTGTCAGCATCCTTCAGCTTGAATACCCATGTGAACACCTCCTCACCGTATTGGTCGGTAGCTCTCACCTTCAGGGCATCTGCCTCTTTAGGAGCAGCACCTATATTGATTTGGCCTTTGGAGTCTGCATCAATATTGGCACCATTCACTGTGCCGTGTTTTATAGTGTTCTCTTTAGAACCTGCATATTTCACATAGTCGTAATCAAACTTAACTCCTTTCAGTGAAAGGAAGTTATAACGGTTCTCCACATTCAGAGTGCCATTGAAATTCTCCGGCATGAATACCTGTACAGGACTCCATATCTGTTTCACTGTGTAGTAGCTGCCTTCTTTCTCGTGGTGAGGTCCGACGATACCGTCGGCACCATAGTTTCCGACGTTGTCAATCATACCTCCCATGTCGACACGCTTTACGCCTTCATCAACGAGAGCCCAAATGAAGCCTCCTGCACAACGAGGCCACTGACGCATAACCTCCCAGTAGTCATATAGTCCGGCACCTGCTCCTCCGTCGTATAGGGCATGCAGAAATTCCGTAGGCATCCATATTTCTGGTTTGCGCATGTATTCGTTGCTTTCTCCATAGGAGCGATAGTGCATGGTCTCGTATCCGCTGAAGTTTCCTTGTGGATGAAGGACAGGTCTTTTCTGTACGTCCCACTTGTGGAACTCACAGTCAAGTTCTGTGTTCCATCCTTTCTCGTTTCCGTTGCTCCACCATATAATAGAAGGATGATTGACATCGCGTGTCACCATTTCGCGGATAAGCTTCTGTCCGTTTATCGTCTCGTGGTGTCCGTGCCATCCGCTCAGTTCATCCATTACATAAAGTCCAAGACTGTCGCAGATATCATAGAACTCAGGGTCAGCAGGGTAGTGTGAGAGACGTACGGCATTCATATTCATGCTCTTGATAAGTTTTACGTCCTCCAGATTCTTCTGGTAAGACAGAGTACGTCCTGTCTCCGGACGGAAACTATGTCTGTTCACACCACGTACATTGACTTTCTTGCCGTTGATGTATAGTCCGTCACTTTCGCGTGTTTCAATTGTACGGAAGCCGAACTTGTCTTTTTCTATATGAAGAGTCTTGCCGCTTGCATCAATGAGTGCGAAGTCCACCTTATAGCGGTTTGGTGTTTCGGCAGTCCATAGCTTCGGATTATTTACTTTGAATGAGATGTCGGCATGGTCACTGCCTTTGCGTACATCAGTAGTGTTTTCAGCTACTTTCTTTCCGTTAAAGTCACTGATGGTTGTCTTTACTTTGGCCCCCTCAATAGTGTGGTTGAGTAGTACGTAGGCATTGAACTCTCCGTTTGCCGTGGCGTTGATGGCTGTGCGCTCTATATTAAGAGCCGGTTTGCATACTATGAATACTGGGCGGAATATGCCTCCAAAGTTCCAGTAGTCTGCACGACGCTCAGACAGATTCACACCTGCATTCTCGCTTTCTTTACTTACGGTAACTTCCAACAGGTTCTTTTTGTCACCGAAGAATACACGGTCCGTTACGTCGTAAGTGATTCGATAGAATGCTCCCATGTGCTTGGAACCGGCTTTGCGTTTGTTGATCATCACCTGAGTGTCAGTCATTGAGGCTTCAAAAACAAGTTCAATGTGATGGTTAGCCCATTCTTTAGGAAGTTTGAATTCGTATTTATACATACCTTTCTCATCGGCAATGCCTTCAGGAAAAGCTTTTCCGTAGAACTTCATACCATATTGGAATGTACCGAAGCCTTGTAGTTCCCAGCAAGAAGGAACACCGATCTTTGTCCATTTGCCAGAGTTGTTTCCACCTGTGCAATAGAAATCCCACTGCACCATGTCATCGCAACCATGTCCGCTCAAATATTGTCTTTGAGTGAGTACGCTGCTGTTCTGCGCTACGGCACCTGTGGCTGCCGCAAGCAGTGATAATGCTGATATTATTATTTTTTTCATATTATTCCCTTAGTTATATTAGGACGCGTGTTCATATAATATGTACTGATTGTTTTATCGTAAAATGAGTTTGTCGTAAACGAAATAGTCCGCAACGGTGCAATATAATGTAAATATTGTCACTGTTGCGGACTATTTTATAAGTTATAAATCTTGTTTATTCAATCGTCAGTTTGTCGAATATCATCTTGTCGATGCCCTCGCCGGATAGCTTTACTTTATAGCTGCCGGCATTGGTTTGTGAACCGGTGGTGATACTGGTATTGCGACGCTTAGTCTTCTTCTCCGGTGTCTTCACGAATGTTATGTCGTCTTCCTTGTATACCACACCGTTCAGGTCTGTAATCTTCACGTGTAAGGTACGTTCCTTCTCCGGATTGTAATAGCGGAAACGCAGGGCATATACTTTCGCCACTCCGACGTTGTACTCGAAGTTCATCGTACCTTTGTGGAAGATGCCTTCGGCTGTGATGGCACTGTTGCTTTTAGAAGGCAGCAGGCTGTCTGGAGTAGCTGTGTAAGTCTGTTTCTCAAAGTCTGCCCACATAGTCTTGCTTTCCTTTGATGTTTTTATTGCCACCGGCTTTACATTCTGGTTCTTTGTAGCAATGGCAATGGCAGAGATTATAGCCTGTCCGGCATTGACTTTCGGGAAATCAATCTTTATCTCCTTACCGCTGTTATGTATGTCAATAACACGCTTGTATGGCTTGCCGTAGCGGGCCTGTGCCCAGAGGTCAAGGTTGTGGATATATGTGCTGTCGTTGACCGCTACGTCAAAGAGACGATACCCCTCATAATCGGTGTTCATTGATTCTCCCTTGCCATACCACGGCTCTACGAAGTACAACTCTATGCGGTAGTCGCCTGGTTCTGCCGGAATGGAGTATGAGAGCAGATGCCTGCCGAATCTTGAAGTACGGAAGAGAGGCGATGCAAATAGGTACTTGTTATAGGTCTGGCTCATCTGGTAAGGACTTGTCTCTTTCTTGAACTTGCTTCCCCACGATGTAGACCAGTTTGTATTGTCCTGCATCCATGTCAATCCGTAGCTGTCGGTATAGTCGTCACCGCCACAGTTTATGCGAGCGATATAGTTGTAATCGTTCTCCGGCTTGATGATATTCTCGTCCCAGGCGTGGTATGAATCGAGGGCGAGAGAATCGGTGCATGCCAACTTGCCGTTATGGAAAGCTTTTGCAACGATAGCGTCCCCGTCAAGTTTCACGTTGAAGAATTTATAGAGCGTGGTGTTCTGTTTCTTGTCCATCACCTTTGTTTCGCTCCATGAACCGCAACAGAGTGTCAGCTTCTCGCAGTTGCTGTATATGCGTATGCTGTCTTTCTTGATGGCAGGTACTATATATACCATCGGTTCTTTGTCGGCACTTATGTAATGTGACTTGTACATATAGAACGCATCAACAGGTTGCTCCCATGCGGTAAACAGACCTTTATGGTTGAAGGGACCAACCTTGTCAATCAGTCTGAAACCCTCTTCCGGTTGTCTTCTTCCTGGATTATCATGGCTTTGCAGGGTCCATAGGAATTGTCCGCAAACACTGTCTTTTACACTCTCCGCCAACTGTATCTTGCGTTCCAGAATGTCGCATTGCTTCTCTTCTGTATAGCGTTCGCCCGTATGGTTGCCGATGGTACGCCATGCTCCATATTCTCCGTTCAGCAACTGGTCGTTGCGAGACAGTTCTTTAGCATAGTTTTCAATCTTGCCGCCATAGGTGCCGCTCCAGTTTTGCACCACGTTCCAGTCTGTTCCTTCACCTCCATTGCATGTCGTTATAAGTCGCTGCGTACCGCATGTTGGGTCAAGTGAACGGATTATGTCAGAACATTCCTTTGCAAATTCTGCAGGTATGGTACTTTCGTTCTGCAGTCCCCATAATATTATGGATGGCGAGTTGCGGCGCTCCTTTACCCATTGTATGAGGTGGCGCTTGAAGCTCTCCTTGAATTGCGGAGTGTCATACCATATATGAGCAGAGAACTGTGGCCACCACAGAATACCGTTCTTGTCGATTATTTCCTTGTATAACAGGTTGTGGGGCTGATGAGCATCGCGGAAGGCATTGAATCCGGCTCCCATAACCTCTTTCATGCGTGCTTCAATCTGTTCGGAAGAGAAGGCGTGGCTCTGTCCGAACATGTGTTCATATTCACATACACCATTTATATATTCCGGCTTGCCGTTCAGATAGAAACGCTTGTCCTCGTCGTGTCTTGTCAGTGGCCATGATATAGTGCGGAAGCCAAACGGAGTGAGCAAGTCATCTGTAGCTTTGCCGTCGCGCTTTATCATTGAGTTCAGGTTATAGAGATAAGGCTTCTCCATGGTCCATCGTTTGGGGTCCTTCACGGCAGCCTGTTGACGTATGGTCTTTGTCTCGCCAGGTTGCAGAGTTATGTAGTCTGTAAGTCTTACCACCTGCTTGCCTGTTGACTCCGAGAGCTTGTTGATAAGTTGGAATGTGGCTGCCTCATTACCGTAGTTCTTCACTTCGGTGTCGACAAACACACTGTCACACTGCAGGTTGCTCCAGATATGCACACCGAAAGGTTCTATGCGCACCTTATCGGTAATCTCCAACACTACAGGACGGAATATTCCGAATGGCTGAGAGCCTTCGCTGAATCCCCATTCCGAACTGCATCCGCCGCAAACCCAAGGCATGTCGGTAATGCCTTTAGGGTGAGATATGCGCACTTCCAGTTTGTTCTCATTGCCCTGAATAACGTTTTGTGTGATGTTTATCGTTTCTGTCGTTCTGCCGATATCATACGAGCCAAGCTTCTTTCCGTTCAGTAGAATGTCGCAATAAGTGCCTACTCCTTCAAAGCGCAGGAAATACTCTTTACCTTCAAGAGCAGGTGCCATAAAGGATTTCTTGAATACGGCTTTGCCGTGCAGGTTGCCGTGTTCCTTCTGCAATGCTCCGTAATAGTCGTCAATATTAAATGGAATATCTTTGGTGAAGGTCGTTCCGTCGAAGGTAATCTGCCAATTGTCGTTGAGGTTGACTGCAGTGCGTTTGCCAACAGGGTCTGGGGTAGGGAAGTTTACCTCGCTCTTTCCCATAGGAACACTTGTAGCAACGGCTATGCCACGCTGTCCGCTGTTGTTCACGGCACAGTAGAAATGGTATACCACACCACCATGCTTCACTACATAGCTCTTATGTGCAAACATCTCGTCGTATGGTTTGGATGGGATGATAAGATCCTCTCCTTGCCAATCCTGCCAATGTATCATGTCGCGGCTTGCAGCAAAAGTGTTGTAGGCATAGTATTCTCTTGTAGGGTTGAATGCCGAGAAATAGAACATCACATACAGGTCGCCCATCTTTACAATCTGTGCGTCGCCGGTAATGGTGCCGTCAGAGTCGTGGGCGAAGATAGGGTTCGCCTTATAGCGGGTCCATTTCTTCATGTCGTTAGAGAAAGCCACACCGATACGCTCCCCTTTGGGATGGGTGGCGTTCTTGCCGCCGGCATTATAATACATCATGAACTGATAGCCGAACAACTTCTTGTCCACACGGTATATTGTGCTCTTGTATTGAGTCATATATTCCCACCACTGTGCATTCTTTTCTTTGTAAGAAAGGATAGGCTTGTCGAGAGTGTTCCATGGATGTGCAATAGTAACATCACCTTTTGTTGAGGCCAGTCCGATGCTCAGTGGAGCATTTACTGCCTCATAGCCTGTACCCTCTCCGCCGATATAGGTCATCCAATAGTGGTTCTTGTATTTCTCAATCTCATAGCTGCCGCCCCATGTGTTGTCCACAAGGGCAGGGAATCCTCCACGTTGGTTCTTGTCCCATTCGTTGCCAGTTCCATATTCGAGCACCCTTCCAAGCGTTTGCCAATGAAGCAGGTCGTCACTTTTGGCAAGCCATGTCTCATAACCACGTCCGTCGGTGCCGCTCTTTCCGTTGTAGCAAACATAGGTCATGAACCATTTACCGTCCTTTTGGAAAACGGTGGGACAGTCAAACTTATGGTAGTTGTCTTTCGGAGCCATCACCATACCATATTTATAAGGTGTGCGTGCAGCTTCATATATCTTTTGCATCTCAGCTTGGGTCACTGCTTGAACCTTAGCACTTTTCCTTTTCCCCTTGGAAGAGCGTTGTGCCGTTGAACTTATTGCAAAGGTTGCAAGAAAAGCTATCAGCAAATATATTCGTTTCATATTTTTCTCTTTTGTTGTTATGACTGATGATAGAGTATATGATTACATAAACAGCCAGTCAACTTCGGTGCCGGCACCGTTCAGCTTGGCATCTCTTATCTTTATCTCGCTGCCTGTGAATCCAGCCACCATTATGATACCCTTAGGCAGGTTTATCACGTGGTGTCCGGCCTGGAAGTGATAGGCGTGAATATTGGCAATCGGCATGTTTGTTAGTATGAATCCGTTGCTGATTATAGGTTCAGCCTGTCCGTATTCATTTCCAGTGGCGTCAATCTCCAGTTTTGGTGGACGTGCAAATTTTGTCTGGTCGTCAACGAAGAAGCCGACGAGTAGCTTTACAGGCTTTGTACATTCAAACTCAATACTTATACCCTTGATGCGGGCTGTGTCACGGTTCAATACAATAGCCTTCATGCCTTGCAGTTCAGTTGCGAGAGTGTCCACGGCTTCGTCTCTGCCTTCAAAGAGTTTGGCACCTTTTTTCAGTGTTACCGTCTTGTAGTCAGACAGCAGTTTCACGTAGCCTTTCTTCTCGTTGCCTTTGTACTCAAGAGCATCTACAGCCGTAGCTGTCTTTTCTTTTTTGATACTCTGGTTGTCTACCGAAGTAAGACTTGCAATATTCTTCTTCAGATTGTCAAATTCCTCTTGGTAGATAGGCATCATCTCCTGCCATGTGCTGTACTTTCCATCATCGCCACCCACAGGAATGCGTCGCTGAGAGGTAAGCATACTGTTGGCGTTATAGTAAGTGTCCTTTGTCTTTTCAACGAGGTCTTTATAGCAGTTGTTGCTCTTTTCAAGTAGTGGCACGGCTTTCTTCAGATATTCCACATCCTTTGACCATTTGTAGTTGAGTACCTGTTCTGCCGCCAGAACCTTGTATCTGAACGATAGTGCAAAGTTGCGGTAGCATCTCATGTCGTTCAGTAGTCTTTCGAATTCATCCTTGTTCTTTGTTATGTTCGTCGAAAGTCCTTCAATGTCAGCCACAGCCTTGTTGCCGTGTTCCACACATTGGTCCACGATGTCGAGAGGCAGCTCTCCGATATGCTTCTCGTGTTTCCACTCCTTTTCTACATATTCTATAAGCTTCTCGCCGGTAGGTCCGCAGCTCTCATAGAAGCCAGGATAGATAGTATATTTGTAAGGATTCACGAGCTGGCTTATCTTCATGCCGAGCAGGAGACATTGACGGTTGCCTTCCGTAATGCCGAAGCGGCGCAACAGCTTAGGTGCAATCTCTCCACTGTCGTCATAAGCGTCGATGATTCGTCCGGCAGTTATAGTGTCTGTGCCGTAGTATTCAGCGAGAGTCTTCTTCCAGAACGATTTGTCTTCTCCACGGTGGCAGTTCCATGAGTATCGTCCCCAAGCCTGATACCACATCCAATCGCGATCAATCTGCAGTTCCCTCTTGCCGTCAGGGAGTTTGTCTGCAGTATAAGGCCAGTCCCAGTAGTTAGCCTGTGGATAGAGGTGCAAGCCGTTGGCATGATGTATGTTGTGCATTGCTTGCACAGTCTTTTCTATAAAGGCAGGAGAGCTCCAGCGCCATGGCTCCAGGTTGGCAAGGATGTGCACGTTGCTGATATGCACAGGAGCTGCTGCGGCAAGCTGTCTGTGTGTCTCTGCCCATGGTCCTTGTGGCTGATAGGTAGTGAGCGATTCTCCTGTATATTTGCTCATCGTATAGATGTTTTTGTAGTGAGGCAATGCTTCATGCAGCACCCTCGGTCCGTCTGTGTCGTGAGAGCGCAGGATGATAGGCGGTTCGTCTGTACGTCCCGAAGCCTTGAGTCCGTCTTTTATGCCAGGTATGATGGTTTCGTTCATCCACTTGATGTCATTCTCTATGCCCGACATAGCCTCTCCCAGACATACGAGGAAGCCCACGTTAGGATAGTTCTCGATGAAGGCGGCAATGCTCTTTCGAGTGTAGTCAGCTATGAGCGGTGTGATAGGTCTGTTGCGGTCCTGCGTCTTTATGCCGTAGTGGTCGGCAAACGGCTTGGATACGATTATGTTGTAGAACATCTGTATTATGCGTATGCCTCTCTTTTGTGCTTCGGTTGTAAGGAAGGAGAACATCTCCTGGTTCTTTTTCATCGTAGCGTCGTCCACCTCAGGAGCAAAAGGATAGTCCTTCAGTTTCACGAGAGACGCAAAGGGGTGTCCGTTCCATAGGAACACAGCGTTCATGTTGTCTGCTGCCAGCATGTCGAGATATTTTATCCATAGTTCTTTATCGTAGAACCAAGGGAAGTTCTCTGGAGTATAAGGATATTCATATACCTTATGCCCTGGCAGATAAACGGTCTTTTGCAGACCCACACATGCTCCGCGCAGTTTCATCTCCGGAGCATCAATTATAGTATAAGGAATTTCGAGCGAGTTGTTCTGCTTGAAATATTCCATCAGTCGGTTTGTTCCGTAGATTGCGCCAGCGCCATCATTGCCTATGATGCTGATTTTCTTTCCTTTGCGCAGCAGAGAGAAGCCCTCTGCAGGTTTGCCCACGGTATCGTTAGCCACGCCCACGCTAATCTTGTAGCCTTTAGGCATTGAAGCAATGTTGTTGGCTATCAGCGATGCTGCATAGTCGGTTTGTGGTAACTGTTGCAATGTAGCGACGGTTGTCTCTTTGTTTCCGCATGATGCAAAGGCAGCAGCGGCAGTCAAGGCAAATATGGTTTGTCTTATTGTCATGTCTTTATTATTAGTATTCTATTTTTATTTCTTCGTTTTCTTTGATGTCGTAGCTGTTGTTCCCGATGATGAGCTTGCCTCTTCCTCCATCGCTCTTTACGGTAACGGTCGTTGCCGTCATCTTTATCTTTATTTCTCCGTATGGAGTGGGCACGCTGCCCTGCATCCATTTCAGTCCGCCGAGCACGGGTCTTACTTCATATTCCTCATATCCGGGCTTGGTAGGCTTCACGCCGAGATAGTATTTCCCTAACAGATATACCGGACTGGCTCCCCAAGCGTGGCACAGACTCTTGCCGTAAGGTCTTCCGTACATGGCAAGATGCTGTGTTCCTTCGTCGGTAGGATTGTATTTCTCCCAGAAGCTTGTAGCTCCTTCTGCAAGCATGCCTCCCCAATAGTCGAGCATCTCCGGCAACACCTTCTCCTGTTCGCCCATCTGACAGAGGGCTTCCAGTTCATAGAAGCGCATGTATGGTGTGGTGATAGGTTCAATGTCGGGGTTGTGCATTACGGAATCCATCAGAGTCCTCTTGTCCTCGTCGTCTACCATGTCGTATATAATGGCAAACATATTAGGGAAAGGAGTGATCTGCTGGTTCATTTCACCGTCCTCGATGGCATGCATGAAAGCTTTTTTCTCCTGGTTCCAGAATGTAGGTTTGAGTTTTGTGTGTAGGGCAGAGGCAAGGGCTTTGAACTTCTCTGCGTCTTCAGTATATTCTTCTGTGGTGATGCTTCCCTGCGGAGCGTCTTGCAGAGGATTGTCTCTCAGCAGTTCTGCACAGGTGTGCATAGTCTGCAAAGCCTTACACAGGAGAATCTGTTCGAAGCACAGTATGCCGCGCTTGTGCATAGGGAAGTCCACCCAGTCAACGAATATCCAGTCGTCTTCCTTTCCCTCTGCCATGCCGTTGTCGTTGAGTCTTCCCAATACGTATTTCATCATTGTCTGCATGCGTGGGTATATTTCCCTTACGAAGCAGATGTCGCCTGTATACTGGTAGAAGTCGAGGATTGATTTGAACCAGTAGAACGTATAGTCCATTATCGTGTTTATGTGGGCAGTCACAGGGTCTTTACCTCTCAACTGGCGTATGGTACGCTTTACGCAGTCCGTGTCGAAGCGTAGATAGTAGTTCATCAGGTACGACTGTATGGCGTCTCCCGACCAAGTCCATCTGTCGCGCTTAATTCCGTCCATGAAGAACTCCCTTGTCGTAAGGTCCATGGTGTATGCTCCTACTTCCCATATGCGGTTCAGCAGTTTGTCGCTGCATTTGAAGAAGCCCGACTTCTTGTGTGAGAACTCTGCATATTCGTAGTCCATTGTAACCTCTTGGTAGCAGAGATTTCCCTTAGTCTCGATGAATACATATCGGAATGCCTTGCTTTCGTCGAGCATCACTTCCACCTCTTCATTATAATTGAGTTTGAAGCGGTCGAGTGTCTCACAGTGATCGCGGTCTAACGCCTCTTCGCGACTCTCACCATAATATATATTCATGGTGCCTTTGCCTACAACCTGTTTCAGTCTGATATATCCGAACGTCTCCAGTCCGAAGTCGAAGAGCCATCCGTTTCTGCCTATCTTCTCTTCATCGACAGGTGTCATCTCCATTCGTTTCAGACGGAATTTCGATGGCGGGGTGTCTATGTCGTTGAAGTTCCATGTTGCTGCTGGAACATATATTCCGCTGCCGTGAGCCACGCCGTTCTCATCAATCCATATCTTGTCTTCGAATGTGGCGAGCCATGTGGAATTGCTCTTTATCGTTCTGCCCTTTACGAACAGGGCCGGAGGGGTAGACTGGTTGTGTATCTTAATGTTGATGCTGTGTCTGCCGGCAGGCACTACAAACCGTTGCGGCATACCAAACTGTAGTTTTCCGTCAAGCATCAGGTTGAAATCGCCTTCTGTCACTATCGTTATCGTCTCTGTCTTTTTAAGGTCTACTTTGGTGGAGAACTCAACGGTAGGGTAGTGGCTGTCTTGTTTCCAAAACGGTGGGAACATAGCACCGCGCTCCGTGCGGCGGTTGTTGAACCTGTTTCCGAGCCACACCTCAAAGTCGCCCGGATACCATATCCATGTTGCCTTGTTGTTCATATTGCTATTGTATATTTAATGTAGGAATGGTCTGTTTAGATATCTTTTCCGTATCTCTCTTCTGTAATCTGTTCCAATGACTTGCCTCGTGTCTTAGGTGTCCATATAGCACCGATGAGGAGCGAAACGATTAGCAGACCCATCATCAGATAAGCTGCAATGGTGAAGCCCTCGCCATGCTCGCCATAGATGTTTACAAACACCAGTCCCCATGCTGCGGACAGTCCGCGAACCATGAAGAACATGATACCCTGTGCGGCAGCTCTGTATTTTGCCGGGAACAGTTCCGATGCCCACAGAGCATAGAATCCCTGAACCGAGATACCGCCCTGGATGCCCCACAAGAGCGTGAAGAAAAGCAGTCCGCTCATGCTGCCGATGCCGATAGTGACAATCATCACCCATGCCAACACAGCTGCGCCGACGCCTACTATATATAGCAGTCTTTGGTTTACCTTGTCCACAAGCATTGAGAACACGAAAGTCATGCCGATGATGATGACCCACTGACCTGCCGACAACATGTTGGCTTCGCCGTTCGACAGTCCGCCGGCTGTCTCATAGATATGCTGTTGGAAGAAGCCCATCACGGAGCTTACAAGGTTCCATGTAAGATACATTCCTGCAAGGAAAAGCATTGTCCTGACGTTCACCTTGTTTGAGAACAGCGTTCCGAAAGAGGCAAACACGCTCTTGCTCTTCACCGTGTCAGAAGCGTTCTCTGACTCAGCCTTTGCAGCTTTCCACTCAGCCGACTCGTCGAGCTGCCGCTGCAGTAACCATGCTATGAGGGCAACAACGAATAGTGACGCAAACACTATTCTTGAGCTGAACACGTTGATCTCAGCCTGTGTAGTTCCCGTGCCGATAATCTGTGTGGCAGACTGATTTACGAGAGGGAACATAAAGCCTGCCTCCGCATTGTTTGTCGGCGGTGCAAGAAACCATCCCAGCAAGAGGATGATAAGCGGACCGATGCCCCATGCCATCTGCGAAATGCCGATATTACGGCCGCGGTTGTTCGTTTCCGAACTCTCTGAGATATATGTCCATGATGCAGGCACGCCGACACCGACGCTGATACCTGTAACCAGAAAGCCGGCAAGCAGCATAGGGAAGTTCACGGTAAACACCACAAGCAACACTCCTATCATATAGATAAGCATGTTGTAAGTGTAGATAGCCTTTCTTCCGTATTTGTCAGCAAGAAAGCCTCCTATGATAGCTCCGATGGCAGCACCCAGACAGTTGGCGCTTATTGCATTCAGGAAGCCAAGGTGTCCCTCGGTAAGACCAAGATAATTCTGCCACAATGATAATCCGCTGGCACCGGCTACGATGGCACCGGCATCAAGATAGTTCGTTAGAGACACAGCGATGGTGCTCTTCAGACTGCTTTTATTATTTCCCATATTTTCGATTTTTTTATTATATTTCCTTGTTTTGTGTACTTATTATATAAATAACGAAAAAGAGTCTGTTTTGTACTGAATCATCTGTGGGAGAATTTGTAACGATGGCACTTAGGCTTCCTATCTATGGCACTTACGATTCTATCTATGGGAGATACGAATGCTATCTGTGGCATTTGCGGGTGGCAACCTGGCAACGTGGCAAGCGGTTTTTATAATTGCAGTTATCTCATATATTATATACCCCAGTTCGGGATAAGAAATCTCCATGTCCTCAGAGTAAATCATCTGTGTTCATCAGCGTATTCTGTGGGAGATTAATACTATGAATAATCCTCGCGTGAAAAATATTTTTTTTGTTTTTTATTTGTCATTCTGTCATTTTATTATGTAACGCTCTGATAATAAACAAAATAACATGCTGACAGATTTGCAAATATTTACAATATCTGTCATTTATCTATCATAAAATGTAAACGAAACGTTTAATTTATCATTAAAAATGAATGATTTTTGTGTAATGATCATATAAAAAACGATGTTTCACTCCAATAAAATTATATTTCAGCCTAATTATCTCATATTTTTTACTTTGAAAATGGAAAATATTTGCTTGTTTTCCTTACATTTCGGCAAAAAGAATTAGTATCTTTACAACGTAATAAGACAAGTCGGAAACATGACTTAAAGCGGAAAAAATCCATGGATTTCATACAGTAAGTCCAAGACTTTCAAGTCGTAAGTCCATGACTTTCATACCGTAAGTCTATGGGTTATGGGGCTTAAGTCTATAGCCTGCCTGACAGACTTTATCATTTTACCCAGAATAGGGGTAGGCTTAACTTATATGTTTAAATTGTGCTATATTCGGATGAATTATATATCATGATATTATTGGATATTGCTTTTGGGGAACAAATAATGTTGTCGTCCTGCTTTTATTGGTAAATTCTCTTGAAAATCAGCGTAATAATGCTCTTTTACTCCTCTGGTGGATGATTTTCCACCATGCACAATGGACAATATCACTACCTTCGCAGCGAGAAATGCGGATGACCGTGGCTGAATACGTGACAGCGGAATGACATGAAGATGCACGGTGGCAAAACGGCTGTGGCATTGGCAGACAAACGGATTATTAACTAACCTATTGGGAATAATGAACAAGAGAAATTGGTTTATGGCGGCTGCTTTGACAGTCGTGTCAACAACAGTAATGGCGCAGACCAGCTACCCGTGGATGGATACCAGCAAGAGCTTCCGCGAGAGGGCAGAACTGCTCTGCCGCGAACTCACGCTGCGCGAGAAGGTGGACCAGCTTGGCAACAACGTCAGCGAACCCATCAAGCGCGACGGACAGGTAATCCTCCCGTCGTATCAGTATTGGAACGAGGCACTCCACGGAGTGGCACGGTCGGGAGCGGCAACGAGCTTCCCTGAGTCAAAGGGAATGTCGGCAACATGGGACGAGATGCTCGTAAGGGCATGTGCGGAGGCAATCAGCGACGAGGCACGTATCTACCATGAGACGAAAGGCAAGGGACTGAACTACTGGTCGCCAACAATCAACATGGCGCGCGACCCGCGCTGGGGACGTGAAGAAGAGAACTACGGCGAAGACCCGCTGCTCGCCGGAAGGCTCGCCGTGGAATTCATCAAGGGATTCCAGGGCGAAATAACGCCTGCAACACCTTATTATAAATTAGTGGCATGCGCCAAGCACTTCGCAGCCAACAACTACGAGCAGGGACGACAGTCTACCACCTCGTTCGTCACGGAAAAGAACATGCGCGAGTATTATCTGCCGGCATTCGAGATGAGCGTCAGGGAGGGAGGCGTAAAGAGTATAATGGCAGCCTACAACGCCTTTTCCATTGACCCCACAGAACTCGATGCCAACAATCAGGGAGCCAGCAAGGCGCACGGCGGACTGCCCTGCTGTGCCAACAAGATGCTGCTGACCGACATCTTGCGTAAGGAATGGGGCTTCAACGGATATGTAACGTCCGACTGTGCCGGACTCTCCTGTGTGCATAGGGCAGTGAAACATAAGTATTTCGGCGACTATACGGCGGGAAAAATCGACGACGGAACATCCTTCGCCACGATTCATGCGCCATACGCCAATGCAACCGAAGAGGAGCAGATAATGGAGGCACGCACGGCGACGATTTCGCTCCAGGCTGGCACGGACACGAACTGCGAGTTCATGAGCCGTTCGTCGGTTCTCCAGCGTGCAGCCCTCAACGCCACGGATGCAGCATTCAGGGCGAAGGAGACGGCAGCACCAAATGGCAGGAAATATATCGGACTGACGGAGGCAGACATCGATACGGCAGTGGTGAGAGTGCTCGAAACACGTTTCGCACTGGGTGAGTTTGATGGATACACATATCCAGTAAACAACACATTGGAGAGCGAGGCAAACCAGAAACTCGCACTCAAGGCGGCGCAGGAGAGCATGACGCTTCTGAAGAACAGTGCGCCAGAAGGTGCCACGATGCCTTTACTGCCAATCACGACAGACAAGAAGGTGGCGCTCATCGGCCCGTATGCTAACGCCATAATGCTCGGCGACTACAGCGGATCGCCTACCTATACAACCACTCCATATGAGGCATTCTCAAAGAAACTCGACTTCCATCTGGATATGGTGCGCACAGGCAAGACGCCCGCCGTGCCGTTTGATGAGGCAGTAGTGAGCAAGCGCGGAGCCACAAGCAACGACAAGGGAGCCGGAGTTCTTGAAAACACGGCCCCGGGTGACATTTTTCTGTATCGTGATGTGAACTTCGGAGAATTAGGATGCACCAATTTCGAGATGGCATGCGGAGCCAAGAGCTCGGGCGTCGGAAGCGTCAGCTTCTGTCTAGACAGCCAGGATGCGGAACCATTCCTCACCGTGGACAACCAGGAGACTGGCTCCTGGAGCAAATTTGCCATTATTACGGCAAGCGTAGACCCGGCGGTGGTGAATGGCAAGCATGACCTCTACGTGAAGTTCTGCGGCAACCAGAACTACGTGGGTAACTACAAATACTTCAACTTCTGGAACCCAAATGAAGTGCTGATTCCGGCAGAAGAGACACAAGGTCCGCTATATCTCTGCACCACATCATCATCCGTGAACGAGAAAGCAACGCAGGAGATGATAAGTCGTGCTGTGGAAGTGGCAAAACGGGCCGACGTGGTGGTGTTCATCGGAGGCACGAACTACGAGAAACCGGACGACCATGCTACGGGAACAGAGAGCCACGACCGCTGGCAGCTCACGCTTCCCGGCAATCAGGAGGATGTGCTGAAGGCACTGTATGCAGCAAACAAGAACACCGTGCTCGTGCTCGAAAGCGGATCTTCTCTCGATATTACTTGGGCGAAGGATAATCTGCCTGCAATCATGGAAGCATGGTATGGCGGACAGGCACAGGGACAGGCGATATGCGATGCAATATATGGCGATATCAATCCATCGGGCAAGCTCACCTCAACATGGTATAACAGTATCAGCGAACTTCCACAGGAGAACGGTTCTGCACAGAACGCATCAGCCTACGGCCGCAAGGGAATGATGGAATACAACATTGACGAATGGGGCTACACCTATATGTATTATGGCAAGGGTGAGAAGAACCCATGCCAGGCAGAGAAGCCGATGTATCCGTTCGGCTACGGACTTTCTTACACCACATTCGACTACAGCGATATGAACCTCTCCGCAACCACACTGAAGAATGGCGGCAAACTGACCGTAACGGCGGATATCAAGAACACTGGCAGTCGTGACGGAGCGGAAATTGTGCAGCTCTATGCCAATTTCAACGGCGATACGCATTATGGCAAGAACGGCAACATGCGTCACAAGCTCGTGGGCTTTGCCCGTGTGGAGCTGAAGGCAGGCGAGACGAAACAGGTGGAAATCCCCGTGGACTACGAGGAACTGAGCTATTTCGACGAGAATACACATCAGTATAAGGTTGCCGGAGGCAGAGTGACACTCGAGCTTGCTGCATCAAGCGAGGACATACGCCACACGAAAGATATCAATGCCGAGGCTGGAGTGGCAAAAGAAACATATGTGTCGTCAAACTCAAGTTCAATAGAGAAGGTGGAGAGTGCGGCAAAACTTCAGAAGAACGACCAGATATTCACGGTGATGGGTTCGCTGGTATGTTCGGCAAAAGACTTCGACCGTCTGCCAGCAGGCATCTACGTGCTCAACGGACGCAAGTATATCAGGAAATAGTGTTCCTGTAATAAGCATAGCATTGTTATCGGCACGCCGGGGACTTAACAAAAAGCCCTTGGCGTGCCTTTTTTACCTTTATTATCCAATAAAAAATGTAGGTAAGGCTCGTCCAATCTTTTTTTTTATTATATTTGCATTGTCGTTTTGAATGAAGACGAATCCTCTAAACAATGATATTATGCAAAGATACAGATACCTTTATACCATACTCGTACTCTTATGCCTGCAACTGGTTGCCACGGCACAGCCGATATGTAAGGTGCGCACGTTCGGCACAGAGAACGGACTGCCGGCAAGCGTGATAAGCGGAATGACCCAGAGCACGGACAACCTCATCTGGATAACCACATGGAACGGACTCTCATGCTACGACGGCTACCGCTTCACCACATTCCGCAACATACCGGGACACGACTTACAACTCACCACGAACCATCTGATAAGCGTGATGCCGGCCACCGACGGCAACCTCTGGACTACGGCATATACCGACGATGTGTATATGTTCGACAGCCAAAAATGCCAGTATGTCAACGTATCGGCGCTCATCACGAAGAAATTCCAGAGCAGGTTCAGTCTGAGGAAGATCTATCCGCTCGCCAACGGCGACACGTGGGTGGTGGGAAAATACAACGAACACTACCACATGGCAAAGGGGGATTCTGACAGCGACAGGGACATCCGGCGGTTCACCCTGCCGGGAACACTCAACAAGGTGGTGCTCGACGGATTCGGCGACGAATGGCTCTTCTGCGACCAGGGAGCTTTCGTATATACGGAAAAAGGGAGTCCACGCCAGGTGGCACGCCTTTGGGTGGACTTTGTGGAAAAGGTAGGCAACACGTTGTGGCTCGTCACGGTAGACGGAAAGATCCTGCACATGAAGAGAGGAGGGAAACCCACAGAAGTGAGGCTGGCCAACAAGGTGGACAAGGTGAAGGAAGTGAAGGTGATAAAGGGCAGGATTCTCGCATTGGCAACCGACCGCGGCGTGTTGATGTATGACACGAAGACGGGCCATGACAGACTCTTGTCCGTGCAGTGGCCGGGCAATCCGCAGCCGATGGTGGACGTGATGTTTGCCGATTCACGCGAAAGGCTCTGGTGCTTCAACAGCGGAAAAGGCTTGACGATGATAACGCCGGATATGCAGACCGTGCATCTCGCCGTGGAGACGGGCGGCGGAATGTTTACCTTGGCAGACAAGCCACTGTTCCACGAAGACTCCCGCCATACCGTGTGGATAGCGTCAACGGGGACCGTCTTCTCATATTACGACGAGGACAGGAAATCGCTTGTGGCGCAGCCGCTTGGCGTATCAGGCGTGTCGGGCGAACTGATACCGCGCCTGAAGAAAGGCTTCTCCGACCATCAGGGAAACCTTTGGCTCATATATCCGCACAATCTTTCGCTCGTAAGCTTCAGCTATTCGAATATCATGCAGATAGACCTCGGCACGAAACGCGACACCCGTTCGGTGATGCAAGACCATGAGGGCAATATTCTGTTGGGCACCGTGGACGGCGAAATCGCCAAATATTCCCCCGATGGGAAACTCATAGGCTATCTCTCGCCGTCGGGAAAATGGCAGACGGCAAAGACCACCTTTGCCTATCATATCTACTCCCTGTATGAGGACAAGAGAAACCGTCTGTGGATAGGCACCAAAGGCGAAGGACTTTTTTGTGTGGCAGACGGCAGGGTGGTTAACCTGCGCCATGACGAGACCAATGCCTACACGATGAATAGCAACGAACTGTATGACGTGAAGGAGGACACACACGGGCGTCTGCTCATTGCTACATTCCTCGGTGGACTGAATATCTCCACGCAGAGCATATATTCGTGCGGTGATATAGAGAAACTCAGATTTCTGCATTGCAACAACCAACTGAAAGGTTATGTTGGTGATGTGTTCAATAAGGTCAGGCGTATAGAGGTGCTGCCTAACGGCACCGTGATTCTCTCCACCACTCAGGGACTGATTACATACCGCGACAGTTACACATATCCAGACCGGATACGCTTCTACGTGTCGCGGCATACTGCAGACGAGAACTCGCTCTATACTAGTGAGGTGATGCAGACCAAGGTAGCTCCCGACGGCAAACTGTATGTGGTTACGCTCGGCGGCGGTCTGCAATATGCGGATGCCGGGAATCTTCTGCAGGACGACCTGCGTTTCAAGCCTGTGGAGGACAAGGACGGGAATGCCGCCACACAGATATACAGCAACGGCACGATACAGAGCCTGCTCACCGACAACCAGGGCGACCTGTGGGTTATCGGCGAGAGCCGCATAGCATGTATCGGCAAGTCGGGACTGAAGGAATACGGCGCAGACGAGATTGGCGGAGTGAATATATCGGAGGGTATGCCCTCGCATTCGGCCAAGACCGACCGCATAGTCATCCCTACTGAGGGTGGTGCGATATCCTTCCTGCCCAAGCGGATGGACAGAAGTAGCTATGCACCGAACATTGTGTTCACGTCGATAAGATACATGGACCGCGACAACGAACAGCCTATCCTCAACACTCCGAAGCTGAATGTTGACGTGGACCATCGTTCGTTCACACTCTTCTTCTCTGCCCTCGATTACAGTTCCCACTCTTCGGTATCGACCGAGAGCGAGAATTGCGGCATACGCTATGCCTACAGGGTGGACGACGAGAAGTGGGTTTATGTGCATCCAGGCAGCAATAGTGCGTCGTTCAACCATTTCCCTGCCGGCACGCATACAGTCAGCGTGCGCAGCACCAACGGCGACGGTGTGTGGATTGACAATGAGCGCCAGCTCGTGATTCATGCCGAGCCGACTTTTGCGGAGAGCTGGTGGGGCAGGGCGCTGATTACCGTCTTTGTACTGACCATCGTGTATTTCGGAATCAGAACCTATATGAAGCGTCGGGCGGAGCAGATAACCGAGGAAGCTACGGAGAAGGCGGATGCCGGCAAGGTGCGCTATATGTTGCGCAAGCCGGAAATAGTGGACGAGGACAAGGAGTTCATGAACAAGCTACTGGCATACATCGAGGAGCATATCGGGGATGGGAACCTGAAGGTGGACGATATGGCTGTGGCGCTCAGTATGGGGCGCAGCACGTTCTATTCAAGGCTGAAGCAGATTGCCGACATGTCGCCGAACGATTTCCTGCGCCACATCAGAATGAAGCGTGCCGAAGACCTCGTGGAAGAGAGTACTATGACATTCTCGCAGATTGCCTACGCCGTAGGCTTCGCCGACCCTAAGTATTTCGGCAAATGCTTCAAGAAGCATACCGGTATGTCGCCCTCTGAATACAGGAAGAGTCTGCAGGATGCGGAGAGCCATGAAGCTGATGAGGTTGAGTCTGAATGATTGTGAAGCCTGTCTGTGGCATAGAGTCTGGATGATGAGGCTATGGGGATGGCATGGCTGTAAGACTTATTTCATCGTAACTCGGTTGTAACCAAAATTCCGTAAACTGTATAACTTAATGTCGCTTAATGAATTTATATTCACAAGCAAAATTTTAGTAAAGTAGATTATTGTATTATTGGATTACTGTTTGACAGAAAAGTCATAAGAAAATATTTGTGTAGATTTGTCCCTGTACCGACTTGTAGAAAGTCAGCACAGGGATTTTTCATTATAAGAAATGAAAATCCGTTCTTCCTGACGACTTTCCCCCAAGACACCTGCAGGCAACCATGAAAATAACCAGTTGAATTTGTTTTTACTCTCACCTCCTCACCTTTCCGACAGGAAGCACCCAGCCTATCGGGGATTCAAGGAATGTGGTGATTGTGTGGTGAAGCAGCGGTATACCGAGTGTAGAGCTATGTTTGTGGAATAATTCCACACATGTTCCACACTTTCCACAATACGTGAATTCTTGGCATAGTGTGCTATTCGTTGATTATCAAAGAGTTATGGTGCTTTTCATGCTTCTGGCACGCAGCTTGCATTATATTTAGCGAACGACGACAAGAAGTTCAACAAACCCCAAGGATGACTCCTCAATCCACAGATATGGCGACGGGGAGAAGTTCAGAAAGAGAGAATTAATAAAATCATTTCAAAACAACAATTTAAAGTATAGGAGATTAAATTATGAAGAAGTTATTTTTCGCAGCGTTCGCAACATTCGCAATGGTTTCAATAAGTAGTGTATTTGCAAATAAGGCAATGATAGGAAATGCGCCGGATGGTTTGGCTAATGATACAACAGATACCACCGTCACCTCTACTCCTGTAGAGCCAGTGGAAGCTCCGGCAGAGCCGACCACAAACTCAGCAGAACCGGCAACAGAAGTTGCGGAGCCAGCTACAGGCAATACAGCAGGAGATGGAATGTATCTCATGGAGCCGGTAGATACTACAAAGAAAGATACAGCAGCTACAGCGGAGTAGGCGAGCCGTAGATGATGAAAAGAGTATTTGTTTTTCGAGCATAAATAAAATCATGGTTGTTAGTATTATTGTTTAAGGTAGAGATTGTATTATTGGATAACTGTTTGACAGAAAAGTCCTAAGAAAAATTTGTGTAGATTTGTCCCTGTACCGACTTGTAGAAA
>OKRS01000103.1_pt1 | contig 61427 bp, 45 predicted proteins | sample 1601191 | NCBI WGS metagenome assembly OKRS01 (sample SAMEA3541509, study PRJEB24748) | human gut metagenome | biome: human gut; feature: human-associated habitat; material: faeces | place: China | collected 2012
AGTAAGACTTAACGATGAATGCCTTCATCTGCTCTACAGCGAGATCCAAAGGAATTACCTCTGTGATACGGAAGAATGCCGACTGGAGGATAGTGTTGGTACGGTTGCCGAGACCAATCTCCTGAGCAATCTTGGTAGCGTTGATATAGTAAACTGTGATGTTGTTCTGAGCGAAGCAACGCTTTACCTTGTTAGGAATGAAGTTAACGAGTTCCTCACCGTCGAAGATTGTGTTCAACAGGAAGAAGCCGTTCTTACGCAGACCACGAGTAACATCGTACATGTGCAGGTAAGCCTGTACGTGGCAAGCCACGAAGTTAGGAGTATTTACCTGATATGCGCTGTGGATTGGGCTGTCGCCGAAACGGAGGTGTGAGCAAGTGAAACCACCTGACTTCTTTGAGTCGTAAGAGAAGTAAGCCTGGCAGTACTTGTTGGTGTTGTTACCGATAATCTGTACTGAGTTCTTGTTTGCACCTACAGTACCGTCAGCACCGAGTCCGTAGAACTTAGCCTCGAACAGGTCGTCGCCACCCATCGGGATCTCTTCCTCCTCAGGAAGTGATGTGAATGTAACGTCGTCAACGATGCCCACTGTGAAGTGGTTCTTAGGCTGCGGGAGCTCGAGGTTCTTGAATACAGCAACAATCTTAGCAGGAGTTGTATCTGAAGAACCGAGACCGTAACGGCCACCAACGATAAGCGGCTTGCGCTCGTCGTCGTAAAGAGCTGACTTAACGTCGAGGTACAGAGGTTCGCCCTCAGCACCCGGCTCCTTAGTGCGGTCGAGAACAGCGATGCGCTTAACTGTAGCAGGAAGAGCCTTCTTCAGGAAGTCTACTGAGAACGGACGGTAGAGGTGAACAGCCACCATACCAACCTTCTTGCCCTGCTTGTTGAGGTAGTCGATAGCCTCGCGAGCAGGCTCTGTAGCCGAACCCATGAGGATGATTACATTCTCAGCATCCTCAGCTCCGTAGTAGTTGAAGAGGTGATACTCACGGCCAGTGATCTTGGTCATCTCGCCGAGGTACTTCTCTACTACCTCAGGAATGCGGTCGTAGTACTCGTTGCAAGCCTCACGGTGTGTGAAGAATGTCTCAGGATTCTCTGCAGTACCGCGTGTTACAGGGCGCTCAGGTGTAAGAGCACGGTCGCGGAAACGCTTGATATATTCGGGGTTTACCAATGGACGGATGTCTTCCATATCCATCTCCTCGATTTTGTGGTACTCGTGCGAAGTACGGAAGCCGTCGAAGAAGTTGATGAACGGCACAGATGTCTCAAGTGTAGCGAGGTGAGGAACAGCCGAGAGGTCCATAACCTCCTGTACTGAGCCTGAGCAGAACATGGCGAAGCCTGTCTGACGGCAAGCCATTACGTCCTGGTGGTCGCCGAAGATACACAGAGAGTGAGAAGCCAATGTACGGGCTGACACGTTGAATACGCAAGGCAGCAACTCACCGGCTACTTTGTACATGTTAGGAATCATCAGCAACAGACCCTGCGATGCAGTGTATGTTGAAGTGAGGGCACCAGCCTGGAGCGATCCGTGGAGGGCGCCGGCTGCACCAGCCTCCGACTCCATTTCCTGGATAGAAACTCGCTGACCGAAGAGGTTCTTGCGACCCTTGGCAGCCCATTCATCTACGTGTTCGGCCATCGGAGATGACGGAGTGATAGGATAGATAGCAGCAACCTCAGTGAACATGTAGCTCACGTGAGCGGCAGCTGTGTTACCATCACATGTGATAAACTTTTTTTCTTTAGCCATTTTGTTGAAAAATAAAATGTTAATGTATTTTTTGTTTTAGTATAATAATCCGAATAGCCACAGCGGGACATGGTTGTCTTTACCAATGCCGTTGGGTGTGTTATACTCGGCGTAGATAGTCTTGGCTGTATTTCTCAACCGTGAGGTGCTCGCAGCATCCACAATGCGACAACGGCGGTCGTCGTCTACTATGTAGCATGCGTCCTTGCCCGTCTGATGCACTTTGTGGTCTTTCCACAGCGTGTTGACAAAGAATGTCTCCATCACCTCCTGAGTGCGTGCCACAATGGGATAGATGGCATACAGCAGATTAGGATTGTGCATCATTATCTTGGCAGGTTTCTTGGGGAATTCGTCACCCGGGTTGTAGATCATATTTATCAGTCGTGCGTCGGAGAGATACTTGATGTAATTCATCACCGTGGCACGGCTGGTAGAGATGTCGTGTGCGAGGTTGCTGATATTAGGAGCCTTCGCTCCGTCCAAAGCCAGCAGATAGAACAGCTTCTTAATCTTTGTGAGATATTTCAGTTCAATCTGCTTGATGAGCAGAATGTCCACCTCGGTCATCATATTCATCGTCTTGAGCAGATTCTCCTCAAAATTGCGGTGTTCGAGGAAGAAGGGATAGAATCCGTGGTGCAGATAGCTGCGGAAGTATTCGGGCACATCGCTGCACTCGCCTATTATCTTAGTGGCTATCTCCTCATGGTGCTCAAGGATGTCGTCAAGACCGTAAATTGGCAATTTGCTACCAGTAAGCAGATTCATGTATTCGCGGAATGAGAATCCGCGCAGATTGTAACTCTTTACAATACCGTTCAGCTCGGGGTTCTCGTCCTTAAGACGCATCACGCTCGAACCTGTGAACACTATCTTAAGTCCCGGACAATTGTCGTGGCACAGGCGCAACTCCCTACTCCATTCGGGCTGCTTGAACACCTGGTCGACCAGCAGCACCTCACCGCCTAGATTGTAGAAGTCGGCAGCAAAGTCGGCAATGCCACGTCCCTGGAAATAGAAGTTATTCATATTCACATAGAGACACTTGCGGTCGTCGGCATCAAAGTTCTCCTTGGCATACTGCAGCAAGAATGTGGTCTTTCCCACACCTCGTGTACCCTTAATGCCAATCAGACGGTCGCTCCAGTCAATTTCGTCCATTAAGGCACGTCTGACGGGAGCATCCGTATGCTCAACGAGGTACTTATGTGTCTTGAAGAAAGCTTCCATTCCGCTTTTATTCTGTTTCTTGTCTGGTTTGTTAAGATTTAATCTATGCAAAGGTAATATTAATTTCTTTATTTGCAAACCCAATATTGCAAAATATGTGATTTTTTATTTTTTTTACATTCGTTGAGCCATATATGAGAAATATCTGAAAAAAATGAAGTAATTTTGTATTCTATGGACACTTGGCAAGCACTAACAAGCTTGTCAACTTGTCTACTCGTCAACTTGTCAACTAAAAGAAATGAAACTCCATATATTCAATCCCGAACACGACATTGCCCTTGCGGCCAACCAACCCCGTTTCACAGCTCCTCATGCCGGACGCCAGCTGCGCGCCGACCTTGCTTTTCTGCCTGCGTTGTGGGCAGACGATGGCGACATGGTATTGGTAGACGACGTAGAGGCTGCACTCGAATGGGTGCGCCACGTGAAGCGCTACGCCCACGACGTAGCTTTCGTCACACCAGCCGACCTTAAGCACATATCGCCCGACATGCGCCACGACTTGCAGATTGCACCATGGGGATGGGACCGCACCATAAAGGAGCAGTTGCTGCGTGCCGACCCGTCGCTCGAACATCTGCTGCCTACCGACGAACGCCTTGCCGAGATACGCCACATGAGCAGCCGCCGTTTTGCAGCCGAACATCTGCTGCCTTTGCTTCACGACGCCAATCCCGGCGTAGTTGGCGAAAGCCGTTACTGCGCTACGGAAGACGAGGCATTGGCGACTATGCAGCAATACGGCCGAAGCGTGGTGAAGTCGCCCTGGAGCAGCAGCGGCAGAGGTGTGCGCTATGTGGCACAACCCATCCCCGACAATCATCTTTTGGGATGGATGCGTGGCGTACTGCGTCAGCAGGGTGGCATTATGGTTGAGCCACTATATAATAAGGTGTACGATTTCGGCATGGAGTTTATGGCAAATGCCGACGGAACTATCGACTATCTCGGTCTGTCGCTGTTCGACACTCGTGGTGGAGCATATACAGCCAGCATCTGCGCTACGGAAAAAGACAAGCGCGAAATACTGTCGCGCTATGCCGACATGCAGTTGCTCGACAGCATCTGCATGCAGATACAGTCGACGGTTGCACCTCTGATGCACGACATTTACACTGGTCCGTTCGGCGTAGACATGATGGCAGTGGCACGCACCGACGGCGACGGTTTCTGGCTGCATCCATGCGTCGAGCTGAATCTACGTCGCACCATGGGACACGTAGCTCTTGCTCTGACTCCTACCGACCGCGACCCGCGCCGTCTGATGAGCATCTACTATGCCGACAAATACCGCTTGCGCATACAGCAAAGCTCAGAAAACCTACTGAATACGGGGTTGGCATAAAACCAAAAAAGAAGAAAATGAAAAAGAATGTAGCATTGGTACTTTCGAGCGGAGGCGCTCGCGGCTTGGCTCATATCGGAGCCATTGAAGAGTTGGAGCGCAGGGGCTTCAACATTACTTCCGTTGCCGGTTGCTCCATGGGATCGTTGATTGGCGGCATGTATGCTGCCGGCAAACTAAGCGAGGTGAAGAAGTGGATGTTAGGGCTGAGCAAGAAGCAAATATTCTCGTTGGTCGACTTCTCCTTCAGCCGTAACCATCTGGTGAAGGGCATTAAGGTGATGGATGCCTTGAAAGAGATTGTGCCCGATGTGAATATCGAAGACTTGCCCATTCCTTATACAGCAGTTGCTACCGACTGGAACAGCGGACGCGAAATTGTTTTCCGCTCTGGCAGTCTATACGAAGCTATACGCTCCAGCATTTCCATCCCCCTCTTCTTTGACCCCATCAAGAAGGACGAAATGCTGCTTGTAGACGGTGCTCTGGTTAATGCTCTGCCACTAAACCGGGTGGCAAGAAACCGTGGCGACCTGCTCGTTGGAGTCAACGTGAACACACACAACTATAAAGAAGAAATGACTCCCAACTACATAAATATGCTTTTGCGCTCCATTGCCATCATGGTCGACCAAAACACCAAACAGCAGGCTATCATCTCCAAGCCCGACATTGTAGTTGAGGCACAGATGCAGCAATACGGAGAGTTTGACTACGACAAGGCTGCACAAATCACCGTGATAGGCGAACGCGAAATGCGCAAGGCTCTGGACGAATACCAGCAAGCACACCACTCGATTTTCGAGGCAATAAAAAGATTGTGGAAGAAGTAACAAAAAAAACTCCGTGAACATTGGCTTGAAGCCGCTGTTCACGGAGTTTTTTTTGTTGTGTCTACCTAAGACTACTTGATTGGTTCGTTCTCAGGATCGTATTTTGAACGAGTCATTTCTTTTACAGTAAGCTCTGCCATAGCAATCCAATTGCTGCCAGAGTAAGCCTCATTAATCTGCAACCAGAGATACTGGAATTCCTCCTCACTGAACAAACCTTCTGAAGTGAATTCAGGAGCAGTACCACTTGGCAGAACATCGCTTCCGAGTTTGCCAATCTCCCATGCATTAGCGGCTGTAGGAGTATCACCTGCATTGTTGCTGGCGAAGATAGTCATTCTCTTCGGGTTGTCGTTGTTGGCGTTGTTACGGCCCTTATACCAGAACGATACGCCCTTTACCTTCTTGCCAAGGTCTACACGGATATAGTGAGGCCATGGCGAAGGCGCACTCCAACTCATGTGGAAGTAAGTGGCATTGTTGCCGTCAACAAGATTGGCGATAGGACCCTCTGAAGACTCCTGGTCGTCAGTCCAAAGCTGTGCGGCTGTAAGGTCGATAGGACCAACCTCAAAGTCCTTGATAACGGCAGGTACATAACCTGCTGTTGCAGTCTTTGTGAAGAGAGCCTTCTCGCCGCCGTCTCTGCTTACTGCTGTGAACGTATAGGTCAAATCGCCATATTTAGCATACAGACCATCAATCATAATTGAGTCGGCATAAGTGCTGGCGTTGAGCACGCGGTGACCCTTGACGGGGTCGTCGTATGCTACCTTGATATAGTAAAAGTCTGCGTTCTCTGGAGTGGTCCAGTGGAACACCACTTTGCCCGGCTGCTTGCTGTCAACGGTGACAGTCGACTCGTCGATGTTCACCCTCGGTGTTGTCTTGTCGTCATCAGAGCATGATGCTACGGTGCCAACAAGAGCTACAGCCATAAGCATTTTTATAATTGTCTTTTTCATCATTGTGTCTTTTTATTTGTAACAATGCTTTTTTATTAATAACCAGGAGTCTGCACTACGTGGTCGTTACGGTTGATGTCGGCTGACGGGATTGGCATCAGATAGTTCATCGGCGACTGGAACTTACGCTCGAACACAACCTCTTTAATGGTGCTGAAGTCGTTGATATCCTCTGCGTCTATGTTCATACCTTTAGCCTTAACGTTGAAGTAAGTCTCAGCGAGCAGCCAGCGGCGCATATCCCAGAAGTTCTGGTTCTCAAGATACATCTCGTTCATACGCTCGTTGCGTACGATATCGCGCAAGCCTTCCTTGGTAGTAGCCTTTGCAGGGTCCTTACCAAACTGCTCCCAAGCTTCCTTAACACCAGGCAGACCGGCACGAGTACGCACCTTATCAAGGTAAGTACGTGCAGTCTGGAGGTCGCCAGTCTCTACAAGACACTCAGCATAGCCTAAGTAAAGTTCAGCCAAGCGGATAAGCGGCCAAGGAGTGTTGGTATAATCGGCACCAGTCTTTGACTTAACAAGGTCTGGATTGACAAACTTCTTGTTGAGGAAGCCTGTCGGCGAATAGTTACTATTACGCAAAGAATTTACGTCAGTACCACGGCTACAGTTGCCTCCAACCACAAAATCGCAAACAAGACGACCATGAGTATTGTCGGAAGTGAGATTGTAGTTAGGATCGTCCTTATAAGCACCGTTGTTTGCAGCACTCAGAATCTCGTAGTAACCATCCTGGAAGGCAATCCATGCATAGTAACGTGGCTCGCGGTCGAGATTGAACTTCGGGGTCTTGCGTCCCGGATAAGCCTCATCCTCGTGTGCCTCATCCACTTCAACCGGCTCCCAACGATCGGCGTAGTCGAATGTCTTGTCCTGGTCGATAGGCAGACCGTTCTTGGTGTAGAAGCGGCTAAGCATAGCTACAGTAGGAGCCACACCGTTCCATCCCCAACCAGTAGCGATGTATGGTATACTCTTGTTCTGCAATCCGTAATTGCCCTCGCCACGTGAGTCAGCCCAGATAACTTCAGGGTTGGCACCAGCCGGCTCGTCCTCTGCAGAATAGTCGGTGATGGTGTAGCGCAAAGCACGTACATGCGGATCGGCAGGGAAGCCGTTCTTATTGAGCTTGCAGTCGCCACGATCGTAGAGATGATAGCCTGCTGACTCAGCAGCTGCGATAGCCTCCTTGAATGCATCGGCAGCCTTCTGCCACTTGTTGGCATCGTAAGTAAGCGGCATAAGAGCATTGCCACTCTTGTCCTTGAAGTCAGAGTAGAACTTGCTATTGCCATTGAACAGAGGCGAAGCAGCGTAGAGCAGCATCTTAGCCTTCATAGCCTTGGCAACTACGCTTGTGGCAAGACCAAACTCGTTTGCCTGTGCACCTGTACGTGTAGCAGGCAGACCCTTGGCAGCCTCGTCAAACTTCTCGCAAATGAAATTGACGCAGTCGTCGTAAGGCTCCTGTCCCTGATAGTTCTCAGGCAGAAGCATCGGGTCGGGTGTCTGGTGTACTACGATGATCGGACCATAGCAGCGAGATAGCAGGAAGTGATAATATCCGATGAGGAATGTCACCTGTGCCTTGTAGTCGTTGCGGTCTTTATCTTCGAGTCCCTTAAAGTTACCACCCTTATTGAGCTCATCCTGAAGCATATAGCACTGGCGGATGCCCTGATACAGAGTGTTCCAGTAGCTTATCACTGGGTTTGAAGCAGAGTAATTGCCCTTAGGGAATGCGGCAAAGGTCTCATGCTCGAAAGCCGTAACCACCTCATCACCGGTAAGGAAGTCGAGCGACGAAGATCCGGAGTTAGGTGTAGGCAAGAATCCGTAGCAAGAGTACAGATAGTTGAGGGCTGCCTGACGGTCCTTGGTCATGTCGGCACCAGTTGTTGTCTCGTCAGGGATGACATTGAGGTAGTCGCACGATGTCATCGTGAGTCCCGCAGCGAGCAAGCAGCCTATTATTGCTTTATTTAGAATTTTCATATTGTTTATTAGTTAATTGTGAGTTGAACACCTACGTTAAGAGTCATCTGTGTCGGATACTTGGTGGTGTAGTTGCCACCGCCCATCTCTGGATCCCACTCCTTAAACGGTGAGAATGTGAGCAGGTTGGTACCGTTGACATAGAATCGCATATTCTTGAGCGAGTAGCCTATCTCGGCGTTCTTGAGCTTGAGGAAACGACCGTTGCGCAACCAGTAGCTTGAATTCTGTGTATTGTGCGAGTTGTCGGATTCGGTCAGACGCGGGAACTTGGCGTTCGGGTTCTGATTGTCAGGACTCCAGTGGTCTTTGTCGATAAACTCGAGCACGCCACGGCGGTAAGAGTTGCCGAACGGTGCGATGTTGCTGAGCATAAGAGCCACGTTGCCACGGCCCTGGAAGAATACTGAGAAGTCCCAGTTCTTGTAGCCAATTGACGGACCGAAGCCGTAGATAATCTTAGGTACGCTTACGCCCAATGGCACCTGGTCGTCGGCAGTGATACGTCCGTCGTACTTGCCTTCGCGGTCAGGTTGGTCAACATACTTGATGTCACCAGGAGCGATGGCAATGTTGCCGAGTGTAGATGTCGGGTTGTTGGCGATATCAGCCTTGTCAATGTAGAGGCCGTTGGCTACGTAACCCCATACGGTGTTAACGTTCTTGCCCTGGCTCTTCATTGCCGGACGCTTGCCCGGAGCCTCATCGTATACAGAGATGTGGTTGTTGTTGTAGGTGAATGTACCCTGGAACTGGATTGAAAGGTCCTGATTGATACGCTTGCTGTAGTTGACAGCCATATCAAATCCCTGGTTCACTACCTCAGCAAGGTTACCATAAATCTTGGTGTCGGCTGTTCCTAAGTAGTTAGGAATAGAGAGCTTCTGCTGGAAGATGTTAGAACGGCGCTCGCGGAACCAGTCGAAGGTGATGTCGAGAGCGTTGAAGAGCTGCATATCGAAACCGAGGTCGAGCTTGTGGCCAACCTCCCACGATACGTTCTCATTGCGCAGACGGTTCCATCCCGGACCAGAATAAGTAACGTAGTTGCCTGGCAGACCTGTTGTGAACGAGCCCTTGCCTGTGAGCGAAACGTCCTCACGATAGATGAAGCGCTCGTAGCCATACTGGTCGTTACCTACAAGGCCGTAGGTACCACGGAGCTTGAAGTTAGAGATAACGCTCTTAACCGGCTCCCAGAACTTCTCCTCGCTGATGTTGTAGCCCAAACCTACCGATGGGAAAAAGCCCCACTGATGGCCCTTGGCAAACTGCTCCGAACCGTTGTAACCGGCGTTGAACTCGATGAGGTAGCGGTGCTTGTAGTCGTATGTGGCACGTGCAGCGAAACCTATCTTACGCTGTGGCAGTGATGCGAGCACACTTTCTGAATACATGTTAGAGCTGTACTGGTTGATGTTCCAAAGGAGCATACCCGTAACAGTGTGGTCGCCGAACGAGCGGTTGTAGTCGAAATATGCCTGAGCATAGTAGCGGCGGTCGCCGGCGTTCTGACCAGAGTTGCTAAGCACTGGCTTCGATGGGTCGCCCTTCGGAGCCTGTACATAAGAGAATGTACCGTCCTCGTTCTGGGTATAGTTCTTAAGCTCGTATTGGTTGAAGTTGAGCGAGCGGAATGTAGTACTCTTCGACCAGTTCTTAAATGAGAACATCAAGTGGAAGCCGAGTCCCTTAGTAATGAAGTCGAGCTTCTGGTCAAAGTTCAAGTTAGCAGTAATGGTACTTGCAAATGAGTCCTGATAGCCGCTAACGAGACGTGCCATCGGGTTGAAGTTGCCACCGTTGGCAAGCTGACGATAGCCCCAGTGTACCCACTCATCGCCCTCGTTGTCGTACTGTATAGGGAAGAGCACCGGGTTGGCGTTCATCATCTGATTGTAGAGGTCGTTCAGAGAACCTGAGATATCGTTGCTACCAGCGAGCGGACCGTGCATATTGTCGAGACCTGCATACAAGTGGAGCGAAATCTTCGACGACTTAGACATGTTGAAGTCGATGTTGTTCTGGAACGCATAGCGCATGTAGTCAATATTGTTGTTGAAAGAGTAAAACTCCTTACTGCGATTGCGCAACATACCTGTCTCATGGCTTACGTTGAGGTTCATGAAGTACACTATCTTGTTTGTACCACCACGAACGTTCATGTTTGCCTTCTGGTTGTAAGAAGCATTCTTGAACATCTCCTTATACCAGTTGACGTCAGGGAACACCTGACCGTTGACGTGATTGCGTGTATTGGCAATCTGCTCAGGTGTGTAGAGTGTAGCGCCGGTACCCTGGCTTGTCACAGCCTCGTTGTACAGCTCCATAAAGCGGGCGCCGTCAACAAACTTTGGCTTTGATGTAGGCATGGTAACGTTTGCCTCAACACGGAATGAAATCTTCGGTTTGTCGAGGTCCTGACCACTCTTGGTGGTGATGATGAGCACACCGTTGGCACCACGCGAACCGTACATGGCTGTGGCAGATGCGTCCTTAAGAATTGAGAAGCTCTCGATTACGTCCGGATCGAGGTGGTTGAGGTCATCCTGCGAAATCTCCATACCGTCCATAACGATAAGCGGCGACTTGGCACCACTGATGGTGGCGATACCACGGATGTAGAAGTCAGAACCATTGGCACCAGGCTGACCGCTACTCTGTGTAGCGATAACGCCCGACAGACGGCCGGCGAATGATGAAGAAATACTTGCTGAAGGCACACGCAGACTCTCAGGCTTAACCTGCTGCACCGAACCTACCACAGTCTCCTTCTTCTGTGTGGCACCGAAAGCCGTTACCACAACGTCGCCAAGCTGCTTGGCATCTTCCTTAAGAGTAATCGAGAAAATGGTCTTACCCTTCATAGGTACCTCCTGCGACTGATAGCCGAGGTATGATACAACGAGTACGTCCTTAGTGTTTGATACGGTTAGTGTAAATTTACCATCTGCGTCAGTCACTGCGCCAACCTTGGGGTTGCTCTTCAAAACAACGGATGCACCAATTACGGTTTCACCGTTTTCGTCAACCACCTGACCGGTAACTTTCTGATGCTTTGCCTGCTGATTGGCAAATGTAACAGACTCGGTCTTAGGCTTCAGCAAACTTGCGGCATCGGCGGCATGGCTGCCAATGGTCTTGTCAGCAGCAAAGGATGATAAAGGCAACAAGAATGCAGCACCTAATACCCCCCCTATGCCGATTTTTTGTTTGTTTTGCATAAAGTAGTATGTTAAATGTAATATGAATTTTACACCCATTGCTGGATGCGTTGATTGTTGTTTACGGTTTATATTTTGGTTATTTTTTTTATGGTTTATATATATTGTTTATAGTTTTGGTCAATAGGGCGTAGTGCGTCGTCAAGACATCACCAATAAATTCAGTGCAAAGTTATACCTTTTTTAATAAAAAACAATCATTTTACGGAAAAATTTATCAAAAAAGCTAAGTTTTGTGCAAACAAACACAAAAAGTGCATAATATACAGATATTATTCAGACTGAAGAAAAACAAAAAAAGATGCGTACCAAGACTAAAACGACAAGTCTTGACACGCTTCCTTGAATCTGCTTATTTATTGATTTAATAAGACTTCATGTATACTTCGCACCACATAAATCAGACAAACTCCCACTCCGATTACTCTCAATGGACTTATCTGACGTTCCTTTTTGTAGTCCTTATATATATCATAGCACAATATAGACGCGACATATATAGAACCTAATAACAAAATCCAACTTACCATTCAAATTATAATATTTAAACATAACAATCCTACATTACAAATATACATATAAAAATATATTAACAAGTTTAAAACTACTATACTTTATCTTTTATTAACACTGGTCTGCGTTTTAATAGAAATAGTATGCAAATATTGTACATGCAGTAAAAAAGTGTTACAAATTAAAAATCGATTCTAGAGATTTGAAGAGTCGATTTTATGATGTTATACGTGCTTGTCATCATATTTTTAAACAAAAAAGCCTCCGTTGCATTGCAAATGTAGTCCTTTTGGAAGCCAATGGGACTACTATTGCAATGCAACGGAGGCTTAAATGAAGAGCAAAAGTGGTCCTTTTGCAACAAAAGGGACTACTTTTTGAGCTCAAAAAGTTGCACACTTACACCCTCAACATCATAACATGTTGGGTATAAGCAACATATCGCTGCACGCCCAAAACTCACGAATTTCGAGCCAAAGATTTCCTTGTGCGTTCAACTCACAGTTCTGAGCGTTAGAAAATGCAAATATTGTTATAGTTATGGAACTTGAGTTCCAGCATAAATTACATTACGCCATCTTCGCGCAACTTAACCTGCCACTTCCAAGCAGAAGCGAGCACGTCGTCGAGCTTAGCCTCTGCCTTCCAGCCGAGCACCTTGTTAGCCTTGTCGACATTGCCCCAGATCTTCTCGATATCACCCTCACGACGCGGACCGAACTTCCAGTTGAGTTTAACGCCAGTAGCACGCTCGAAGGTGTTGACAATCTCGAGTGTTGAGTTGCCCTTGCCTGTACCTACGTTGAAGAATTCAAGCGGCTCTGTCTCCTGATCAAGTACACGTGTCATTGCGCAAACATGAGCCTTAGCCAAGTCGACTACATAAATGAAGTCGCGGATGCAGGTTCCGTCAGGAGTATTGTAGTCGTTGCCGAAGATTGTAAGCTCCTTGCGGATGCCCATAGCGGTCTGTGTTACGTAAGGGATGAGGTTGTTGGGCACACCGTTAGGCAACTCGCCGATGAGTGCCGACGGGTGAGCACCGATTGGGTTGAAGTAGCGCAGAACGATGCTCTTGATGTTGGCACCGCTGTGGATGTAGTCGGTAATGATCTGCTCGTTAATCTCCTTGGTATTGCCGTAAGGAGATGTAGCCTTCTGATGAGGGCAGTCCTCGGTAACGGGGAGGTTCTCGGGCTTCGGCTGGCCGTAAACGGTGCAGCTTGACGAGAAGATGATGCCCTTGACATTATACTTAGGCATAAGCTCAAGCAGATTAACAAGCGAAACAACGTTGTTGCGATAGTACATCAGCGGCTTCTGAACGCTCTCGCCTACGGCCTTAGAGGCTGCAAAGTGGATGATACCCTCAATGGCAGGATACTTCTTGAATACTGCCTCGGTAGCGTCAAAGTCGCGAAGGTCGACCTGCTCGAAAGCAGGACGCACGCCTGTGATCTTCTCTATACCATCGAGCACCTCAATCTTTGAGTTAGAGAGGTTGTCGACGATTACTACTTGATAGCCTGCTTCGATGAGTTCTACAGTGGTGTGTGAACCGATGAAACCGGTACCACCGGTCACTAAGATAGTTTGTTTCATAACTTTTAATTTTATAGTTGATAAATGGTTTTTTATTGTTTATGCTTTGCCTTGCCGTAACGGCGTGGCTTGCAATATCTGTCTACGAGAGGTGTGAGCATGTTCATTACGAATATGGCTATGAGCATTGCGTTGCGGCTCTCGCCATGGGTGCGTAGGTATACGGCTATGGCGGCAATGGCTATGCCGTAGACTATCTTGCCGGGGTGTGACATTGGCGACGTGGTGTAGTCGGTAGCCATGAATACTGCTCCAAGCAGCGTTCCGCCACCGAGCACCAGACTGAGCGGCTGTACGCTGTCCGTACCCGTTATTGCCAATATGCCTGCCAACACTATAGTGGTGAGGATAATACTGATGGGGATGTGCCATGTAATGATGCGCTTCCACAACATAAAGGCAAGCCCGAGCATTATTGCCAAGGCAAAGAGGTAGGGACTCTTGGCACCATAGCCCACACCAGGCGTGAGCACCGAACTACCAGGACACAGAAGCGCAACACATACGCCTACAATGGCTGGATTGACGCTATTGCGCCCAAGTCCGCCAAAGGCAAACTTGCCCAGACCAATTGCCCCGACCGCTCCAAGGGCTACTGCCCAAAAGGGAGTTCGTGCAGGCAGGCAGAGCGTCATTACGAGGGCGGTAATTACGGCTGTGCCGTCGGCAAGAGTACACGGGCGGCGCATCAGATAGTGGGTTATGACCCACTCCGCCAGCATACATGACAGCAGGCTGTAACAGCCCAAGTATATTGCATTGAGACCGTAACTGAACACCGCCATCAGCAAGGCGGGCACAAGAGCGAAGATTACGCCGTACGTATTGCGCTTTATGCAGTCGCCGCCGTGCATGTGTGGCGAGAGCGACATCTTGAGTTCTGACATAAATATTGACGTTTTTACTTTTCGATTAGCGCCACCTTGGCTATGCGTATATAGTCGAGCAGCGGACGATAGGACGGACATGTGAACTGACACGAGCCACACTCTATGCACGATGTTATCAATTCGCGCTCTGCCCGTTTCCACTTCTTGAGCATGGAGAGACGGGCGAGCAGATAAGGTTCGAGCCCCATTGGGCATACGTCGACACACTTGGCGCAACGTATACACGGTTCGGGCGTATGGCGGTGTGTCTCGCGGCCACTCATAATGGTAATACCTGCCAAGCCCTTCACTACCGGAACGTCGAGCTTGTCAAGCGCAACGCCTCTCATCGGTCCGCCCCACAATATCTTGTTGTCACTGACGGGCAATCCGCCACAAGCGTCAATCAGCTGTCGGACTGGAGTTCCTATACGTACAAGGAAGTTGGCAGGATGGGCCATCTCCTTGCCCGACACCGTGACATAACGCTCAAAGAGAGGTTTATGCTTCATCACAGCCTCGTACACGGCAAAGGCTGTCGCTACGTTTATGACGATGGCACCGACATTGGCTGTGACAGCTGGTGGCGCCGGCACCTGCCGATGCAGCACAGCATCGACAAGTTGTTTTTCGCCACCTTGTGGATATTTCGCTTGAAGCGGAACAATCTCTACACGGTCATCGTTGGCTGCCTTCTGCTGCATCAAGGCTATTGCCGAGGGCATGTTGGCCCCTATGCCGACATAGCCACGCTCCACTTTAGCCGCACGCATCAGCAGGTCGAGACCTACAAGCACTTCGTCGGCACGCTCCGTCATCAAGCGATAGTCGGCAGTAATATACGGTTCGCATTCTACACCATTTAGTATCACACACTCTGCCTTGGTGTATGGCATTGTGGTGAGTTTAACGTAAGTAGGCATTCCTGCTCCACCCATACCCGTCACTCCAGCCCACTTGATACGATTGATTATCTCGTCGGGGGTGAGTTCAGTATGCTCGGCAAGAGTTTCAAGATTATTAGAGCGGTCGATACCAGGCTCCCACTCGTCGCCTTCCACATTAATAACAATAGACGGTCGGGCATTGCCAGCCTCGTCAGAGGCAGTGTCTATCTTGAGCACTGTGCCCGACACCGAGCTATAAATAGGTGCGGAAATGATTCCACTCGCTTCGGCAATGAGCGTACCAACCTTCACAGCATCACCCTTCCTTACCACAGGTATGGCAGGATCGCCAATATGCTGCAACAAAGGAAAGACGGCCTGCTCGGGCAACTCCGCCTCAATGGTAGGCACATCGGCGGTAAGCTTGTTGTCTGCGGGGTGTATACCTCCTATTCGGAATGTCTTCATTGTATCAATATATAATGTGGTGGTGTCCGATTTTTACTTTTAGAATTATGCAAAAGTAATACTATTAAACGGAACGGCAAATAAAAATGTTAATATTTTCTTCTTTTTTGTTTGCCTTGTCAACAAAAAAGACGTACATTTGCACATAAACAAGCCATTGACACGCCTACAACAAGGCATAGAAATGGACATAAACCTAAAAGTCAGAACCAAAATGATAAAACCATCAGAACAGACAACACAGCAGATTGAGCGTTTTCTGAAGAAAATAGCCCAGAAGTTTCCCACCAACGACGAAACCTCGGTATTAACCGACATCCATGTGCGCGTGTCGCAAGAAAGCGGTGAGATGCTGGCTTTCGACGATGACGACAACGAGATTACACGCTGCGTGGTGGAACAATGGATAGGCAATAACGACGAGGACTTCTACGACTCTGTAGAACGCATTCTCAACAATGCCATGAATGCTTCGGCTAAGGCTATAGAAAATCTCGGAATACTGAAGCCATACAGCTTTGTTCTCGAAAACGACGAAAAGGAGAACATAGCCGAACTCTTCATAGCCGACGACGACACTGTCATCATCGGCAAAGACCTCATGGAAGGTCTTGACAAGGATCTCGACACGTTCCTCAGCGATTTGCTAAAAGAAGAATAAAATTAAATTTTGAATTTTGAGTTTTGAATTTTGAATTATTCTCGGCTTCGCCTGCGATTATGAATTTATGAGTTACGAATTCTCAATTCAAAATTGAACAATTCAAAATCGGCAAAGCCGACAATTCAAAACTCAAAATTCAAAACTCCTAATTCGAAATAACTATCGTCTTGAACCAGTCACGCAGCAAGCCGGCATAGCCGTTTTGCGAGTCGCTGACGAGAATTACCACTTGGTCGCCATTCTCGAGTTTCGGTCCGAGACACATTCCTTCATAATTTGCCCAGTTCTGGCTGAACAGGGTTATCGTTGTGCGCCACGATGTAAGCAGACGCTTGCTGACGTACGGCGCACCAGCCTCAACGCTTTTTTCCAACGGATACGGTGTCTCAACCAATGGATTGACAACGTACAGTTTGCACTGGCAGAATGCTCCAATCTTTGTTTTCGGCACAAAAGCCTCACGCTCCAATACAAGCAACTGTCCGTCGGGCAGAGCGCACAACTCACTGACACCCATGGCATAGGTCTCGGCGGTCTTCATCGTTGTAGGCATATCCATACGATACAGATAGGCAACAGGTGCGGCTGTCAAGTCGTCGCGATTGAACGACATTAGCCTGAGCACATTCTGACGCGGATCCTGTGGCGTGGCAGGCTTGCCGTCGCGTCGCATCGCACTCTCGTTGATGGTCCACAGCTTGCGGCCAATGCTGTCGTAAGCCAACGACTCAAATCCATAGTTGGGCCAAAAGTCTTCCTCACGCATCGACCACTCCCACAACTTCGGCTGAGTCTTGTCTTCAGCCACACCATTCCTGTCCTTACCGGGAACATTATTCTGGCCGATAAGATATTCCTTCAGCCGGAAGCGCTGCTCACTTGCCACTACAATCGTAGAATCCGACACCTTGGCAATTGCCTCGTTGTCGAGTCCGGCAGCCTCTGCCCTACCCTTACTGCCCATATATTCAGCCTGCAGCAACTCGCCCGTCTGCCGGCTTATATACAGACGCACATTGAAATACAACGCCGAATCGGACTTGTCGCTGACCATTGCATACACATCACCGCCCATATTCGTGATGCCACTATAATTGCCAGCAGGTATGGTCTGCAAGAAATGCTTCTGCGGATGAGAGCGTACTACATGCCAGTCGGCAGAAGCCTGAGTTGTAAGGAAAGAAAAACAACTCAAAATTAGCGATAAAAGTAAATGTTTCATTGGCTTTACTTGTTCTTATTTATATTCATAGTTCTACAAAGTTACTTATTATCAATCTAAAAGCCAAAAGAAATAACGTTAAGCAAGCATTGGCATTACATACATTTAACAAAAAGAAACTATAAAATATAGATAATTGGATTACACTAATTGCTTTTATTACAAAAATAAACATTAATTTTGCATAAGCATAGTATCCAACTAAAAACGAAAAACAATATAAAAACGGACACATGCAAAGATAACGTAGTACACTTAAATTAATACAGAAAACATATGGCAGCAACAGTATTAAATGAAGCACAGATTGACATCCTCAATATGATGCAATGGGTTAAAAGCCCTGAAGCATTGGCAGATTTGAAACAAGCTATTTCTGATTTCTTTGCAAAAAAAGCCAAAGAAGAAATTGATGCTATGTGGAAAAATGGCAAAATGACACAAGCCAAATTTGACAGTTTTGAAAACCTTCATGAACGAACACCATACAAACATTAAACCATGAATGTTGTTCTTGACACTAATTGCCTAATAATGGCAATTTCAGCACAGAATGGCTCGTAATATTTCACCATTGGTTTCTGAATATATCATTACGGCCATATTAAATAGAAAGAACGTCAAGAGATTATCCCCTTCATACGCTTTTCATCTTATAGAAGCAGACGAGGATGACAACAAATTTGTTGATTGTGCAATCATTGGCAACGCCAAATACATAGTCACTCACGACCATCATTTCAATATTTTAAAACAAATAGCTTTTCCTAAAGTTGACGTAATTACTCTTAAAGAGTTTCTTGAGGATTTGCAACAAAAATAAACATACTACAACTATTTTATGAGAGAGAAAATAGACTGCTTTATGCCTTGCAGCGACATAAACGACTTGGAAGAGTTGCTGCAAACGCTACGACAAAGCAAGACAATTCAACATATTAACTTGTTGGTGAACGGCAACTGCCATATAGACCAATATATCGACGGCAACAAATACATCAACGACATCACCATCATCAATGCCGACAGCCTCACATCCACTCAGACGCTGCTCGACATCGAAGCCAATACCGATGCCGAATATGTATTGCTGAACCTCAAAGCTACACCCGCAAATCTGGGACAGCACGCCCTTGACCGTATGCTGCGTGTGGCTACCGACAGCGGTGCCGGAATGGTGTACGCCGACAGCTATATACAAAAGGACGGACAGATAGAGAAGCATCCTGCCATCGACTATCAGAAGGGTAGCATACGCGACGACTTCGACTTCGGACAGCTCATACTCATACGCTCGTCGCTTCTGCACGACTATGCCGCCAAACAGCAGAAAGCCGACTATAAGTATGCCGGACTGTACGACCTGCGCCTGTACATCAGTCGCAAGGCAGAGATATTCCACCTCAACGAATATCTTTACACGCAGATTGAAACCGACCTCCGCAAGAGCGGCGAACGACAGTTTGACTATGTCAACCCGCGTAACCGTGAGGTGCAAGTGGAAATGGAGCAGGCTGCCACACGCCACCTTGAGAAGATTGGTGCAATGGTAGACACTTCGCACTACAGAAAACCCGACTTCAGCGAGCAGGACTTCAGCTGTGAGGCTTCGGTTGTCATACCCGTGTACAACCGTGCAAAAACCGTGGCAGACGCCGTAAAATCGGCACTCAGCCAGAAGACAACTTTCAAGTACAACGTAATAGTTGTGGACAACCACTCTACAGACGGCACATTCGAGATACTCAACGACATTGCCAAGGAAGACAAACGACTCATTCATATCGTGCCGACACGCACCGACCTCGGCATTGGCGGATGCTGGAACGTAGCTATCGACGACGAACGATGCGGACGCTTTGCCGTACAGCTTGACAGCGACGACCTGTATTCGTCGCCTCAAACCCTGCAACGCATTGTTGACGAATTCCACCGTCAGGGAGCGGCTATGATTATCGGAAGCTACCGCATGTGCAACTTCCAGCTCGAAACACTGCCTCCAGGACTGATCGACCACAGCGAGTGGACCGACCTTAACGGTCCAAACAACGCATTGCGCATCAACGGACTCGGTGCTCCACGTGCGTTCTTCACTCCTATATTACGCCAAATAAAATTCCCCAATACGAGCTATGGCGAAGATTATGCGCTCGGACTTGCATTCTCACGCAAATACCGCATCGGACGCATCTTCGACGAATTGTATCTGTGCCGCCGCTGGGACGGCAACAGCGATGCTGCACTGAGCATTGAACGACAGAACGCCAACAACCTCTACAAGGACCGTCTGCGCACACTCGAAATCTCAGCCCGCCAGCAGATGTCGGCAGGCAACGCCGATGCCACTACCGACAGTTCGCTGCAACGCTTCTTCAACCGACAGCTTGAAGTGTGGGACGACGTCCGACACCACTTCCACGACCTGCGCAACGTGAAGACACGCGAGCTTACTTGTGGCGAGATTACACTGAAGCTACAATTCAATCCTGCACGTATAGTGTCGACTGGCGCCAACATCGAGAAGAAGGCCATAGCCAAGCGCCCATGTTTCCTGTGCGAGCAGAACCGACCAGCCGAACAGATGCAAAAGCATATTGACAAGAACTTCACCCTGCTTGTCAATCCATTCCCTATAATGCCACAGCACTTCACCATTCCACTGCGTGCCCACCGCCCGCAGAGCATCGGATTGAACTACGGCGAGGTGTATCGACTGCTCGATACCTACCCCACACTGACCGTATTCTATAATGGTCCGAAGTGCGGAGCGTCAGCCCCCGACCACATGCACTTCCAGGCCATCTGCTCGGGTATGCTGCCGTTGCAGAACGACTGGGCACGTCTGAGTCACGACCTCGACATAATCATCAAGAAGGACGACAAGGGCGAGCTGGCTGCACTCAAGAACACACCCATACCATTGTTCGTAATACGCTGTGCCGACCGCACCACGGGCGAACAGCTATTCCGCAATCTTTACGCCTCGCTGCCCATGCACGGCGGCGACACAGAACCGATGATGAACATTTTGGCTTGGCGCGATGGCGACAACTATCTGTCGGTGGTAATCCCACGCAGCAAGCATCGCCCCGACTGCTACTTCAATAGCGGCAACGCCCAGCGACTCGTCAGCCCTGGAGCCTTGGACATGGCTGGATTTATAGTGACTCCACGCCATGAGGACTTCGAAAACATCACTCCCGACGAGGCCCTCGACATACTTAAGGAATGCGGTATGAAACCGTCAGAATTTGCCGAGACTATCGACAAATTGCGCTCACGCTCTAACGAAGCCTCGCAAGACAGTCATTTTGCCGGCAAGCAACCGTCAGTATCGGTGGGCATCGTGAGCGGAGCCAAGATTTCGTTCTCGCTCAACAAGCCTTACATGGCAAAGGGCAACCTTATTGAGGGCGAACAGACTGTAGAATTCCATGAAGGTGGAATACAGTGGAACGGAATGCAATACCGCGAACTCACATTCCACCCACAGTCGACCGACGCTTCGTTCTCGCTCCACGACGTCACAATAGGTGTCAACTTCCACTGGGAGCGACAGGAAACACAGATATTCCTCGGCACACTGCGACTCGTAGTCGACTCCGACAAGGTGTGTGCCATCAACGAACTGCCTGTAGAGACTTATTTGGAAAGCGTAATATCGAGCGAAATGAGCGCCACATCGAGCATTGAACTGCTCAAGGCTCACGCTGTAATATCACGCAGCTGGCTGCTCGCACAGATTGAACAGCGACGCAAGCAGCAGACAAGTGCCGGACAAAACGGCTTCTTCTCGTTCATACGCAAGGACGACGAACTGATAAAATGGTACGACCGCGAGGACCATACCATATTCGACGTTTGCGCCGACGACCATTGCCAACGCTATCAGGGCATCACAAAGGCTACAAGCCCACAGGTGGCACAGGCCATTCACGCCACACGCGGACAGATACTCCTGAACGACAACGAGATATGCGACGCACGCTTCTCTAAATGCTGCGGTGGTGCTACCGAGGAATTCCAGTACTGCTGGGAGAATATCAAGAAACCTTATCTCGTGGCTGTAAGGGATGTGGCTAACGTCGAGGGTAAAGAGGATGCCGCTACCAATCTGCCCGACCTCACCATCGAGGCTAATGCCGAACGATGGATACGTACTGCACCCGAATCGTTGTGCAACACCAACGACCGACAGATACTCTCAGAGGTGCTCAACGACTACGACCAGGAGACTACCGACTTCTACCGCTGGCACGTCACATACACGCAGGAGCAACTGCAGAACCTCGTAACCGAGCGACTGAAGATAGAGTTTGGCGACATCGTTGACCTCATACCCGTAGAGCGAGGACGTAGCGGACGCATATGCCGACTGAAAATTGTTGGTACAAAGCAATCGTTCACCATTGGCAAGGAACTAGAGATACGCCGCGCTCTGAGCGATACTCATCTGTACAGTAGCGCCTTCGTTGTCGACAAGGAAGACGTAAAGGACGGAGTGCCGCAAACATTCCGACTGACTGGTGCCGGATGGGGACACGGCGTTGGCCTCTGCCAGATTGGTGCTGCCGTAATGGGCGCCAAGGGATACAACTACGATCAGATTCTGCTGCACTACTATCGTGGTGCGGAGATAAAGAAGATATATAAATAAAGATGAAAAAAACAAGTCCGTGGGCATGGATTCCCACACTATATTTTGCCGAAGGACTGCCCAACGTCGTCGTCACCGCCCTATCTATAGTTATGTACATGCAGATGGGGCTGACCGATGCTGAGGTTGGACTATATACCGGTTGGCTTGCTCTGCCATGGGTGGTAAAGCCATTGTGGAGCCCGTTCATCGATCTTCTGAAGACCAAGCGCTGGTGGGTGCTGACAATGCAGCTGCTCATGGGCAGCGCATTGGCTGGCATAGCCTTCACTCTGCCCACCCCGATGTGGTTTCAAGGCTCTATGTTCTTCCTCTTCGCCATGGCGTTTGCCAGCGCCACCCACGACATATCTGCCGACGGCTTCTATATGATTGAACTCGACGAACACAATCAGGCTAAGTATGTAGGTCTGCGAAACACATTCTACCGTCTCGCCGTGATATTCGTCAATGGAGCACTTGTGTCGCTCGCCGGACTTCTGGAACATTCTTTCCATATGTCAGTAGTCTACACGTGGACGCTCATCTTCTACGGACTGGCAGCTCTTTTTATCGGTATCTGGCTCTACCATTGCCGCATGATGCCGCGCCCCAAGGACGACATCAGTTCGGACAAAGGTGTCGGTGAAGTGGCTGCCGAACTGAAGAGGATGCTCATAACATTCTTCTCGAAATTCGGAGCTAAAGAGACATTCTTCGTTATGCTATTCCTCCTACTCTACCGCTTCCCGGAGGCATTGCTCAACACAATGACCAAGACTTTCCTTATGCGCCCGCCATCAGAGGGCGGACTCGGACTGTCGCCCGAAGAATACGGTCTGGCACAAGGCACTGTGGGACTCATCGGACTATTGCTCGGTGGCATTATAGGTGGTATATTGGTAAGCCGCGACGGCATGAAGAAGTGGCTCTGGCCAATGGTTTGCGCCATTACGCTGCCCGATGTGGTGTACATCTACCTCAGCTATACGCTTGAGTCGAACCTATGGATAGTGTCGTCGTGCCTCTTCGTCGAGCAGTTTGGCTATGGATTGGGATTCACCGTGCTCACGCTATATATGCTATATTACTGCCAGGGCAAGTTCCGCACCTCACATTATTCAATATGTACCGGCATATCCTACCTCGGACTGATGCTTCCCGGCATGGTATCGGGCTACTTGAAGGACTATGTAGGCTATCAGAAATTCTTCATCATCGTGATGGTATGCTGCCTCATAACATTCATCGTTACAGCATTCCTGAAGATTGACCCGAAGTTTGGAAAGAAGAAATAAAGCCCTACCCACTTACCCCTCCCCGTAGTGAGGGGACTAACATGAAATAAGACAAACATTTTTAATATATGACAGACAACAACTATAACAACCCTCATCCAACGCCAACCAACCGTATGCGCTGGTCGTGGTTTCCGTCGCTGTTTCTCGGCGACGGAATGTTGCTGTCGTTGATTGTCTTGGCACTGGTGGTGTTGCGACGCTTCGGAGTCAACAACGCCCTTACCACCCTCTACATCTCACTGTTGTGTCTGCCATTCCTGCTGCGCCCGCTGTTTGAGATGGTTGTAGCCCACTTCCGTGGCACCATAAAGGTATGGATTCTATCTTCCGAATTCATCTGCACTCTGTCACTATGGGCCATCGCCTTCACCCTCCCCACCAACTATTGGTTGCAGGGATTTCTGTGTTTCATGCCTTTCATCATTGTGTCGGGCATATTCTACAAGATTGCCATACGCCGATTCTATATAAATAGAACCGACGACATTCCACCGTTCCACCGACTCATTGCACGCCTATCGCGCTGCGCCTCATTAATGTTCGGCATCGGTGCAATGACAATGCTTAGCGGCAATATGGAGGTATTGACACGCAACGTGCGCTATTCGTGGAGCGTAATGTTCTATATTATGGCTGGCATCGAATTCTTCCTGTGGCTATGGCACAGCATTTTCCTGCCAGGAGGCAAGAAGCCATATGCCATGCCCAAGGATTTGCTGGGACTGCATCGTGGCGAATTCCTTGTTGTAGTGAGAATGATGACACGCGGACTGCGCAACCATTTCATGCTATTCTCGTTGCTATTCATTCTGCCCGAAGCGTTGGCAGCAGCCATTTCCCCCTTGCTTTACATCGATGCGCCACACAATGGCGGATTAGGACTGTCGCCGCAGGAGTTCGGACTATCGTTTGGCACAATAGGCGTCGTAGCATTGTTTGCAGGCATACATTTAGGCAATAAGGCAATAGCCCGTTGCGGACTGCGCCGTTGCATTCTACCTATGGCATTACTCATGTCGCTACACGGACTGATGATGACATTTATGAGTTTCAACACAGCAGCATCACTCGGAATCATTTGCTTTTCAACATTTATAGGCTACGCCGCTCTCGGAATAGGAATGTCGGCTTATTGGGCTATGATCGACCGCTTTGCCAATGCTGGTAGCGGTACAGAGCTGCGCAATGCAATCGCATTAGGCATAATGTCGCTCATCATAATCATCGCTGTACTGTTATCCGGACTGATGCAAAACGTAATTGGCTATCGTCAGTTCTTCCTGTTGACAACAAGTCTGTATTTTGTACCTATTGTGATTGCAGCAATCAATGTATTCGTGTTTCGTAAATAGCCGAAGTTCAATATAATTCGGATAGGACAACTTTATACATAAAAAAGGACAACTTTGAATCATCCAAAGTTGTCCTTTTTTATGTGCTATTAATCTATAAATCGCTTCACAATATCGCCATATTTGTCGATGCGACGGTCGCGAAGGAACGGCCACCAACGGCGCACATCCTCGCTATGAGCAAGGTCTACGTCAACAATGATACTCTCCTCCTTGTTGGGTGCAGAGCGATAGAGCATTTCGCCCTGCGGACCTACAACCATCGACGAACCCCAGAATTGTATACCCTCAGTCTGTCCGCTCGGATCTGGCTCGAAGCCTACACGGTTGACCGACACGACGGGCAATCCGTTGGCAACGGCATGTCCACGCTGCACAGTTGTCCAAGCCTCGCGCTGGCGCTGCTGTTCTTCCTCTGTATCATTGGCAGCATAACCTATGGCAGTAGGATAAATCAGGAGTTCGGCACCCTGCAGAGCCATAAGGCGTGCTGCCTCGGGATACCACTGGTCCCAGCATACGAGCACGCCAAGCTTGCCCACACTGGTCTGAATAGGATGAAAACCGAGGTCGCCCGGTGTGAAGTAGAACTTCTCGTAGTAAGCAGGATCGTCAGGAATGTGCATCTTGCGATACTTGCCTGCTATCGTTCCGTCGCGCTCTATTACGACAGCGGTGTTGTGATAGAGTCCTGGAGCACGACGCTCGAACAATGATGTCACGATGACAACGTTGCACTCTCTGGCTACAGCGCCAAAGAAATCGGTTGAAGGACCCGGTATCGGCTCAGCCAAATCGAAGTTGTCAACGTCTTCAACTTGACAGAAATACAACGAATTGTGCAATTCCTGCAGTACTACGAGTTCAGCTCCGCGTTCTGCCAAGTCTCTTATGCCATCGGCAATACGCAGAATGTTTGATTTTATATCAGCAGTGTTGTGCAGCTGAAGATATCCTACTTTCATAAACGTTTATTTATTAATTACTAATTATCAATTATAATATGGTCAAGCCAGTTGCCAGAATGCAACGGCAGCAGCTGTTGCTACATTGAGCGAGTCAACTCCATGCGACATTGGTATGCGCACTACGTAGTCGGCTTCGTCGATAGTCGACTGTGGGAGTCCGTCGCCCTCGTTGCCCATTACAATTGCCAGCCGTGGCTCAGCCATAAGTTGCGGATTGTCGATAGATACCGAACGGTCGGTCAGAGCCATGGCTGCCGTGCGCAATCCTGTCTTGCTCAAATCGCTGAGCGGACAGTCCATCCACGTCCATGGAATAGCAAACACCGAGCCCATTGACACTCTAACGGCGCGACGGTTTAGGGGGTCGCACGACGTACGTGTAAGCAAGGCGGCATCAATGCCCAGAGCTGCAGCCGAACGGAATATCGAACCTACGTTAACGGCATCCACCACTCCGTCTATCACAACCACACGTCTGGCTCCGCTGCACACCTCCTCTACACTCTTGAAGCAGGGACGATGCATTGCACACAATACGCCGCGCGTCAGCACGTAGCCCGTGAGCGAGGCAAGCAATTGTCGGTCGCCAGTATAGACTGGCACCTCCGTACCGCATCGGCTTATTATTTCAGCCGCATCGCCATCCACATGCTTCCGCTCGCAGAGCAAAGCCAAGGGCTTATAGCCGGCATCCAGAGCACGGCTTATCACCTTAGGACTTTCCACGATGAATATGCCGTTGTCGCTCTCGTAGCTGTGGCGCAACTGCTTCTCGGTTAGATTGCCGAATACCTCTACACCGGGATGGCTCAATGACGTTATTTCTATTATTGGCATTGTGTATCAGCTAAACGTTAACGACATTCTGACGGAATCGTGCACTCTACGGGATACTGCATTGTGAGACAATGTATAGAGCCGTGCTGTCGAACGATGGTCTGCGAGTCAATGCCTATGATGTCGTAGCCGGGGAACGCCTCTGCCACAAGCTCAAGAGCACGGGCATCGTTTGCCTCCTGATTGTAAGTAGGAACTATCACAGCACCGTTTATAATCAGGAAGTTAGCGTAAGTGGCAGGCAGTCGGTCATCATCGTCATACAACGCATCGGGCATAGGGAGCTTGAGCAACCGATATGGCTTGCCGTCGGCATCGGTGGCTTGCTGCAGCTGGTTCTCAAGTGCCTTGAGGTCGGCATGCTGCGGGTCGTTCTCGTCATCGCAACCCACATAGAGCAGAGTGTTGTCGGGGCAGATGCGTACGATTGTGTCGATGTGGCCGTCGGTGTCGTCGCCGATGAGCTGTCCGTGGTCAAACCATACTATCTTGCGTGCACACAAACGCTCCTTGAGCACAGCTTCCACCTCTGCCTGTGTCATAGGCTGATTGCGGTGGGGAGCCATAAGGCATACGCTTGTAGTGAGCACGGTGCCGCGACCGTCGCTCTCTATCGAACCGCCCTCAAGCACAAAGTCGTCATAGTCGACACGTTCGCCGCTGAATACACCCTTATCATATAAGGTACGGTTGATGCGGTTGTCCTTATCGGCAGCAAACTTCTCACCCCATCCGTTGAATCGGAAGTCGAGCAGTCGGCATGGAGACGAAGCATCCGAAGTAGGAACAAGCGTGATGAAGGCATGGTCGCGTGCCCATGTGTCGTTGTTGTCGCACTCGTAGATACTGACGCGCGCCATCTCGTCGTCGTTCAAGTTTTCGGCAAGCACCTCACGCACACGCTCCGGATATTTGGCAGCAATGACAAGCGGCTCATAATGTGCCACAGCCTTGGCTATCTGCACAAATGTCTCGGTGATGTCGTCAAGATAATCGCGCCAGTCGGTGTCCTCATGAGGCCACGTCAGTTGCACACACGATTGGATGTGCCATTCGGCAGGAAGTATATATTTGTTCATAGTGTTTATTGTTTCAAGTACTTTTCGAGTACAAATGTAATACAATTATGTCGAAACTATGCCGTTAATTCTGCAAAAAACACTATTTTTGTACTCCGAAAACAATTAAACTATATAAATGAAAAAATTCATCCTCGACCTTACGGTCAATTCTGTTGAAGCTTTGAGCGACAAGCACGTCCTCATCAAGCTTACCGACGACAAGCCTTTGCCCGAGATGCTTCCGGGACAATTTGTCGAGATACGTGTCGACAACTCACCTTCGACATTCCTCCGTCGTCCTATTTCTATCAACAATGTAGATTACGATGCCAACGAATTGTGGCTTCTTGTAGCTGCCGTAGGCGAAGGCACCAAGCGACTCCAACAGCTCAAGAAGGGCGACCTTCTTAACTGTGTGCTGCCACTGGGCAATTCGTTCACCATGCCTACCGATGTTTCGCATAAGGTGCTGCTTGTCGGTGGTGGCGTAGGCGTGGCTCCGCTGCTCTACTTCGGCAAGAAGCTTAAGGCTATGGGCATTGAGCCTACATTCCTTCTCGGTGCCCGTACTGCTAAGGACGTGTTGGAGAAACCGTTGTTTGAGGAGGTGGGCCGTGTGCTCATCACTACCGAAAACGGTTCGGAAGGCGAGAAAGGTTTCGTCACCAACCATTCGGTATTGTCGCAGGAGAACTTCGACTTCATTTCGACATGCGGCCCCAAGCCTATGATGATGGCTGTAGCCAAGTATGCCTACAAGAACAACATCGAGTGTGAAGTTTCGCTCGAAAACAAGATGGCTTGTGGTGTAGGTGCATGTCTGTGCTGTGTTGAGAAGACAGTCGACGGCAACAAGTGTGTATGTAAAGAAGGTCCGGTAATGAATATAAAGAAATTGTCATGGCAGATTTAAGTGTAAAAATAGGCGGTCTGAAACTCAAGAATCCCGTTATGACCGCATCGGGAACATTCGGCTACGGCCTCGAATTCGCCGACTTCGTGCCACTCGACGGCATAGGTGGCATCATCGTTAAGGGCACTACGCTCAATCCGCGCGAGGGCAACGACTATCCGCGTATGGCTGAGACAGCACAGGGTATGCTCAACTGCGTCGGTCTGCAGAACAAGGGTGTCGACTACTTCTGCAAGAACATCTATCCGCAGATAAAGGACATCGACACCAATATGATTGTCAATGTAAGCGGTTCGTCGCCCGACGACTATGCAGAATGTGCCGCCCGCATCGACGCTCTCGACAATATTCCTGCCATCGAGCTCAACATCAGCTGCCCTAACGTAAAGCAGGGCGGTATGGCTTTCGGCGTAACTACAACTGGTGCTGCCAGCGTAGTGCGTGCCGTGCGCCAGCGCTATCACAAACCTATCATCGTGAAGCTCTCGCCCAACGTTACTGACGTTACTGAGATTGCACGTGCCGTAGAAGCTGAGGGTGCCGACAGCGTTTCGCTCATCAATACACTCATGGGTATGGCTATCGACATTGAGCGTCGCCGCCCGTTGCTCAGTATCTCTACTGGCGGACTGAGCGGTCCTGCCGTAAAGCCCGTAGCTCTGCGCATGGTATGGCAGGTGGCTAAGGCTGTGAAGATTCCTGTAGTAGGTCTTGGAGGCATCAGCACCGCTGAGGACGCCATCGAGTTCCTTATGGCAGGCGCTACAGCTATCGAGATCGGTACAGCCAACTTCCTCGACCCTGCAGTTACCATTAAGGTACGCGACGGCATCAACCAGTGGCTCGACAACCACGGATGCTCATCAGTAAGCGAGATTATCGGAGCGCTCAACGACTAAGATTTTCTACTTTAATATTATCAAAACAAAGCTTAATGAATATGGAAAATAACGGATATCCTGCCAAGCACTACGACCAGCCTACAAAGCGGTATGTGCAGACTATGGACCTCAAAAGCGACGACAACGAAATAATCCGTCGTTATCGCGAGGCTCACGACAAGGAACATTTCTGGACCGAGATAGGCCGTGGCATAAAGGCTGTGGGCATTCTCGAAATGGAGGTTTACATTCAGGGCACACGCCTTGTGATGATTGTTGACGCTCCTGCCGACTTCGACTGGGATTCGGCAATGAGCCGACTTGCCACCCTGCCTCGACAGGCTGAATGGGAGGCACATGTGGCTCAGTTCCAGTCGTGCGACGACAATGCCACATCCGACCAGAAATGGCAGATGATGGAGCGTATTTTCCATATCTACGACGAGCAATAACACCTATATTCAAGCACATTTAAGCACACACTCATGAAGAAACTCCTGTCCTTACCCCCTAATCTTGTGGGATGCTTCCACGACATTACCCATCTGCCTGCCGACGAATGGTTCTGCACCAACGACCCTGTAGGCACCAAGCTTGGGTCGGGCGGTGGCACAACATGGCTGCTGCGCGCTGCCTACGAGGCTGAGCATGGCAACATGACATTTGACGAGTGGCTTGCCTCAGACAAGCGACTGCTTCTGCACGCCGGCGGACAAAGCCGACGTCTGCCGTCGTATGCACCTTCTGGCAAGGTACTCACACCGCTACCGGTGTTCCGTTGGGAACGAGGACAGAGTCTCGACCAGTCGTTGCTTTCGCTTCAGGTGCCGCTCTATAATCGCATAATGAACATGGCGCCACACGGACTAAACACTATGATAGTCAGTGGCGACGTGTTCATACGCACCACTTCACCATTGCCACCCATACCGGAATGGGCTGACATTGTTTGCTACGGACTGTGGCTCGGACCCGAAACCGCCAAGAATCATGGCGTGTTCGTGTCTACACGCGAACAGCCTACACAGCTTAAGTGTATGCTTCAGAAACCGTCGGTTGAGACTTTGGCTTCGCTAACTACCGACCACTTCTATCTTACCGACATTGGTGTGTGGATACTCAGCGACCGTGCTGTAAAGGTACTCATGCAGCATTCCACTACCGAAGGTCATATCACCGAAGGTCCTGTCACAGCCTACGACATGTACGGACAGTTCGGTTGCGCTCTCGGCTCCAATCCAACCATTGCCGATGCGGAAGTGGCAGACTTGAAGGTTGCAATTCTGCCTCTCACCGGTGGCGAGTTCTACCACTTTGGCACATCTCACGAACTCCTATCGTCGATGCTCGCAATACAGAATCTTGTCAACGACCAGCGTGAGATAATGCACCACGACCGCAAGCCGCATCCTTCCATATTCGTGCAGAATGCCGACATCAAGATACGTTGGACACAATCCAACCGCAACGAATGGATTGAGAATGCATGCATAGGCGAACAATGGACTCTGACACGCGACAATATCGTGACCGGAGTGCCCGACAACGACTGGAACATAACGCTCGCACCTGGCCAATGTGTCGACATCGTACCTATAGGCACCAACCAATGGGCTGTACGTCCATACGGATTCAACGACACTTTCCGCGGACCTCTTGCCGATGTTGAATTCCTTGGCAACAGTTTCGCTTCGTGGGCAGAAGAGCGTGGCATCGACATCTCAACCATTGAAGGCAACCACGACCTTCAGGCAGCCCGCCTCTTCCCCATTGTCGACAACATCAACGATATGGGCATTGTGTTGCGATGGATGCTCTCCGAGCTTAATCTCGATGAGGGCAGACACCTGTGGACTAACGCTCGCCGTATGAGTGCCGACGAAATTAGCAACGAAGCCAATCTGCGCCGTCTCGTAAGTCAGCGCACTCTCTACCGCGCACACAATCTGCCTATGATTGCACGCAACTGGCAACATAGCGTGTTCTATCAGTGCGACCTGCACCACCTTGCCGGCCAATACCGCAACAACAACATTGAGTTGCCTTCACCGCTGCCGTCATCGGCACCTTTATTAACAAGAGCATGCGACGCTATGTTCCGTGCAGAAGCAACTGTCAACGAGTCTGCCTCTTACGAAATGCAGGCATTCGGATTGCTGCGCGAAGGTCTTACAGCCGATGCCTTGCGTGTCAGCCAGCGCCCACATATGTCGGTATATGCCGACCAGATTGTATGGGGACGCTCGCCAGTACGCATAGACATAGCAGGCGGATGGACTGACACCCCACCTTATTGTCTTATGGAGGGTGGCAATGTGGTAAACATAGCCATCAACCTTAACGGACAACCACCATTGCAGACTTACGTGAAGCCCTGCCTTGAACCCCACATCGTTCTGCGTAGCATCGACCTTGGAGCATCCGAGACGATTACCACCTACAGCGAGCTTGCTGAATACAACCGCGTGGGTTCGCCGTTCTCTATTCCTAAGGCAGCATTGGCTCTTGCCGGATTTCTTCCGCAGTTCTGCACCGACTCCTACCCTACCCTTGAGAGTCAGCTACGCGCTTTTGGTTGCGGTCTTGAGGTGACATTACTTTCAGCTATTCCTGCCGGTTCGGGATTGGGCACCAGCTCACTCCTTGCATCTACCGTGCTCGGAGCACTCAACGACTTCTGCGGATTGGGTTGGGACAACACCGACATCGGTCATCGCACCCTCGTGCTCGAACAATTGCTAACAACTGGTGGCGGTTGGCAGGATCAGTTTGGCGGTCTGTTGCCTGGCGTAAAACTGCTTCAGACTGACCGTGGCTTTGCGCAGACACCCGAAGTGCGCTATCTGCCCGACACCCTATTCACACAATCCGACTATAAGGCTTGCCACTTGCTCTATTACACAGGCATTACACGCACAGCCAAGACCATCCTTGCCGAGATTGTACGCCGTATGTTCCTCAACGAGCACAACCAACTGGCTATGCTGCGCGACATGAAGCAGCACGCCCTCGATATGTTCGACGCCATACAGCGTATGGACTTCAACCGCATGGGACATCTCGTAGCACGTACATGGCAACAGAACCAACTCCTCGATGCAGGCACCAATCCTCCCGCCGTACAAGCCATAACCAGCCTCATCGACGACCTTTGCCTCGGCTACAAACTGCCAGGTGCCGGTGGTGGAGGCTATCTATACATGATTGCCAAAGACGAGGAGGCTGCAGCACGCATCCGCCGCATCCTCAACGAACATCGCCCCAACGACAAGGCACGCTTCGTAGAAATGAGCCTGTGTCAAAAAGGATTCCAAGTGAGCAGAAGCTAAGAAACAAATCTAAAAAATGCTTCCATACTGCGAAAGTATGGAAGCATTTTTCATTTTATCCCAACCCACGGAATAGAAATAACCGCAAAAATGTATTATAAGCCCTCGCTTGGATAGAGGCTCTCCGCACCCATCGCGGAACCGAGCTAACCGAGCAAGAGCTTATTTCTGCTTCAAATATAATAAAAGGTTTTGATATATCAAAGCAGAAAAACATAAACTATCGTATCGGTGATAACAAAACAGAAAATACGAACAGTATTAATGAAAAACAAGCTACCGGATTATTAAAACAGTTGAGAAGGCTACAGAGAAGACTGGCGGTAAGGTTAATTTGTAAATTTTACCACTAGTAAAGACTACGCAGAAGCACGTTGGCCAGTGGAGCTATAAGGGTGAACTGAACGGCGAAAAGCAGAACGGCGAGCAGATGGTGTTCGTGAAGGACGACAAGGGTAGGGTGCTGATTGTCGGAGCTGGTGATGTAGCGTTTGACGGTGAGGGCAGAGTACGTGACGGTGATATGCTGACGGTGTATGACCCTGCTACCCGTGAAATGGACTTCGTGCATGCCAAGGACGTGACTCTGGAGCATACCGCAACAAGCGAGGAATACGCCAAGGACTATCAGCGACAGCTGGAGGAGTTGAACTCTACCGTATACGCGGAAATGCAGTCTGGGGGTGAGGAAGGACAGCCGAGTCTTACTGAGCCTGCTGAGCCGACTAAGCCAAAGGGAGAGGAAGGTAACGAAGCCTTACTGGGCCTTTCTGAGCCGACTAAGCCTGTGGGTGAGAAAGAGACTACTCCTGTGGGTGAGGAGCCGGTTGCTACTCTTGCGGACGGTACGCCTGTGCCGATGATGAAGGACTCGAAAGGTCGTGAGACTGCTGACTACTCGCAGATGACACCTGAGCAGGGTGCGGAGTGGATGTCTTCGCAGTTTGGCGAGAACGCTGAGGCTGCTGTGGACGGACAGATAAAGCGAGCCGAGAAGACGCTGAAGGGTGCCGAGAAGATAAAGGTGGACTACACGGGCGACTTGAACGACGCCAAGGAGGCTGAGGCTCAGAAGAAGATTGCTATTGAGGCAGCCAAAGCAGAACTGGAGCTATACACCAATATCAAGAAGGCTATGACTGAGAAGAAGGTCAAGGCTGGAATGGAGAAAGCAAGTGGTGTAGGTAGTGTAGGTGAAGTAGGTTCGGTAGGTGAAGTGAGTGTTGCTGTGCGAGAGAAGTTCGAGAAATCAAAGAAGATTCCCGGACGACGTGGTTCTATCACTCTTCCTGACGGAACTAAGATAACTGGTCAATACTTTTATGGCGAGGTTTCAGGACTTACACCTTCGCACGATCCGTTTAATGACTTTAAGCAGAACGAGGGATTCCCAGTTAATGAAGACGGCTCTTCCTCAAACTCACGTTCTTACAAAGACAAGGATTCGCGTCTGTTTACAGAGAAAATTGGCAGAGACTTTGGCGGGCAAGCACTAAAGAATGTGCCAGTTGTGCAGGATGGTATTCTGTTAAGCGGAAATGGCACGACTATGGGTAAACAACTTGCGGAACGCTATGGTACTGACGGCAAGTATTATGAGAGCCTAAGTGAAAACGCAGAAGGCTTCGGCTGGACTCCAAAGCAAATAGAAGAGGCAGGCTTTAAGGGTACAGTATATTTTGTACCCGACAAAAAGATGCCGCTTACAAGTAAGACATTTGACCTTTTCAACAGGCAAGAGACCAAGAGTATTGGCAATACAGAGCAGTCGGTAAAGAATGCCAAGGTGTTAAGTACTGACGAGGTAAGTGCCATTATAGCCGAGATAGAGGGCAGTGGCAGTCTTGACGCATTCTTTAACAATCCTACTGCAATAAACTCGCTGCTAAAGCGTTTAATTGATAAGGGCGTTATTGGCCTGAACGAGGTAGCTGGATTGCGTGAGGGCGAAGACAAGCTCTCGGCAGCAGGCAAGGACTTCGTGAAGAACCTGTTGCTTGGCAGCGTGTTCTCGGAGAACACTATCCGTATGATGGGTGCTGACGCTATGCTGAAAACCAAGGCTCTGAACGGCATCCGTGCTGTGACGGACAACATGAAACTTGGCGACTATGCTCTGATGAAGGAGATAGACCAGGCAGTGCAGTTGCTGTACGAAGCTCGTCAAGGCGGAAGCGGTGTGGACGCATACTTGCGCACTCCTGCTATGTTTGGCGAGAATGCAGCTGACAGATTCGACCCTATCTCGCAGGCTATCGCTCTTGCTCTGGAGGGTAAGGCGGAGGATTTCCGCGAGCTGATGATGGCGTATAACAGAAATGCCGCTCCTTATGCGGATGCCAGTCAGACGGAAATGTTCGGCGAGAGACCAACGAAGGAGAATTTTGTAAACGAATTTTTGAAACTTAGAAACTGGAAAGACTATGAAACAAGACATTCAAGCAAAGAAGGAAATGGCGATGCTGGCAGCTCTGAGGGAACTGAACCGCAAGCGCGAGGAGGAAGCGTCATCACAAGCGAAGCAGACTAAGACAAAGCCGTAGAGCAGCTTAAGAAAGCTAAGGGTGAAGAACATGAGCGTATACTTGACCAAATGGGAGAGTATGTAAAAGAGTTTGCCAAGAGTAATGGGTATGACGAGCCTGTTGTGTTGAGAACCAAGAAAGACTTGGTAGATGCAGCAAAAAATCCAGAAGAAAAATCCTTTATTGAAAATATGCAGGAAGGAGAGCATTATCCTGGATATTACGAAAATGGAAAGATTCATATTTATCTCGAAGGCAGTACTGGTTCAAAAGAGTTACGCGAGACTTTTATACATGAATCGGTTCATGCGGATAATGACACAGACCCTTCACGAGTTGAATCCCTTGTGTACTCAATTACAGATATGAATACACTTACCAGAAGAGACTTGGAAAGTGTTATTGAAAAGTTGGTGCATGCAACACACTATACAGATGAAGCTCGTAAACTTCCAGAAGACGAAGCTTTGCACATGTTGGCTGATGAAGCATTGGCACACCTTGTGGAATATGCTCAAAGAAATGGTATAAGAGCAATATCTGAAATAACGAACAACCCTACATTATTAAACGTAGCGGAAAAAGCATTTAAAGAAAGAGAAAATGACAGAAGAAGAAAAGAAGGACTTGATTCACGTGGAGATACGGAACAAGGGGAGAATATCAATGCTATACCTTCCAAGAAGGACAGCGGAACTCATGTCAAAAATACAGAAGGAGAATCCGGAAATATCGGGTTGGGTAGCACTGACAAAGGCACGAGAAATGCTGAAGGACAGCGAGAAGTAGACAAGACTCAACGTACAAACACTACTCGTGATCCGCTTGTAGAAACAACAAAAGCGGCGTTTGAGCAGAGTAAGGCAGAGTATCTTAAAGCCTTGAAAGAAGGCAAGACAGGTAAGGAGCTTGAAAATGCGGAGTTGCATTACAAGTTTTCTTTCTTGGATTACCAAAATGTAATGGGCGTAACAGACGCTGAATCGCTTGAAAAATTATGGAAGAGAGAGTTTGAATCGGCAAAGACTTCTGAGACTGAGCCTTCCGAAGCCTCACTGGGCCTTACTAAGCCATTGGGTGAGAAGGGAGCTGCTGAGCAGGAGGGTGTGGAACCGCTTGCTATTCTTCCTAAGAAGGAAGATAATACGTTCAATCCGATAGCGAAGGCTGCGGAGAACTACAAGAAAGACCATCCGTTGACTGAGGATGAGATTAGGAGTAGCGATGTGGACGACATTGCCAAGGATATGGCGGTGGATTATCTGAATGGCGAGGTGACGGATGATTTGCATCGTGCCGTTTATGAGAGCATCTATGGAAAGGTGAAGGATGCGAAGATGAAGAACGCTGCCGAGAAGTTTGCTAAAGAGAAAGAGGCTGCTACAGAAGCTATGGGCGAAGTGCAGAAGCCTCAGCAAAAGGCAGACGATGCAGCTGTGGAAGCGTCGAACAAGAAGGTTAACGACCTTTGGAACGACTTGCTGAAAGCTGGCAGAGAGGATTTGTCGGCATCGTTCATTGGGCTTAATGCAAGACAGCTTGAAGTGTTGCCTAAGCTTGTGAGCGCAATGGCAGAGAACGCTTACCTAAGAATAAAGAGAGGTATGCACAATCTTGAAGACGTGGTGAAAGAAATGCGCAAGGAGTTTGCTCCAGCAGCCCAGGTGTTCAAGAAGGAAGACGTGGATGCCATCTATGAGCAGATGATGAACATTCGCTATCGCGACGGTGAGCAGCGCATGAGCTTGAAGGAATGGGCAGACTACTACGAGAAGAGTTCGCCTAAGCACAAGGAGGAGCTTGTGGGCGACTCTAAGACTGCCGAGGAAAGGAAGCAGGCTGAGAAGAAGTTTATAGATGCCGTGAAACTTCAACTGGCTTTCGGTCGCAAGATCAAGAGCATCATAGAACTGAGAAAGATAGCAGAGAGACATGGCTTGAAGGACATTAAGGATACAGACCTTCAGGAACTTGCAGAAGTTGCCATTGTGATGAAAGCAAGAGGTATCGCTTCTTCTGAATCAACCAACGATGCCGTGAAGTTTGAACGCATCAAGAAACTCTATGAGAACCAGCCGAGCCTCAACCAGCGTGACTCAGAGCGAGTGATGAAGCAGCAGTATTCTACACCTGCGCCTTACGCATTCCTTGCAGACATGTATGTGAAGGCAGGAATGGAAGTGAAGAGCGCATTGGAGCCAAGCGCCGGAAACGGAATGCTGACAATCGGCTTGCCAAAGGATGCTGTACATGTGAACGACATCGACGCACAGCGACTTGCAAACTTGCAGAGACAAGGCTTCAAGAACATAACAAGCCAAGACGGAACACAGCCGTTCGCGGACAAGGACGTGGACGTGGTTGTGACAAACCCACCATTTGGAAGTGCTACACCAAGGGATTATGACGGTTATACTATCTCTTCATTGGAGGGACAGATGGCTATCAACGCCTTGGAGAGCATGAAAGATAACGGTCGTGCAGCCATCATCATCGGCGGTAAGACGGAATACGCCAAGAACGGAAGTCTTAATCCTAAGGATAAAGCTCTGCTTGGTTATCTCTACAGCCACTATAATGTGGAGGACGTGATAAACGTGGATGGAAGCCTGTACGCAAAGCAGGGCACAACATACCCGACACGCATTATATTGATTAACGGACGACGCTTTGACGAGAACGCCTATCCTCCAGTTAAGGACAAGGCAAGAGCGGAAGCCGTGAAGAGTTATGACGAACTTTATACAAGAATAAACGATGATATACTACGAAGTAAAGGGATGGATTCTCCCGTCGGAGAAGGAGGAGAAGACGCTAACGCAAAGCCTAATAAGCCGAGCGTTGCTAACACTAATGAAGAGAGAGTACGAACAGCAGGGAACGGAGGAGGCGAACAAAAGCCTTCAGTTCGTCCTGCAGGAGTACATGACAAGACTGCCGAACCAGTTTCCGACAATGTATTGGGGACAGAAGGAGGAACCAAGCCAGGCGAAAATGGAGGACTTCCTGACGGAGCTGCTGGAGCAAACGGAGCAGGGACAGAGCCTGCTTCAAGCAAGGAACCAATCACTGGAGCCAACAAGCAGCGAGGAAATGAACCAGGAGGAAATGGACGACCTAACACTCAGCCAAATGCTGATGAAACTACCGATGCCGGGAACGGAGGGAGACCACGGGGACAACTGGAGCGGGTGGACAAACCCGTACGTGGACTAAGTGCCGAAAAGGTTGCTTATACGCCAAGAAGTGAAAACCCGTTCACTCTTAAAGCTGTTATGCCTGCCGACCAACAAGAGGCAGTTAATAAGAACATCGAAAAACTGGGTGATGCAGACCAATTCTTGGTTGACGAACTGGGCTACAACGATAAAGCAGACCTATACGCACATCTTGCAGCAGAGCAAGTAGACTCAGTAGCTCTCGCTTTGCAACAGGCAAAGAAAGGCAATGCCTTTATCATCGGTGATATGACAGGTATTGGCAAGGGTAGACAGGCAGCTTCGCTTATCAGATACGCCAAGAAACAAGGACAAGTGCCAGTATACTTCACAAAGACAGCAGGTTTGCTGAGTGACGTATATCGTGACTTGGTAGACATAGGTAGCAAAGAATTGAGACCGTTTGTATTTGGAAGCGCAAAAGAAGCTGCCATTACAGACGCTGACGGAAACGTAGTATTTGCCTTGCCTTCAAAGAGTGAAGTAAAGCGCGTGCTTGACTATATAGAAAAGAACGGAGAGCTGCCAAAGGAGTATGACTACGTTCTGACGACATACAGCCAAGTAAGCAACGGAGTATATGAGTTTGACGAGAATGGCAACCGTAAGGAAAGGAAATTAGCCAAAGGCAAAAAGTTTGGTGCAGCAGCAATCAGCGGACAAGCCCGACGTGACGCTATAGAAAAGCTCATGAAGAACGGCTATCTGATATTGGACGAAAGCCATACAGCAGGAGGAGACAGCGGTCAAGGCAACTACTTCCAGCACATCATTCAGAAGGCAAAGAATGTGACCTTCTTCTCTGCAACCTTCGCAAAGCGTCCCGACAACATGCCAATCTATGCGCTAAGAACAGCAATGAATCAGGGAGGACTGAAAGCATCTGACTTGATAGACGCCGTGAAGCGTGGAGGAGCCACACTACAGGAAATCATGAGCCAGGCGCTGACACAATGCGGACAGATGATACGTCGCGAGCGAGACATGACAGGCGTGACTATTGACTGGAAAGCCATTGACGACCCAGAAGTTGTTGCTGAACAGCGCGAGCAGTATGACAGCATCATCGGTCTGTTTAACGACATCATCAACTTCCAAAGAACCTATGTAAGCGCATACGTAGACAGACGTAATGAAGAACTTGCAGAGGTGCAGTCGTCGATGGGCATAAAGCGTGGCACGGAAGCCTTGGGAATAAAGAACCAACCGTTTGCAAGCAAGGCATTTAATACTGTGCAGCAAGTACTTCTCTCGCTTAAAGCAAAGTCGGCAGCAGAAAGAGCTATTGAATACTTGAAGCAAGGCATGAAGCCTGTGATAGCGTTGAACAATACCAACGAGTCGCAGACGGGCAACCTTGCGCTTGGCGAAGAAATGGACGCACCGGACTTGGGCACATCACTAAAGAAAGGACTTGAAGGTACGCTTCGCTATACAAGCAAGAACGCCAAAGATGAAAGCGAAAGCGGATACATAAACCTATCAGACTTAGGCGCAGATGCCGTTGAAGCATACCATGCGCTTGAAGAAAAGATAAGAAAGACAAGTACCGGACTATCGCTCTCGCCTATCGACGTTATCAAGAACGAACTGACGAAGGCAGGATATAAGGTAGGCGAGTTGACTGGCAGGCAGACAGAGTTTGTGTATAACGAGAACGGCACGGTAACGAAGGTGAAACGTGCGGACACAGACAAGAAGAAACTTGCTAGAGAGTTTAACGACGGACAGATAGACGCGCTAATCCTGAACAAGAGTGCAGCAACTGGTATATCACTCCATGCTTCAAGCAAATATGCCGACCAGAGAAAACGTGTCATGATTGTTGCCCAGCAGCAGCTTGACGTGAACGATGAGGTGCAGATGCGTGGACGTATAGACAGAACGGGACAGGTGGCAAGAGGCGCATACGAATACGTTGTGTCGCTTATCCCGGCAGAGCAGCGACTATTGATGATGTTCAAGGCAAAGTTGAAATCATTGGACGCAAACACCACTTCTTCACAGAAGAGCAAGTTCAATGATATGGAGGTTTCCGATATTATTAATAAGTACGGAGACAAGGTAGTGAAGGAATACATGGCTGAACACCTTGACTTGTATGCACGTATGGCAGACCCATTCGGATGGGAGAAAGCCTACGGAGCAGACTTGTCAACAGTAGACCCGCAGAAACTGGTAGCTTCTTCTGACGGTATGAGTAGTGAAGCAGGAGGCGACGCGAGCAAGTTGCTTGGCCGTATGGCTCTGCTGAAAGTGAAAGAGCAGGAGAAGATGTTGCAAGAGATAGGCGACCTTTATGCAGCCGAAATACAGCGTCTGAACGAAATGGGCGAAAACGACTTGGAGATAACAGAATTGCCGTTGAAAGCAAAGACCATAAACAAGGGTATTTGGAAGGAAGGTTCAGAGCCAGGAGGTGACAATGCTTTTGCCGACAATACTTACGTAGAGAAGGTGAACATGGCTGTGCTGAAAAAGCCTATGAAAGCCGAGGAAGTAAAGAAAGCTCAGGACGGACTCACGGGTAACAGGTCATGGGACGAGTATCGCAAGGAGAAGATAACCGCTGCAAAAGAATACTTCGACAATAAGATAGCCGAAGCTACTGAGAAATACGAGGAGCGTGCAGTGAAGACTGCAACAAAGGCAAAGGAGAAGTATATCAAGGATGCGAAGAAGGCTCAGAAAGATACTGGCATGAGCGACGAGCAGATTGAAAAGATGGCTGGCTATCAGTATGACAGTGTCTATGGTGACGAGAAGACAAAGCTTGACGAAGTGGTGAAGAACCTAAAGTCGAAGTATGGCGTATTTGAGCGTGCGCTTGAAACCTTCAATACGGATGACGCATTCGTGCTGCCAACAGACATGAACAACCCTGCTGAGCTGAGCGGATTCGGCAATAGTTATGGCAGACTGATAGACATAAAGATAACCGACAACTTCTCTCCAAACGCCTCTACCGTATCGTTTGCTACCTTGGACGGACGAAGAAAGATAACGTTCCCCATAAATGGAAAAGTTGGAATCGGAAGCGACAAGGCAGACGTTATAGGTATTATTGACAGATTGACAAGACAGGCATCTGCGATGGGTGACAAGCATCTGCGTGTGCTGAGTATGGATGCCTCCAACTGGGACAAGCTGACAAGCAACGAGAGCCGTAAGGACGGATATATCATTACCGGAAACTTGCTGCAGGCTTTGATTGACACCAAGGAGCAGGGCTTGGGCGGTCAGTTGGTGAAGTACACAACAGACACGGGCGAGGTGAAGACTGGCATTTTGATGCCTGAGAAGTTTGAGCCGAAGGGACTTGCTAACGATAAGCCTATAAATAGCGTAGCAGAAAAATTTGAATTACCATCGAACAAGGGTGGTATAACAGAGATTACTTCTTCGGACGGAGACGTGAAGATAGAGCAAGGTTTCGACTACATGAAAATGGCACGAAACTATACCATTCGTGTCCCGAAGAGCAACAAGAAGGGAGGCAAGTATTTTCTGGATAAGGAGCTGCTGAAAATGGTTGATGGCGGTAACTTTGAGACAAGAGGAAACACGATGCTTGCCGAGGTAAAGGCAGACAAGCTAAAGGATGTGCTTGACAGACTTTCGGAGCTTGGCGTAAAGGTAAGGGAAGAAAGCGGGGTGCATTATCGTACTGAGCATGGTGACGCCTCACTGGGCCTTTCTAAGCCATTGGAAGGCAGGATTGCTGAGACTGTGGAGAAAGTATCGAAGCAGACTGGCGGTAAGGTGAAGATGGTGAACTCGGTTGAGGAGATTGGCAACGAGGAGGTGCGCCGTGACATTGAGAACGGTAAGCAGGTGACTGGCTGGTATGACGAGGCAATTGTACAAAGTTACATATAAAAACGCTGACTATTCTTCTTCTCATTCCATGCAAGATTTTTGATACTTTTGCATTTTAATAGTAGTGATAAACATAAAGAAGAAAACTATGAAAAGAAGATTATGGTTATTGTTACTATTGGTTATTCCACTTTTTATATCCTCTTGCAGTAAAGAAGATGGCGACTGGGACCCTATGAAGTGGCAAACAGAAGTAAAGAAATCAAGTGACGGCAATATTCATGTATCGCCAAATGGAGGCACGTTTGTCTTCTATTGTAAAAACTACAGTTCGTTTTGGCTGACAGAAGTAACCGAATCAGAGCCTGGAGGCACTGAAAAGCACTTTTATGCCGAATACAACGACCACGAAAACTTTTCCATAAAATCAGATTGGCTGACAGCTAAGTGCGAGGGTAACAAGTTGACCGTGACGATTCAGCCAACCACATCAAACGGTTTTCGCTTCATCAAACTTGAAATAGAAGCCGGTGACGTTTTTGATGAATTCAACTTCAGACAATCTGGACTGAAGACTGGATTGTAACAAACAGGTCCTTATCTAAAAAACATACTATAAGAATCAAGTAGTATGCAAACACAGCTTCCATACTTTCGCAGTATGGAAGCTGTCTTTATATCACTACATCATCTTTTACAATTAAGAAGTGGAGCGGTGAACATTATTTGCTATTCACCTGATTCCATTTCGGAGGGTTCACGCCAAGCATATTCTTCACAAAGAAATCATAGCGTTTGTGCTCGCCATAGAGTTCGCCCATAGTATGGTGGGCACCAGGAATGACCACGAGCTCAAAATCCTTGTTGGCTTTCTGCAAGGCATTCACAACTTGATATGTACTCGACGGATCTACATTATCGTCTATCTCGCCTACTACGAGCATAAGCGGACGCTCCAGCTTATGGGCATTCTCCACATTGCTACACTCCACGTAACTTGAGTCAACGGGCCAACTCATCCACTGCTCGTTCCACCAGATTTTGTCCATACGGTTGTCGTGACAACCACATGCGCTGTAAGCAGCCTTATAGAAGTCGCCATGCAGCAATACGGCTGTAGTACTCTCCTGTCCGCCAGCCGAACAACCATAGATGCCAACATTGTCGATGTCCATATAAGGATACTTCTTAGCCGCAGCCTTAATCCAAAGTTCACGGTCGGGGAATCCGGCGTCCTTAAGATTCTTGTAGCAAACCTCCTCAAATTTCTTGCCTCTATATGAAGTGCCCATTGCATCAAGCTGAACCACAATGAATCCTAATTCGACCAACGAAGTGGTATACCTATTGTATGGCATAAAACTCTTAGGAGTGTATGCATCGCCCGGACCGGAATAAATGTATTCTATAACCGGATATTTCTTGTTAGGATTGAAATTACTTGGACGCTGTATTATACCCCACATATCAGTTTTGCCGTCACGACCTTTTGCCACAAACACCTCAGGCGTCTGCCATCCATGCTTCTTCAAGGTTGAAATATCGGCAGTTTCCATAGTCTTTACGAGCTTGCCAGTCTGCGCATCTCTGAGCACTGTGACCGGAGCCACATCCACCTTCGAATAGGTATCTAACAGGTAGCGATAGTCATAGGTATATTGTACACTGTGGTTGCCCTCTTCAGGAGTGAGCGCCACCAGATTCTTACCATCCATACCTATCTTATAATAATGTACCAGATAAGGGTCCTCATTCTTGTTCATACCACATGCCGAGAAGTAGATTTCTCCCTTCTCCTCGTCCACACGCTGAATGCCGCTTACAAACCATTCGCCCTTGGTAATCTGACGAATCACCTTGGCCTTCTGCACATCATATAGATACAGATGATTCCAATTGTCGCGCTCGCTCAGCCATAGCAGCTGCTTGCCGTCTTTGATAAACTGGCGCCAAAGACGCGAATAGTTCACGAAGGTATTGGCACGCTCCTCCACCACGGTACGAAGTTTTCCTGTCTCGGCATCCATCGCCAACATCTGATAGAGATGATGACCACGCTGATTGTACTCCATCGTCACCTCCTTGCTGTCGGGTGTCCATTGCATCCACTCCAGAGCATACTGGTTTTCTATTAGATGCTTGTCAGCCTCTACCTTCTTGCCAGAAGCCACATCAATGATAACTGGAAAATGCTGTGGCACCGCATCACCAGGCTTGGCATACTCTTGTTTGTGGAGTATAGGCTGCAACTGGTCGGAAGGCGAAGATTCTACATAGTAAACATAACGCTTCTCTACGGGCACTCGCTTGCAGACAAAGATGTGCTTACTATCAGGACTCCACTGGATGCGATTGCTGTAATAGCAGCCTATAGTGCCGTCTTGAGTAAGGATTCGCTTGGCTTCTGTATAAGGTTTTCCTGCCTCATGAATCACTACATTATAACCTTCTATATAAGCCTCCATCTTGCCATCAGGCGATAGTACTGGATAAGCATCCTTCTCCTCGTCTACCTCCATCCAATGGCGCACGTGGCGTCTGCCAAATCTGGGCTTATTGACAGGACGAGGCTTTATGCCCAAAGCTTTCTCCATCGCTTGCTGCGAATCGTAGGTTTTCAGTTCATCCTTGTCGGCATCATACGAAACAAACTTCTTGCCTTGAGGAGTAGAAATCTGATAATGCAACACGTGCGAAGAGTCACATCAAGCCGACGAGCGTACCCAGTGAAACACGGAGTCGGCAACGAATTGACGACGCACGTCATAGGCTCTGTTGTAATCCTCTACTGTTCCCTGTGCTGAAGCAGTAGCTACAGGCATTGCCAAAGCCATGCCCATCAGCGAAATTCCTAAAATATTATTCTTCATTATACTTGACTATTAAATGTTTTTCACTATTATGAATCGTCTTCAAACATACCATCACAAACTAAAAAAAGAGGACTTTACCGAAGTAAAATCCTCTTTTTTTAGTTTGTGATTCCGTTGGAATCCAAGTGATCCGCTTGGAATCCAAATTCTAACACCGTTGTAATCCTATGTAAGTCACATCATTACAGGGCTTTAGAAGGAAATTTTTATCTTCTACAAAACAAACGTCAAAGTAGTTTTTTTCAAAGTGTCACACAAGTGTCACACATTTTACTTACATACGTGCCTACATACATACTGAAAGCAGACAGACGTTTAGATTTTGAACTATTATTTTAAAGAACTCTTTTTATTGCTTTACTATCGACAAGTATCATTATGTCGCATAGAAAATGTTAAATAGTAGGTATGTAGGTACAAATAATTTACATTTTGCAAATCAATCTTTCTTTTTCCTTATAATTTTGCCGAAGAAAGTTCAACAAGTGTTAAGGCAGACTGCAAAATTCGGGTGGTGTTCTATTCGTAGAATATCCTCTATATAACAATGCAAAGATACGAAAAAAGTGCGATATTACCAATGGTTTTCACGCTTTTAACCTTTACTTTGATATAGGTCTAACCCGACATGGAATACACTACAGAAGGACTTATTGTAAAACAACAAATAAGTTATCTATGAAAATTGAAAGAGTAACAAATATCACTGAATGGATAAATGCCATCAACCCCGGAGAGGTGAAGTCTGCCTACCTCCCTTGTGACAAAGTGCAGTCGTTGAACTGCCTTGCTTCACGTCACAATCAAGGCAGAGGCAAGCAGAGAGGTAAGTTCGTACACTATCATTATTGTTCCGACTTAGAGGTTGCGACAATAATTTGTGAAACAAGAGAAGATTATCTAACAAATAAAGAAAATGGAGAAGAGAACAGTTGGAAGACCCAAATCCCCAAGGATTTCAGATGATGACATGAAGAAGATTGTCATTGACCAGGAAGAGACCGTCATGAGTGTCGCTGCACTGGCTAAAGAGCTCGGCATATCGACACAAGCAGTAAGAAAACGGATTGAGCGTAAACTAATCCCTGCTCATAAAAAGGGACGTTTATGGTACATTCTAAAAAGCGAATACATAAACGCTATAAGAGCATTGTAGAATAATCCTCAATATAACTGTTAAGTCCCTATATCCAATGTCGGGAGATAGTGGATATAGGGCATTTTCCACTCAACACCACATTATGATACGACAAGAAACCATCGACACCATCTTGGAGCGCACAAACATCGTGGCGCTCATCGGCGAACACGTCCACCTACGGAAGTGTGGCACGCGCCATGTCGGCTGCTGTCCGTTCCACAACGAGAAGACGCCTTCTTTCTATGTTTCTCCACAGACCGGCAGATTCAAGTGCTTCGGCTGTGGCGAAGGTGGCGATGCCATCCATTTTATAGAAAAGGTGGAGAACAAGACGTTCATTGAAGCCGTCAAGACGTTGGCACAAAGGGCTAACGTGGAGATTGAGCAGGAGCAGGAATCAGCGGAGGCAAAGCAGAAGCGACTGCATAAGGAAGCGTTGTGGATTGCCAACAAGCAGGTCGCCGACTTTTACCGCAAGCAGTTCCTTCAGTCGAAAGAGGCACAGGCGTATGCCTACAACCGTTGGGGAAAGGACTACTGCACTCTCAAAGAGATTGGATATGCACCAGCTGATGGGCACGCCCTGCAGCAGCTTCCAGTAAAGGCGGACTTCCTGAAGGAATTGGGACTTCTCAATCGTGGTGGCTATGACTTCTACCAGAATCGTATCGTCATACAGATACATGACCGCTTCGGGCATGTAATTGGCTTCACCGCTCGCTGCATGGATGAGCAGCAGCCCAAATACCTCAATAGTTCTGACTCGCTCATCTTCCACAAGTCTACTGTCCTCTTTGGCATCGAGGATGCTTGGAAGACGGCAGCAAAGCAGGATAAGATGTTTCTCGTCGAGGGGGCACCGGATTGTATGCGCTTACAGTCTATCGGCATATATAACACGGTGGCTGCGCTCGGATCGGCGTGGAACGAAACGCATTTCTCTACCATCAAGCGCATAGCAAGCAAGGTGTGTTTCCTTCCGGATGCTGACCCACCCAAGAACGGAGAACCGTATGGTCATGGCATACAAGTCGTCATGGAGGCAGGAACACTGGCTATGGAAAATGGTCTATCTGTCAGCATCAAGGAAATCCCGGACACGGACGACAACAAGAAGCAGGATCCGGACACGTTCTTCAAAAACACCAATATCTTCAACGCCACCGAGGAAACGGACTTCATTCTTTGGATGGCGGACAAACTGTTTCCGCAGACGAACACCACGGAGGAGCAGCGCCTGACTATCAAGAAGATTGCTTATCTACTGTCGCTGATTGATGATGAGACGGGCGTGTCCATGTATATCGGCAAGCTCACGAAGTATTACCAGGGCAGACGGCTCTGGCTTTTGGCGGTTGATAAGGAGCGGAAACTGCGTGAGGAGCAGGACAAGAAGCATAAGGAGCAGGATGAGGATGACCTAAACCACAAATACGGCTTTTATATCGACCATGGATGCTACATGTCCATAACGGAGAAAGGCAGTGTCTACGAGTGGTCGAACTTCACAATGGTTCCGCTGTTCCACATTAAAGATACGACAAATCCTAAACGTCTATATAAAATAAAGAATGCGATGAAACATGAGGAAATTTTGGAACTGAAGCAGGAGGATCTTATCGCTCTCGCTAAGTTCAAGCAGAAAATCGAGGGCTTGGGCAACTTCATTTGGAAGGGTACTGAAAAGGAACTGACTAAACTCAAATCATATCTATACGAGAAGACCGAGACGGCAACGGAAATCACTCAAATGGGATGGCAACGTGCTGGCTTCTACGCTTTTGGCAACGGGGTTTTCCACGACTGCCATTTCATCCCGGCTGATGAATTTGGCATAGTAAGGCTGAAGGATAAGGGCAACTTCTATCTGCCATCCAGCTCGTCCATATATAAGAACGACCCGAAGCTCTTTACTTTTGAGAAGCAGTTTGTGCATCTCAATCTTTCTTCGGTTACTCTGAAGGAGTTTACAGAGCAGCTGTTCAAGGTGTATGGGGACAACGGACGTGTGGGCTTCTGTTTCTATCTCGCCACGCTCTTCCGCGACGTGGTGACTTCTACTTCTGCCAACCACTGGTTCCCTATCCTCAATCTGTTCGGTCCGAAAGGTAGTGGCAAGTCGGAGCTTGGCCACACGCTGCTTTCGCTGTTCACAATCAGCTACACGGCACCGAATATCCAAAACTCTACACCATCGGCTCTGAACGACACGGTGGCGCAGTCGGCTAATGCCTTGGCGCATATTGACGAGTACAAGAACGATATCGACCCGAAGATGATTGAGTTCCTGAAGGGTCTGTGGGACGGCACCGGTCGCACTCGCATGAATATGGATCTTGACAAGAAGAAGGAGACGACGGCGGTTGACTCCGGCATCATCCTCTCTGGTCAGGAGATGCCTACATCGGATATCGCTCTCTTTACCCGACTCGTCTTCCTGCAGTTCCCTCGAAGTGAGTTCTCGGATAAGGAGAAGCAGAATTATAAGGTGCTGCTCGAAATGCGCTCGCTGGGACTGACGCACCTGACGCTCGAAATTCTCAAACAGCGCAAACACTTTGAACAGGCGTGGTCTACGGCGTTCCATGATACGCAGAATATCGTCGGCAACGCTCTCGGTGGCGAAAAGGGCGAGGACCGTATCATGAACAACTGGTGTGTGCCGTTGGCTGCGCTTCGGGTGCTACAAAAGATCATCCCTACGCTGACTTTCGATGAGATGCTGCAAGTCACCATCGAGGGGATAAAGAAGCAGAATGGTGAGTGCAAGACTAACGGCGAGCTGGGCAACTTCTGGAACGTGGTGCAGTATCTCGCAAGCGACGGCGAACTGATTGAGGGTGGCGACTTCTTCATCCGCTATTGCAGCAAGTTCAAGACGGACATCATCAATGCCACTTGGCAGTCTGAACGTCCGGTGCTCTTCCTGCAGAAGACTCGTATCTTCAACCTCTACCGCAAGGAGGGACGACAGGCTAACGAGAAGGTGCTGCCTACGGATGCGCTGAAATACTATCTTCAGAACAGCCGTGCCTACCTGGGCGAAAAGGTGGCGCGATTTGATGTGTATAAGAAGGGCATCATCCAGTACGACCATACCAAGGCTGCTATGGGTAGCACGCCTCCTAAACTTACTATGACACAACGTGCCTACTGCTTTGACTATGACTTGCTTTGCGAGACGTTTGGCATCAGTCTGTGGACTGCGCCTGACCAATCCGACAGCGACGAGCCATTCTAAGGGCTTTTTACTCTTAAAAGCGGTAGCTTACTACGAATATATTTCTTTTCAATAGGTATCATAATCAGGTGGACTGCCGGGGCGATTGCATCATCTCGGCGGTTTTTATTTTGCGGAAGACATGGCCATCCTCTGCGATGTATTCCGTTTTTTTCAGAGGTTTTGCACACGATTTGTAATCTACCTACCTACATACATATTGGTAGCCTATCATACGCTTCAAAAAGCATAAAGTAGTAGTCATTGACTATATATAAGGTGAAATCCTCATTATTTTTGCCCTCTTTCATTTTTCAGAAGAGAAATGCTGTAATTGTTGTAACTTAATGTAACTTTCTGTATGTCATTTATTTAGGTAGGCTATTATCTTGTAATTTCTTATAACTTCTTGTAACATTTCATATTGCTTTCTAAATATCAAAAGGGAAATAGGTACTGAAAATCCTTGTTTTTAGTTGTAGTCTGGCTTCTCCTCATTAGCTACTGCTTGCACTAAGAAGCGGTATCGTCAGGGTCATCGTGCTTCAGGAGAAGGAGCATGGCACTCGTGAGCCTTTCACTCATTGCTCTTCTTTGATGTAAGTGCCACATGGTAGGCTTTGCCCTACGATAATCTTATGAAATGAGGTATTGCTGTCTCTTTTTTTGCTCCGCTCTTGTGGACATAGGTGATGGATTTCTACTGCATAACATTCAAATTGTCAGACATGCAGCCCTGGTTTCATTCATGGGATTTTTCCGCGTGCAAAGTTAGCGCAAGCGGCATTCTGCAAGGGCACGGCGCAGCCTTAGCTCGAATATTTTTTCAAGATTTTGGGGTGCAGTGGCTCCTGATCCAAATTCTCGTTCCGCCAAAGGTGAAAAAATATTCGGCTATCTCTTGCCTTAAATGCCTTCTTCTTGCGCTGGGTAAGGCAGCGTAAAAAGTCCTCATTTCGAGGGCTGCATCTAAAAGTCTAACAATTTAAATTTTTAAGTTATGCAAGAAATGGTTTTAACATCACCTAAGTCGGCTCACAAGAGCATGAAGGAGCAGTTTGAGAGTGTCAGCAGCTATATCGTTGATTATCTCTGGGATCAGCCTGCCATCTACTGTGGCACATACAAGAAGTACAATGAAGGCTCACTCTTCGGTGCCTGGCTCGATCTCCGCACGTTTGACTCTTACGAGGAGTTCATAGATGTATGCATGCAGCTTCACGCTGATGAGGAGGATCCGGAGCTGATGTTTCAGGATTATCAGTGCTTCCCTGAGGAGTGGTATTCAGAAAGCTGTATGGATGAAGAAGTTTTCGACAAGATAATAGCTTTCATCCAAATGGATGATGACAAACAGAAAGCGTTTAAGGCTTATGTTTCCGCCACTGGCGATGACAGCATTTCGGATTTTGAAGATAGTTATGAGGGCGAATATGATTCGGAAGAGGATTTCGCCACACACATCGTCAATGAGTGCTATGATTTGGAGCGCATGATGGGCAATCTCTCATATTACTTCGATTACAAGGCGTTTGCAAGGGATTTGTTCATCTCGGACTACATCTTCGAGGATGGCTACGTCTTCCGCAGATAAAGGTGGAAGCCGGACGAGGCAATCGCCTCGCTCCGGCTGCCCACCTTTTTATAGCGTAACCGAAATTTATTCGAAGTAAGGAGTGTTTTATTTCAATGCTTCATCAAGCTTCTTGACTAATATCGCAGGGTCTTTGCGAAACTCTTTCATGCTGAGATCTTTGAGCACTTCCTTTATTTGTGGGAAGTTCTTGAAATATCTTTTCAGCATGGTCTTCTGACCAATTCCTGCGATGCTATTATCCTTCAAATAATAGGTTCTTGCAAAGTCCTCATTCTTGGCTTTGTAATAAAACATGATAGCCATTCTGTAAATACTTCCCGATTTCACATGGGTAGCTGTGCTTATATAGTGAATATAGGCAGAAATGTTTTTCCCCACATAAACTGGCTGAAGGAATACCGGATTTTTGTAGAGTTTCGGATTCTCTTTATAAGACATGCTCAATCCCATCTGGGCAACCATCGGAATCCAGTTTTCCCATTCTCCAGCCTTCTTGTTATAGTATTTTATCTCTTTTACATCAGTAGATGCGAAGTCTGCCTTCTCACCATCAGTTTTTTTGATTCTGAACTCATGGTAATTGTCTACATTAAAGGAAAACTTCCCAATGTCACCTTTCACAAAGGTGCCGTTGTTCAAGGTTACTTCTGCATTCTGAGCTTGTGTCACTCCACACAATACAAGGGCAAGTAACATCAAAATCCATTTTTTCATACTCGTACATTTTTAAGTTCAACTTTATTTTGCAAATATACATCTTTTTCATTACCCCCCCAAGCTAAAATCAACTTTTTTATCTACCTACCTACCAAATAACAAATCTTAAACGTTCCCTCCTTTCAATACAGCCTACACAAAACTATTGTATCTTTGTGCTCGTAATCAATTTACATGTTTTATGAGCGACTATCACATCTATATCAAAATGCCTTCCTATCTGCGCCAGTGGTTCGTACATCGGCACAGTGGCACGGAACCAGTGCGTCTAAGAAACGGCAGCATCGAGTCTAAACTTATAAAGCTCGCTGTTGTCAAACCGCCTGTTTCTGCTGTTCCTACAAGGCAACGTGAAGATGAAGTCGCCATTTGTATTCCATATTCCAAGACTCGCGACCCTCGTATTTACAATCATATCACGGGCACTGGTAAACGTGCGCTGCTGGAGAACGTGAAGAACTCCTTTGATGTCGACTGCTGGACGTTCCTGCACGACTTCGGCAGGATCGGCAAACAGCAAAAAGACCTCATTTATCTCTACATGGAACAACGGGGCATCAAGGAGGACGGCACTTGCTGGGACTCTATCGCGAAAATATACCAACGCTTGCGTAAGAATTATCTTACTAACCAATGCAAGCGAAAAAACAGCACGATAAAAAACGATAGCAATAACAAGGTTGAAACTGAAGAAATAGTAGAATAATATGCAACGTCTTCCCGGAATCATCAATATATATTACGTGCTTGCCTCGTCGCTCATGGCAAGCATCACACAGAAAGCGTTGGCGGATGCTCCTGTCGGAGTGTTCGCTGACACTTTCCTCATTCCGCATATCGGTGATGCCGTTTGTGAAATGGAGACGCAGTTTGACAATAACGACACTTTGGAAAAGGTGAAACTCTCTTTCTCTACTACTTCGCAGCTGCCAGCTCGTGAGCATCTTGCTTTCGTCATCCAGACGGTGGATGGAAAGCAGTATCTCATCGGCACGGCTGACAAACCTTATCCTGTCATCAAGGTAGACGACTCCACAGGCAAGGTGGATGGTGATTCGGCTGCTACGAAATACACCATATCTTATACAAATAAAGTGGCACTTGTGCCATGCACGGCGTGACGAGCGCCTTTTTTCATGCCTTTTTGTAACATTTTGTATGCAGTTGAAACATTGCTCCAAAACTTAAAATGTTGATAATCAGCATTTTCTTTCTTTGTTTACAATGTTACAAAAGATACAGCCGAAATCGGTTGAGTTTTTGAAAAGGCTATTTTTTCTTCGTTCTGTTTTTGCGCCCCACCTTCTTCCAATAGATAATTCGCAGTTTGCGATAACTTCTGCGTGATTGCCCAAATAGTGCAAATAAAAATACTATTGCAAGTAATGCAAAACGATAAAATCTGCGAATATAAAAATATCCGCCTATCAGAATTATCAATATGATTACAATGTCTCTCACCATAAGTTTATCGTTTTACATCGCAAAAATACATTTTTTTCTGTCTTTCTCCAACATTATTATATAATATATCTTTGCCCTCAAACAATTTTTGACAATCATGGCAAAGACAAAATACAATCTCCATCTTAAAGGCTACGTCGGTGGGTGGGACTTCGATTCTGACTACGTCGATTTCGTCCTAAACAAGAACACCGACAAGGAGGTTGCTGTTCTAATCGACTCTCTCGGCGGACAGCTCAACACCGCTCTCTCTATATCATCTGCATTCAGGCGACACGGCAATGTTCACGTCCACTTTGTGGGCATGAACGCCAGTGCCGCCACCATCGCGTCAATGGGTGCAAAGCGTATAACCATGGATCACTCGGCTATGTATCTCGTGCACCAGTGCTCACAGTCGTTCTTCGAGTGGGGCAGCTTGAACGCTACGGATATGCAGAATCTCATCGACAATCTGGAAAAGCAGAAGTCTGACCTTGACAAGCTGGATGCCAACGTCGCAGAGATGTATGCCGGACGATGCAAGAAGAAATCTGCCGACTTGCTGGAACTCATGAAAATGGGTGGATGGCTGACGGCACAGGAGGCACTGGCTTGGGGCTTCGTTGATGAACTCACGGAGTTTGATGATGAGTCGGCTCCAGTTCTTACGGAGGCTATTGCTGCGGACTTTACTGCTCACGGCATACCGCTTCCTAAGATGCTGACCGACACGAAGTCGGAGGACATCACGGCGTTCAGACGATTCCTGCAGGCTTGTGCCTCTGTTTTCCACTCGCAAGAGAAACCAAATAAAATTGTTCCAACCATATCTTCTGAAGAAAAAATGAAAAAGACCTATTCTAACATTTGCAAGACTCTCGCTTGCGACTCGCTGGAAGCTAACGACGACAAGGTTACGCTTACCACGGCACAGCTCGACTCTATTGAGGCGGACATCACAGCGAAGTACAAGGAAATCACCAATTTCTCGGCTGACGTTGACCGGCTGACTAAGGCTAACAGCGATTTGGAGGAGAAACTGAAAAAACTCCCTGCTGACACCACTAACACGGTTGTTGATGACAAGAAGGACGGTGGCACCAACACCGAAAAGTCAGACATCGAGAAGTTCTACGACACCACCAACTCGGCTCAGGCTCTCTTTGACTCATTACCATAACAACTCACAAATCATAATTCAAAACTCCCTATCATGGCAGGAAAACTACAATTTACCCTACAAGAATACAAGGATGCTGCTCGAAAGTGGCGTTCTGACTTCCTTCGTCTGCCGATTATCGGCTGCGACGAAACTCTTAAGTTTATGACCGGTCGCCCTGGCATCCGCTACAAGGAGAGTGTGGGCACGCTTAACGCTTCAGCTCAGTTCGCTCCTTACTCGCCAACTCGCTCGGAGGACGTGAACTTGCAGCTGGACTTCCGAACGCTTGAAACGTTCTTCGGTTCGGTGGTCGCTAAGTTCGAGCCTAACTCGGCTATCTCTACGCTCCTCGGCACGGGTGCCACTAAGGGCGACGGACAGAAGTCTGTGCCTACGGCTCGCGAGGTGCTTGGACTTATCGCCAAGTCGCTCTCCGAAAAGCTCAATGATGCTATCTGGAGCGGTGTGCGCAACGCAAGCGGTACTACCACCCAGGATCTTTTCGATGGCTTCGACACCATCACAAAGAAGGAGGTTACTTCCGGTGCTCTCGCTAAGGAGAACGGCAATTACCTCAAACTGACGGATGCCATCACCTCTGCCAACGCTGTTGACGTGGCTAAGGAAATCCTCTTCTCGCTCGACCCTCGTCTTCGCTCGCAGACTCTCTTTATGTACTGCTCGCAGGATTTCGTGGATAAGTATAACGAGGGTTATCTGCTCACACACAGCGGTATTCCATACAACACGCAATACAATCAGCCTACTGTCGAGGGTTCTAACGGCAAACTCATCTTCTGCCCGCTTGCTAACAAGACGGACTCGAAGTATATCCACATCTCGCCAAAGATCAATATGCTTTATGGATATGACCAGATGGGCGACGTGGAATCTGTTGACGTTGAACGTTTCGATGCGTTCCTTCTCTCGTACATCGCCACCATGTTCTTCGGTGTACAGTTCGAGTCTATCGACAAGCGACGCCTGAAGGTCGTTGAACTGGATGGCTTATAGTCTAACTCTTAACAATAGTAATTATGGCAGCATCTAATACAGACGTACAAAAATCTCTTGCATGGGCGATGGGCACACCGGAACTTCCTGGTGTGCGTCGCCGTGTTTATTATACATCCAAGAATGACATTCTTGTTTGGCCTAAACTTCCTCATAACGAGGTCGGACGTGTCACTTCTTCTGTCTATGACGGCTCCTTCACGCTGAAGGAAAACGCTGTATGGAAATACATCGACATCCTTCCTGAGAAGTCGCAGCTCACAAGTGAGGCACAGGGTGAACTGCCGTCACAGACGCAGCTCAACAAACTCGTGGCGGTTCATCCGTCGGTAAGCGAAGCGGCATCGGCTGCAGCTGCTTACCTCAATAACAACGACAACGTCTTCATCGTCGAGGACATGAAGGGCAAGCACCGTGTCGTGGGTTGTGACAAGTGGACTACCAAGACCACAGTCACGCAGGATCTCGGTCAGGGTGCCACTGGCACCACCGGCACCACTATCAACGTGGAGGCATCGGACGAGTGTCCGGCTCCGTTCTATACTGGCACCATCACCACTGAGGACGGCGACATTGATTGCGCAGCGTAACGGCGAGTAAAGTTATAATCATAGTTGACCATGGACAAGCGGACTCCGATAGACATGCAGGAATTCTTGAATGACATTTCCGTGCCGGACTTATCGGGTCCGCTTGATCTGTTCTCAAAGGATGCTACGCATGAACAGAAGGATATCTTCGCCATCGAGAAACGCAAGGCGTGGGATAAGTCAGTCGAAGCGCGGTGCGACTTCACCCGGCGCGTCCGGCTTACTCGACGGGCGGACACGTTCTTCATCTCTCTATGGCAGAAGTCGCTGTATGGCAGAACGCTGACGGATATAAAGGGCGACGATAGTATGGTGGCGTTCTTCGCTGATAGCATCTCACCACTTATACGTGACATCCTCGGTGAGGAGCTGAACACGGGGGCGTGGTGTATCGTCACCACTCCCAAACGTCGCCATCTCGTCAAGAACTTCGCCACTCGCATCAGCGAAATGATTGCTTTCCAACTGAACATCCCGTTCTACGAGGATGTTGCTTTCTGCCATTCCAAGCAGCGTATCGGGGCGGTGTTCACTATGAACAATCTCCCCAAAGAGCCTAACTGCATCGTCTTCGACGACTTCGTTACTACTGGCTCTACGCTGAAGGCTATGCGCAATGTGCTTACCGAACATCACAAGAATTGTGTGTTCTTTACTGGCATAAACAATAAACTTTGATAATATGAACAATCTGACAGACAAACTCCAGCAATGGCTCGACACTCCATCTGCTGATCGTGACTGGAACGAGGGTGCAATCCTTCTTCTCCAACTCACCAATAACACCATAATGTATCGTAATCTCAGCATCAATCCCAAAGGCAAGGCTGAGTTCATCGAAGGCAAGCTACGTGCCTTCCTCAAAGCTCGCCGTGATGTCGAAGCCCACGACGAGGTGAACATCATGCAGGAGCAAGTGGATGCTATCGTGGCAAGTCGAACAGAGTTCTCGAATAAGGACACGAACCCAGCTACTGACTTTAAGGCTGGCAAGCGTGCGGATCACGACTCGCTGCCTGAGGATATCCAGGCTCTCTATGTCGAGAACCTTGACATCACTCACCGTATGCGTGAACTCCATTTGCGCCTACGCTTGTTGTCGGACTCTACTAAGCAGGTGCCGGCTGCAGAACGCAAGCCGTTACTCAACGAATTTATAAATCTCGATAAAAAGTTGCACGCAAATTGGGACACTTATGACCATTATGTGACAAAGGCAGAAAGTGCAGCAAATACCGAAACCAAAGAAAGCGAAGAGGGGCAGACTAAGGAAACAGAAATTAGTCCATCGACAACGGACCAATTAGCTGAGCAGCCTGAGGATGCCACTCCTTCCAAGCCGAAGTCCAAGTCTAAATCCAAGAAGTAGTGAAGCGCAACATCAACATAGATGACATCCTAAAACCACTCTCGGAATGTCCACACCAGGCGTATCTCTCCAATGCTCTTCAGGTGGCGGACGTCTTAGAGTGGATTTTGGGACAGGTCGGCAAAGCGGAGATTTGGCAGACTTCGTTCTCCATATCAGAGGAGTTCCTGCGTAGGCTCTTCTTCATCGAGAAGTCCGGCAACATTTCTGCCTTTAATCTTGTTCTCGACCACAAGGCTACGAACAAAACGCTAAAACTTTGGGCATTCATCACGCAGACGATGAAGCGCACCTATCTTGCCGACAACCATTCCAAAATCCTTCTCGTGCAAGCGGAATCCGGTGAACTGATTAGTGTCGTTACCTCGCAGAATCTCACACGAGGCAACCGCCATGAGTCCACCTTCATCTCCACTTCGCCCGACATCTTCAACACTCTTCATGCGTCCGTCATGGATCTTATAAAGAACCATTCCGTTCCGCTAACCGACCTTTTCCAACAGCGCATCAACGCTGCCGGTGCTAACAATTAAAATAATATGGTATATTCAGAAGAAGTTCTCACACAGATTGAACAATATGCTTCAATCTACCTCAAAATCAGCGATATGGCTGTAATTCTCGGTGTTCCACCAGAGGATTTACGCCGTGACATTGCTGACCGCACAACAGCCGTTTCGCAGCGTTACCACCGTGGCAAGGCTGCTTCACGTGTCAAGCTATTGCATCAGGAGATGCAGCTCGCCTACGTCGGCTCTCCACTTGCTCTTGAAAACACTCGTAACAACCTCCTCGATATGGAGGATGATGAATAATTCAAAATTCTCTTCATGTCACAATTAAGCATTATCGACATCGCCAAACAGGACCTTTACACCTCCCAATCGGAATTGGAAGGTAAATATCCTGTTTCCCAAATCGAACATCTACTTCGATTAAGGGATATGGTAACATGGTCTATCGCCAACCCTGACATGAAGGATCGTCAGTTCGTCGATGAGCTGCGCAGTCGATACGGACTGTCGCAAGTCACGGCGTATGCGGACTTGAAAATCGTCAAAGCCTTATTGCCCAATCTCTCGGAGTGTACGCGCGACTTCCACCGCTGGCGGTATAACGAGATGATCATGGAGACGTACCAGATGGCGAAGAAGCGTAAGGACACGAAGACGATGGAGAAAGCGGCCACTTCTTATGCGAAGTTCAACCGCATCGACATCGAGGACGAGCAATCTGTGCCGTATCACATGATTGTCGTACAACCGTTCTTCCCGACTACGGACCCTCGTGTTGTGGGCATCACGCCTGTTCCGAACATCGACGACCGCATCCGAAAGCTCACCCAGGAGCTTACCACGTCGCATCCGGACACAGAAAACATCGAATACGAACAAGCAGACCTTGTGCTTGATGACATCTTTAAGCCTGAAGACAATGACGAACAAAGTTGATACTTCCCTTTGGGACATCGAGGCGAAGCAACACTCTAAGCGTGTGTACTTCAACAAACCTCAGCTCCTTACGCAATATATCGGCGCGAAGACTACGGTCATCGTGGCTGGACGACGCACGGGCAAGACGGACTCCATCGCCTCGCCATTTGTGCTGCGCAACATGCAGCGTATGCCTGGCTCTACTGGTGGTATCGTGGTGCCTACGTTCAAGCATGGCTTGACGAACACGCTCCCTGGTCTGCTTGCAGCATGGAAGCGTTGGGGGTACATCAATGGCGTGCATTATGTGGTAGGCAGAAAACCACCGAAGTCGTTTTCTAAGCCTATCACCGAACCGGCTGACTATGAGCATGTCATCACGTTCTATAATGGCTCGGTGGCTATCATCATCAGTCAGGACCGCCCAGGCTCTTCCAACTCGCTCACGCTTTCATGGCTGCTCATTGACGAGGCGAAGTTCATTGATTACAACAAACTGAAGGACGAGACTCTGCCTGCAAATGGTGGCATACGCTCGTACTTCGGGCACCACAGCTTTAACCATAGCATGATGGTGCTTTCGGATATGCCTCAGACAACAAAGGGTTCTTGGTTCCTGCACTATGAGGATAAGATGGACACTGAACTGATTGACACCATAAAGGGCACAATCTACAAGATTTGGCAGACGAAGGAGCGCATTGCCCAACTCAAAGAGCTGCGCAAGCCCATTCCTTCTTATCTGCCTAATTACCTCAAATGGCTCGACCAGAGTCTTAACAAGATGCGCTCGGTGGCTGTCTATTATAAGGAGTATTCCACCCTCGAAAACCTCCAGCTTCTCGGTGAAGAGTATATCCGGCAGATGAAGCGCGACCTCACGCCAAAGACATTCCAGACTTCTATCCTTTGTCAGAAGATCGGCATCTCGCACGATGGCTTCTACTCGTCAATGCAGGAGTACCACAAGTATGATGCATCGGATTTTGACTACCTCGACTCACTCGGCTACGACCGCATCATCAAGGAGGCGCAGCAGGATCTTTACACTATCCACGCCAACAACCAGTTCTCCACGCTCAACAGCTCGCTCGATTGTCGCACGGACTCGGACATCGACCCTATGCAGCCTCTTTGCATTGGCATGGACTACAATGCCAATATCAACTGGATTGTGTGCGGTCAGCCTCGTGCCAACCGCCTGAACATCCTCAAATCGTTCTATGTGAAGTTCGAGCGCAAAATACCTGCGCTCGTTGCCGACTTCTGCACCTACTACGCACCACACCCAAACAAGACGGTCATCTACTACTATGATGCCACCGCCCTCGGCTCTAACTATGCCGTGAACGACCAGGACTTCCACTGGGTGGTTGTCCATGAGTTTGAACGCCACGGCTGGCAGGTCATTGACGTGTACCTCGGCAACCCGATGCGACACGATGAGAAATACCTTCTCATCAACCAGGGTTTTGCCGGGAAGCAACGCCTGATGCCGTACTTCAACCGCCAAAACAACGATGACCTGATCCTCGCCATCCAGTCCGCAGGAGTGGAGCGAGGACGCAACGGCTTCCGCAAAAACAAAAGTATGGAGAAGCAGCCGGAGTCCGAAGAAGACCTTCTCGAACATCGTACCGACGGCACCGATGCCTTCGACACGCTCTATATAGGCTGCGAGAAGTTCCCACAGCACGATTTGTACCCAATTTGCGTGGGTGGGGTGAGATAATGCAATAAATCTAAGGAAATGTCGTTTTTATAGTAAAAACGTCATTTTGTAATTAAAATGTATATAGTATGGCTTGGCATGAAATTGTAAAATACAGTCCTCAAAATTATAATTCGGATGGTGTATATACAGCAGACGAATGGACAAGCAGATGTGATGTCGGGAAATGTTATGATGAAAAATCATTTACTCTTGAAGAGTATTTGAATGTAGAGCAACATTATATTGCGGTAGTAATTTCTGTTATGAAAGCGACAAACTGCAAATACATGACGATACAATATTTAGAAGCTGACAAGGAAGATATTGTCAGTAGAATTAAATCTTCAAAATTCTACGATATAGATTCACCATTACTAAATTCAATATCTCTGCTAAACGAAAAACGCAGAATTCATATTAACAAACTTCCTGATATAATGCGCTTGGCTTTACGAGAATATATGTATGTCGAATTATGTAATAAAGAGCATAGATTACAAGTTGAATTTGGATATGACTATTATCTTAAGATTTCTTGCTTATTGGATAATGAAACATTAAACAACTTTGTTCAAAGAGAAAATCTATATTTAGACCCTCGATGAATAATTCAAAGCATTAAATTTTTCAATATGAAGTATATTATAACACTTGCAATGTGTTTGTTCTTGATGTGCTCTTGTGACAATCATGATTTTGAACTATC
>OKRS01000104.1_pt1 | contig 60208 bp, 61 predicted proteins | sample 1601191 | NCBI WGS metagenome assembly OKRS01 (sample SAMEA3541509, study PRJEB24748) | human gut metagenome | biome: human gut; feature: human-associated habitat; material: faeces | place: China | collected 2012
ATAAATATTCTCCGGAGTAAAGATCTTTTCCGGATTTTTCAAGTAATTGGAGTGCCAACAATAATCAATTCGATTTTCCTGCGTAAATTGAATATCTAACCCGAAGTGATCCGCTATAGCCTGTACATATTCAAAAGACCGTTCATAGGCAAGTTTGACACCATACATCCAAAGCATGTATGACCGGATCTGAACCACACATTCACAGGTCACAGACTCACCATTATCCTGAGACCGCGGAACTTTTGGAGCTAAAAAGATATCAAACAACTCAGGACACTCAAGCATCACATTGTAAAAACCAGCGTACCGAAAAGGTTTATAATTTAGTGTACCGGGTAAACCATCGAAGTAAAAGGAAACACCTGACGAGTAATCATTTAAACGTTCCCATTCCATACCCAGTAATTCAAACCGCTTGCGAAAGTGCTTTACCTTAAGATCTTTCGATCCTGCGGTAAAATCTTGTTTAAATTTGACGGAATAATAAAATGTATCAATGTTATGCAGAAATTTTTTTTGTTTAAAGTCAAACCAATAGTTGTTTTCGACTTCGTCGAACTCCTGAAAAACGAAAGAATTTTTGATATATAATTTATCGAGCAAACTACCACCTTCCATATAAAAATATTTTTTCGTAGAATCGCGATTCTACGAAATGACAAAATCAGTCTCAAATGCAGTATCGTAGCGGGTTCTAAGATTTTGATTGAGTGTTTTTCAGACCACGTATTACAGCCCCGTGGTCACACCCCGGGCAAGCCGCGCCGCGGGTCCCCCTCAATCCCCCGCGTCACAGCTTACCCGGGGCGTGCCGGTCCTCATATGTATCTCAAAAAATTTTCCTGGTGCCGGAAACTGCCGGAAAAATGAGATACACAAAATAAATCAAGACAACTGTTTCTGATCTGGTGCGGAGAAAAGAGCATAAGTATCATAGATCCCACTATAACGTTTCTTGAACATAAAAAACTCAGATCCGACCTTTTGCTTCATCGGGTACCAGACTTTCACAGCCACGAAGAGTTTACCACCAAAGAGCAGAGAAAAGATCTTACCGGCCACACCAAAATTAGAAACCTTCCTGTGAATCCATTCATATTCGATCAGGGAGCGGATCTGACGGTCAAGCATCCGGTCAAACTGCGCGACAAGGATAACTTCATAACCCAATTTCCGGTGCTGGGTGAAAAATGCACACCAGGCAGCGCGGTTTTTCTGTCCCCAGTCCCGGGCATTAAACATAATCTGGCATTCATCTATAACCAGCAGGATTTCCCCTTCCTTAACGCGCCGCCCGACATACTCGGAATAATTCTTAGAAAAATTTATAAGACGCTCAACCGTCAGATCGGAATTATCAATATAAAGATAATGACCTTTCGGGTTCTGGATACAACTAAAATCCGTTTGAAAATTTCCGATAATCGGCGCATTTTTATATTTCATCCAATTTAAAAGGCGGGACGCAAGGTGCAGGGACTTTCCAGCACCCGGAGTCCCACTATATAAAGAAATCATGTTTTCCCCTTTCTGTATCTCAAATCTTTCTGCAGCAATAAAGCCAGGAAAAGAAATTGAGATACAATCTATTTAAGTGAATGGAATCCATTCACCAAGAATCTTCACACCGGAAATAGCAAACTGCGACACTACCCAAGGAACCACAGCAAGAAGCCATGCGCTGCCAATTGTCACGAAAGCGTCAACAGGCACGAAATAATTAATAGCTGCCAGATAGTCACTGACTTCCTCCGCCTGAATGAAAGCAAGGAAAGGACTCTCCGGAAGGATGCCGCAAAGAAAACCAACTAGAACGATCACAACAACACCTGCTACAGATATAAAAAAAGGTCTAAGCATAGATACAGACATAAAAACACCCCCTAACCACCCATGCGTTGTACAAATGTAGTAAATTTAACCGTTAAAAAAAACAGCCCAATGATAAAAAAGATAGTCAACCCCCAACGGAAAATCTTAATATATTTCCAGTAATCAGCCATATCCACCTTAACCACCCAGGTATAATTGACAGCTTTAAAAGTATACTTAAACTCAAACACAGGAGCTTTTTTATCTGCTTTCATAGACTTAATCAGCTCCATCATGTCCCAAGGAATGCAGAACGGAAAAAGACGCTTCCAGTTTCCGGCTTTATCTGCAGTAGATGGAATATTAGGGTCAATAAGTTCTCCAGTGTCCGGATCAATCAGCTTACCAGTATCGGGATCAATATCATATCCGGTATCTGGATCAATATAATGCCCGGTGTCAGGGTTAATCATTGGATTTTTAGATGGATCAGGATCTTTCCCCGGAACATCAGATTCGGTACCTTTTTCAGTGTCTTTCTCAGTATCTTTCTCCGTAGAATCCGGCTTTTTAAATGGAATAATAGGAATAGCAACCGGAAGTTTGTCTTTTTCGTTGTCTTTCTTCTTTTTATCCTTATCGTCCTTATTATCGTTATCTAAGTTATAACGAGTATTCCACGCATCCTCTTCCGCGTCTGTTGTTACTTTGTCATTCACTATATCTTTCCATATATCCCAGTTGGTCTTATAGCCGACACCCGGAACATATACCGTGTTATCGTCTACAGTTTTAACTTTCGCATAATCACTTATCGTAGTACCATCAGCAGAAACCAAAAGACCATTTTTCACAATAAAAGAATAAGATTTCAATGGGTAAATACGATAACCAGCCGTATAAGAACCAGCAGAAAACATTATACCCGAAGGACACCCACACCCCCCAGCAGTAGTAGTATAATAACCATCATTCAGACAAATTAGAGGATCAGCGCTATCAAATATTAAAATATCACCACTAGAATTAGAAACAATTTGCAAATAATTTCCGACCGGAAAAGTATAACGCGGTAAATCATCAACAGAAGTTCCGCAAACAGATGCAATCAAAGACCGTTGTTGTTCATAAGAAGCAATCTGTACACCCAAACTTTCAGAAATTGAATTATCAGTTTCAAACTCCGGCAAAACCTTAGCCAACAACTCCGACAGCTTTTCCGACATTTTCGCCCCGGCACTTGTAACCGTGTTAGGTAAGTTCTTCAACTCGTCAAAAACGGCTTTGTTGACTACCTCGACCGGAAGCGCGGCAACCTTTGCTTTATTTTCCACCCATGTACAGAAGTTATCCCATACCTGTTTACCAGATACACGGTCAGACTTTGTGTAATAATCATCTTTCAAACCAAAATGCGCTCCGGTTTCAGCAAAAAGTCCGCTCATAAGATCAAAATATGTATAGTAAAAATATTCCTCAAGCCCGGTAGCATAAGCGTTCTGGTAGCTGGCAAAAATAACAGATACCATAATACCAACCGCAACCAGCACAGGAAGGGTATGCATACGGCAGAACTTCCGGACACGCTGGAAGCGGTTTTTCATCCGGTTTATGAACTTATGAAGATCAAATTTTTTCCTTTTTTCGAATAAAGTCATGGATGTTCCCTTTCCATGTATCTCAAATCTTTCTGCAGATCATCCGGATCAGCGCCGCAGCTTTGAACCAATGAGATACAAAAGAGGGCAAGGGCTCGAACCCTTACCCTCTCATGAGTGATACTATTTTAATTTGCAAACCAAAAAACACCGAGACCGAAAGGCTAAGCCTGAGCGGTCAGCTTCTTAAAGACTTTAATTCCGACCGTAACAGCCAGAACAGTTCCAATGATAACCAGCGCAAAAGGAACTGCAGCGGTAATCATATCAGATGCACCTGTCTGCACCTGTTTAAAAGCACTTGTCATTGCTGTCTGGATGCCAGAAAGATCCATAGTTGGCGCAGCGGCTAAAATACCTGCTAATTTCATAGTTTTCCTCCTTTCCCAGATGGTTAAGCCATCTTAAAAAATTTTATAAAAGCATAAATTGCATAGCCAATAGCCCATGCAATAAAGCCCAGTGTAAAACCGGATGCCATCCCAATCAGGAGAGTCGATATGTAATACCCAAACAAATCACTTGTAAACATCACTTCCACCTCCGCGAGAAAATCGAAAAGAACAGAAGTCCCACGATTATTCCCAAAGCAAACAGCACCGCAAAACTATATGTAACATCCTGCGACTGTTCCGGCTGATCTGCCACCTGTGTAGATTCCTGAACAGGCTCTGGATCAGCTTCCGTTTCCGGAAAATGATCCTCCGGAATGGCGGCTTCGGTCGAATCAACAGCCGCAAGAATATAATCAAAATCAATCCCGACAGCACAGGAGAGCATTAACATTATTTAGCCCCTTTCGAGTTTCCTGCGTCTGGAGCATCCTGTTTCATGGAAATCAGTGCCGGGGCGACAAAATCAACGTCCGTCAGTTTAAGCACCGGCTTTCCGTCAGATCCAACCGTCATTTCAAAGGTTCCGTCATAGATCCCCGGCACGTAAGACACCTTATGCACCTTGTCAGCCTTAAGGAAAGACTTACCGCGTCTGGTACCGGAAACACCGTCCGCAGATACCACAGGTTCAACCTGTTCCCCATGCTCCCCATAGAAAAGAAACTCCATGGAAACACCTTCCACCGCGTCATGACCTTCACGCGCCTTAATATCAACTAATCCTGAGTAAAATAAAAAAATTCTGAATTTGTTCATTTTCAATCTCCTTTAAATTGCTTGTCCTTTTCTGCAACTTTGTCAATGTCCTGTCTCAGATTCTTGATCTGATGATGAATATGTACAAAGTCACGGAAACTTGATTCTAAATAGTTGTACTTCTCGAACAACAACGATTCTTTGCGCTGCTGCTTTTCGATCTGCTTATCCAGTCGCGCAAGTTCTTTCTTCCGGTCTGATTCTCCGCGTTTCGCCTCGAGGATGATATTCTCAAATTTTTCATTAAATCCGTTTCCCGGCGCGCTGTCGATATAATCAAAGACCTCTTGTGTCAAGCGGACTGATTTCGCTATGCTTTTTTTAGTCAGCGTCATGAACCTCCTTCCTGATGAAAGTTATATATCAAAGCCATGCGCGAGCGCATCACTTTTGATCTGATCCAGAATCGTCACCATATGGTCGGTGAGATCTACGCGTAACTTACCGTTACTGTTTAAATACCAGGATGCCTGGATGATATCCCGGAGCCGGCGGCTCTCGTAGCCCGGTGCCCAGAGCGCGCGCGTGCTATGGCCACACCCTAAAACTTTATCTATAATCACCAATCTATACCGATTGGGGCAGATTTTCTCAAAACTCCAACACAGTGCCATGCGCTACTCCTTCCATATCGCCGTGCATAAGTGCAAAAGCGGCTAACCGCCTATGTATATCCTATGGATAAGCTGTTCACACTCTGGGGATAACGCACCCCAGCAAGTCCCCCGGGCAGGTGAACTTGCTGGTGTGCTGAGCGGTGCGTTATCCCCAGAGTGCAAACAAGCTTACCCACAAGGATATACACAAGGCTCAAAAACAGCCGCTTTTACACTTACACACCGCGACGACGATGATTACGGTCATGTACCTTTGTTGTCCCCCCTCGTCAAACAATCGGTATAGATTGGTTTGGAAAAGACGCGGCTAAGGGTCTACAAAGGAGACGCGCGCGCTCTGGGCGCCGGGCTACGAGAGCCGCCGCTTTTGAAAAAATCATCCCAAGCAGGGGATTGGCAAGGAAACACACTGTCGTAAATGTCCGGAACAAAGAAACACCGACCATCTACACAGGACGGGCATAGTCTGCATTTTGCAGACATCACCGGGAATATATCCTCTGAAGCATCAGCCGGAGCATCAGCCGGAGCATCAACCGGAACATCAGCCAGAGCATCAGCCGGAACATCAGCCGGAGCATTAGCAGGAGAATCAACCGAAGTATCGACCGGAGCATCAGCAGGAGAATCAACCGAAGTATCGACCGGAGTATCAGCTTCAAAAGATATCCAACCTTTAACACTTACTAAAAACCGCGAAAGAACAACGGCATAATGATCACGATTAGAACGAGCAGATTCACAAGCAGATTTAAGAGCATTCCACTCATCATCATCAACCTCAACAGAATTGCACATAGCATCCTGAGCCGCCAAATATGCAGAATCAGCAGTTTCAAAATCCGCTAAAAATTCAAAAAAAGTATCATTAGTAATTTCTAATTTCATGTCAGCACCTCCATGAAAATGTAATATAAATTATTTTGATTTTGTGTTATAATTGAGATAACTTTGAAAAAATGTATCTCAAAATGTCTACCTCATAATTACATTATAGACATTTCGAGATACACTGTCAAGAAAAAAAGACAAAAAAGTCTAACTTTTTTTAGAAAGGGAACAAATGTTTTATGAAAATTTAGAAAAGATTCTAAAACAAAAGAATCTAACGCTAAACAAATTAGCAAAAGGCACAGGACTTGCCCAATCTCCAACAAGCCGTTGGAAAAATGGAACTATACCAAATGGTGAAACAATAATAAAAATATGCAAATACTTAGAGATATCTAGTGACTACCTATTAGATCTTAATCCAGAAGCACCGCCAACCCTAACCAATCAGGAACAAGAACTTCTGGAACACTTCCGACAATGCAGCCCGGGAGAACAAGACAGCATTTTACTACTGGCAAACGCCGGAGCGGCAAAAGCCGAACAGGAAAAAGAATCATCAATTTCAAAAAACGTAGGGTAAAAGATATCTAAATTTGATAAACCGTAACATGGGATGTATTGAAATGATTTACAATGTCAAAAGGAATACAGAAAGGGAAGATAAACCGTAACATGGGATGTATTGAAATTAGTTTTAGTAATATCATACATATTTTCAAATCTGCGATAAACCGTAACATGGGATGTATTGAAATCGCTATTGATATCGTACTGCTGCCCTTTGTAAACGATAAACCGTAACATGAGATGTATTGAAATCGGTTAATATCCTGCCGGTGCATGAAATACTCACCCGATAAACCGTAACATGAGATGTATTGAAATTAGAAAGGAATAAAAAATTATGGACAAAATTATCCTTGATAAACCGTAACATGAGATGTATTGAAATCCGTGCACTAAATAGTCTGGGGCGCGCAGTCTTTTCGATAAACCGTAACATGAGATGTATTGAAATACACAAACATTTTGCAGACCGGATTCGGCATTCAGATAAACCGTAACATGAGATGTATTGAAATACTATTATAAGGATTTACAGGGACACCTTGAAGAATGATAAACCGTAACATGAGATGTATTGAAATAGTTCCAAGATACTATTTACAGTATCCTGATAACGTGATAAACCGTAACATGAGATGTATTGAAATCATGATAGAGAGTTTGCGATTGTAAGACCGAAGCAGATAAACCGTAACATGAGATGTATTGAAATGTGCGTACCGGATGGCATCAATCACGGATGTTTTGCGATAAACCGTAACATGAGATGTATTGAAATGATGCTTTTCTCGGTACCACAACCATAAGGTTTTTGATAAACCGTAACATGAGATGTATTGAAATTGTATTCGATCACGTCCGCCGGTGCATCGCGGTTGTGATAAACCGTAACATGAGATGTATTGAAATACTTGCATATTTAAGAAGATGGCGCGATGAAATAAGATAAACCGTAACATGAGATGTATTGAAATTCACAATCCAAACAGTCCAACAGGCTTTTTTGCAGGATGCACCAGATGCAATAGCTTCATTGATTAGCAGTACAGCATTTTCGCGGTCTGAGGCGCTAATCATTTGTCCTCGGGATCCCCCCAAATCGCATTTGCTTTTTTTGACAATACAAGTAAAGCTGCAGCTTCGGCAAGAGCTTTTTCCTTGCGTTGTAATTCTTTTTCAAGTTTTCTGCGTTCTTTTTCAGAATCCTTGAGTTCCCGGTTTAGTCGGGAGGCCTCTTTAGCGATGCCGCCATTTGCATTCATGCAGGCATCTTTCCAAGCCTTAATCTGCTCAACATAAAGTCCTTTTTTACGGGCATATTCAGCAAGTTCAGTTTCATTCATGCTTGCTGTTTCAACAACAACTAAGAATTTATCCTGTGTGCTCCAATTGTCTGGGATGGCATCTGTACCAGGAGTGGCATAGCCTTCCTTTCTGGCTTTGTCCCGCCAGTTACGCAATGTCTGTTCGGAAATACCTTCTTCTCTGGAAATTTTTGTGATGGATTCATTGTTTGGTGGAAGCATCCTCCTGAGGAGTGCATCCTTTAACTCTGGACTATAGTTCATAATGAAAGCTCCCTTCCTGCGATAGCTCTATACTACCACAAAAGTAATTATCTTTCACTGACAACTATCCTAACACACAGGGACAGTAACACCTAATCATACAGAAAAATGATGATGAGAGATAATCTGCTTGCGAAATAAGAAAAAGGATGTTAACATAATAGCTATCGGAAAAGTTTGGAGAAAGAAAAATAAAAAGATCGGAGGTGAAAGAAGGATGACACAGGAAGATATTGTGATTTTATCACAGTTGTTAGATCAGAAATTTGAACCTGTATACACAAGGCTTGATTTACTGGAGAGTGATGTCAGGGAACTCAAAAGTGGAATGTCTGAAATAAAACAGAGAGTAGCCAGTGTGGAACAGAAAGTAACGGAACTGGATCAGAAGTTTACGGTACTGGATGAAAAGGTAACGGAACTGGATCAGAAGTTTACGGTACTGGATGAAAAGGTAACAGAACTGGATCAGAAGTTTACGGTACTGGATGAAAAGGTAACGGTATTGGATCAGAAGTTTACGGTATTGGATCAGAAGTTTACGGTACTGGATGAAAAGGTTACCGGTTTGGAACTGGTAATTGAAAATGAAACAAATGTAAATATCAGACGGATTGCAGAAGGGCATTGTGATTTAGTGCGTAATTTGAGGGAAGCACGCAAAGTAGATGATGAAAAAGAATTGCTTGCCATTCGCGTGACGGTGTTAGAATCTGATATGAGTAAAGTAAAACATCAGCTTGCAATTACATAATCTTGCGGATCGCGGTGCCTCGGCACCGCGACTTTTTAGGATGGGGAAAATATGATTACATTGAATGATTACTTATATTCGGGGGATACAGTTCTTCGCATTTTAAAAAAATACATAGCGGATTTACGTATTTCGGCGGTACAGAAACATAATGAAGTGGATTTAGTACATTGTAACTTTTTGATACAGATTATGGAACTTTTGGAACACAATGATTTCCTGATTTCGCAATCGCAGAAGATTCGTGAGTTTTATAAATATATGGCACAGGAATATCCATATTTATCTTTTACTTTCAAGGGACGAATTAAGTCGTTGATTCGCGCAGAGGGAAAGTTTAATGGATATATTGTGGAATACATATACGATTATTATGAAAAGAATGGATCATATCCGTCTGTGTCAGAAATCAAGGAGCGTTTGAACTGTTTTCGCGATTTGATCGCGTACCGTATTGTGATTTCCATGCCACGGTGTCATATGAAACAAAAACAGGATCGCAAGAAGGAAGAGATCAGGTATTTATATCGGATTGCCAATGTATTGCCACAATTTTTGGAAGAACGTGGATTTACGGCAGAGCCGACAGGTGGGGTTAAAAGAAGTAATTCTTTACTATTGGATGATGCTGTGCGCCCATATTACAGGGATTATATTGATGGGGAAAGTACAAATTCATATCGTTCGCTTCATATAACGTTTTTTGACAACAGTGCCCGGTGTTATATGGAAATGCAGCTTAGAACAAAAGAGATGGATGATATTGCAGAAATTGGAGTAGCGAATCATTTATTTTATGAAAAAAAACAGGAAACTTCCAGAGGACGGAGAGATGCGATTTTACAAGGCGGCTGTATTTATTTTGACGAGGCTTATGAGCGTTGTAGATTGTTACAGGATCTTGATCTGTCAGGGGTAGATGTAAATATGTTTACGGCAGTGAATAATAGCCTTATGAATGATGGATGTGGTCTTTTTCGGGGGCGGCTGATTTTGCCGTATGAGCATTTATCAAAATTCCAGAATGATATGATTGATTAAAATAGAACCTGATGAAAGATCAGTATAACTCGCAAAAATTAGCTGGACTATGCCCCAGTTTTCATTTTTATAAATGGAAACCGGGGCTATGGGAAAGCAGGTTATACCGTGCTTAATACGTTTCCCTTGTTTGCTTTTTCCCGGTGGACTTTTTTCTCTTTTCCTTTTTTCTCTTTCTTCGCAAAAAGCGTATGCTTTTTTTGCAGTTTCCCACGGATTTCAGCACTCAACTGGCGGTAACGTTCTTCCGTCATATCATTTTGTTCCCGGATAAGGTAATTCATTTCTTTTAAGACGGTTTCCCGGATTTCTTTGCTGATATCGAGTGTGAGTGCTTCATTGTTCTGTGCAATCGCATGCCCTACAATGTCACTCATCAGTTCCCGGAACTGTGCCATGCGTTCTTCCGCGGAAAGGGTATTTACAGGTAAGTCGGTTTTATCTGTATTCTGTCGGTTCGGTTTGGCGACAACCGTGTGATGATGTTCCCGGTTACATGCGGGCAATGGACCAGGTGCTGCAGAATCCGGCACGGAAACACCGGCATCTTCGGGGTTTTTATTGTGTAATATCATGCGGATTGCCTTCAGCTGGTATCCTTTTTCTTTGAGTTCTTTGATCTTTTGAAATTCCTGTATGTTTTCTCGTGTATAGTATCGATGTCCCATCTCGTTTCGTGGGATGGTCAGGTCGAGTTCTTCTTCCCAGTAACGTAACACATGGGTTTCCACACCGGCCAGTGCGGCGGCATCGGAAATCATGTAACGTACTTTTTCCACGATAACATGTCCTCCTTTTGAGTTATTTATTTTGGGCGATTTCACAATCGCCTTTTGCGTTTATTATAACTTTTCGAAAAGATGAGTTCAAACATTTTCCATCGTATTTTTCTGACATTTCTCGCAGTTTATAAAAATAGACCTTGACATTTGAGGTTTATAAGAATAAACTGAAGACAGGTTGATAGCTATAAACCTATGGAGGAGACAAAGATGGAATATGTAAAATTATGCGACAGTGATTACCGGTTTATGTGTGTGGTATGGGAGCATGCTCCAGTCAATTCCGGTGAGCTTGTCAAGCTATGTCAGGAACAGCTTGGCTGGAAGAAATCCACCACGTATACGGTTGTGCGGAAAATGTGTGAAAAAGGGTACATTGCCAATGAGGATGCAACGGTTTCCGTTTTAATTCCAAAGGAACAGGTGCAGGCAGAGGAATCCCGCTATTTTGTGGATCGCACATTTGACGGATCACTGCCAGGGTTTATCACAGCATTTCTTGGAGGAAAGAAAATTTCCAAAAAAGAAGCAAAGCTGCTCAAGAAAATGATCGACGAGCATAAAGAAGGGTAGGGGCAGAGAATGGAGAAGGCAAGTGTAATTTTTCTGGCATTTCTGCAGCGGAATGGCATGGTGGTGGTTGTAATTCTCGCGGTGCTTGCAGTGCGCGCGCTTTTGCGGAAATGTCCCAAAAAATATTCCTATGCATTGTGGGCAATTGTTGGAATCCGTATGTTATTTGATTTGCCCATTGCATCAGGATGGAGTTTGTTTAATCTGTTTCGTCTGGTAAAAAGCAGATCACAAATGAGTGAGATTGCACACTACACAGGAGTATCTGGAGTGCATGCGCAAACGGCAGTACAGAAGATGACGCAGGTATCTGCCGGTTCACGTGTGACAGGGGATGCAGCTTTTGAAGCTGGTTTGACAGCAGCTATGACGACCTCGCAGAAAATTTGTGCGGTGTTGTTTTTTGTCTGGCTGATCGGGATATTTTTATTTTTAGGATATGGAATGTATTCCTATATCAAATGCCGCAGTATGGTACGGACAGCAGTACGTTTAACCGTAAATGAAACATCTGGAAACGTCCGGCGGACCATAAAGATCTGGGAATGTGACTGTATTCCATCACCGTTTGTACTGGGAATTTTCTGCCCGCAGATTTATATTCCGTTTCGGATGAAAGAGGAGGAACAGCAGTACATCCTTGCGCATGAGAGCTGGCACATCCGCAGACATGATCCTTTATGGAAGCTGATTGCATTCGTACTTTTGGCTGTATACTGGTGGAATCCATTGGCATGGATTGCCTTTTTCTATATGACAAGAGACATGGAGATGAGTTGTGATGAGGCTGTACTTGCGCAGTTTGGAAATCAGATTAAAAAAGGATACAGCGCATCCTTACTTGCTTTTGCGATGGAGCGGCATCCGTATTCATTTGCCCCGGTTGCGTTTGGAGAGGCAGATGCAGGAAGGAGAATTAAGAACGTGTTGAATTTTAAAAAACCACATACCTGGGTGGCTGCGATTGCAACCGTTTTGGTTGCGCTTGTGGCAGTAAGTTGTCTGACAAACCAGAAACCGTCGGAGACAAAAACAGAGCATACAACCGAGAAAGTGGATAGTACACAGCAGCCAGTGCAGGAAAATGCAGGAGCTGCGATAATAGAGCAGAATATCAGGGAATGGGCACAGGCATTTTGTGATCGGGATACAGAAAAAATTGTACAGATGACATCCAAAGAGGTACAGACGAATTTAGAGAAAATACATATTTTGCGGATGGATGGAGCTACACCGTCATTTGGCTGGTCGAGTCCATGGCCATGGGGAGCCTTTGGCAGTTTCTTTGGTGGAACCGGAGAAGAAATGGATGGCTACTGGCTGCATGAAATCAATACGGAAGAACAGACTGCAGAGATTTTGTATTATGTGGAGTCATCAGATCCGCATGTGAGCGTGTGGATAGAGAATATCCATTATGCACAGGAAAATGGTCAATTTCAGATTACACAGGAAAAAATCAATCAGTTTGCTGACGGTCCGGATGCTAAAACGGATGGAATTGCATCGGCAGATGAGTTTGATATAGCATATGCGCAGGGAATCAGCGATACGCAGATGGACTACTGTATAAACGGTATGGGTGAAGTGCTGAATAAGAATATGGTTCCAATTGGTGCATTGCTTGAGCCGACAGATGCAGCCCGGCAGCTTTTGAATTTATCGTCGGATAAAAAGCTTGTTTCCGTGGAAAAAGAATCTGAATCTGCAGATAAAACACAGGTCGGTATACAGATTACATTTTTAAAGGATGGACAGAAGCGGTATTTGTCTATGATCCAGCCATGGGGAAAAGATGGAATCTGGGTTCCGGCAGAAGCGAAAGAAGTCAAGTAAAAATTGTTTGACAAACTGTGATTGTCTTTCTATAATAATATAATTATAGAATACAAGCGAAGATGGGAACAAGTACCAATGTGTGGAACGAACAGAAAGCAGCCGGTAGATGAGAGGCACACGGAAAGCACAGATGGATTTATGGAAAAACCATAAGCCGGGCGATAAGGAATCCCCCCAGCAAGCTGGGTCCCCCCTTACCGCAGGGAATACATCCCTGAGCTTTACACCGAACGCGCAGGCAAGTAGGCTGTAACGGAGTAGTGCCCGTTAGACGCACTGGAGTGTAGCTGCACTCGCGGAGGCAGGCTGTGTGAACAGCATGCGAATTAAGGTGGTAACACGAGAGATCCCCCTCGTCCTTATAATTAGGACGAGGGGATTTTTATTTGGATTTTTATAGATATGGAGCAAAGGGACATAAAGCCCCAGAAAAATCAAAAAAGTTAAATTACAGGAGGAAACCCAATGACACTTTACGACGAACTGGTTGCCCGCGGTCTGATCGCACAGGTAACCGACGAGGAAGAAATCAAGGAACTCATCAACAATGGGAAAGCGGTATTTTATATCGGTTTTGACCCGACAGCTGACAGTCTGCATGTGGGACATTTTATGGCACTGTGTCTGATGAAACGTCTGCAGATGGCAGGAAACAAGCCAATCGCGCTGATCGGCGGTGGTACAGCCATGATCGGTGATCCATCCGGACGTACCGATATGCGTCAGATGATGACACCGGAGACCATTCAGCACAACGTAGACTGTTTTAAAAAGCAGATGAGCCGTTTCATCGATTTCGGAGAAGGCAAGGCAATGCTGGTAAACAATGCCGACTGGCTGATGGATTTAAACTACATTGATGTACTGCGTGATGTTGGTGCACATTTTTCCGTAAACCGCATGCTGACAGCAGAATGTTACAAGCAGCGTATGGAAAAAGGATTAAGCTTTCTGGAGTTTAATTACATGATTATGCAGAGTTACGATTTCTACACACTGTACCAGAAATATGGATGTAACATGGAATTCGGTGGAGATGACCAGTGGAGTAACATGCTCGGTGGTACGGAACTGATCCGCCGGAAGCTTGGAAAAGATGCTTATGCCATGACGATCAATCTGCTTTTAAACTCTGAGGGAAAGAAGATGGGAAAAACACAGTCCGGTGCCGTATGGCTTGATCCGAACAAGACTTCTCCGTTTGACTTCTTCCAGTACTGGAGAAATGTGGCAGATTCCGATGTGTTAAAGTGCATCCGCATGCTGACCTTCCTGCCATTGGAGCAGATCGATGAGATGGACAAATGGGAAGGTGCCAAGCTGAATGAAGCAAAAGAGATTCTCGCTTATGAGCTGACCAAACTGGTACACGGTGAGGAAGAGGCAAAGAAAGCCAAAGAGGCATCCCATGCACTGTTTGCAGGCGGCGGGGTTTCTGCACATATGCCGACGGTTGAAGTGACTGCAGATGATCTGTACAATGACAAGCTCGATATCATGGCAGTTCTTGTAAAGGCTTCTCTGTGTGAGAGTCGTTCCGATGCACGTCGTGCCGTACAGCAGGGTGGAGTCTCTGTGGACGGTGAGAAAGTTACAGACATCAGTACCAGTTACATGCTCGACGAGTTTGCCGGAGAAGGAAAGGTCGTAAAGCGTGGTAAGAAGAAGTTTGCAAAAGTCATCAGTAAATAAGAAGTTCGTATTGACTAACTCAAAGACCGTTTGTTATAGTTTACCTAATTCATAGACAAAAGTATGTGAGGGAGTAGTTCGCACATTGTGTGACTTGTCAACATACCGGTCATTTGGACCTGGCAAGCCTTAAAGAATGAGACTCATGTGCACCGGAAAAACGTGGTTGCAGTCGCGCTTTTCGTTGGTGTACATTGGGTCTCTTTTTGATATATAAGGACAGAAGCGCAAGGTATGAATCCCCTCACAAAAGGAGAACATAAGAATGGTAATCGAGTTATTTCTGATTGGTGTCGGACTCTCGATGGATGCATTTGCGGTATCCGTCTGCAAGGGTCTTGGCATGGAAAAAATCAACAAAAAACATGCGTTTCTGATTGGATTGTATTTCGGAGGATTTCAGGCACTGATGCCGTTTCTCGGCTGGGCGCTGGGAATCCGCTTTCAGAAATACATTACTTCGGTCGATCACTGGATCGCCTTTTTCCTGTTGCTGTTTATCGGTGGAAAGATGGTGATTGAAGCGGTTCGTGATAAAGACGTGCAGGAAATTGGAGCAAAAGATCTGCCACTGGATCACAAAGAGATGCTGCTTCTTGCAGTTGCAACCAGTATCGATGCACTTGCAGTCGGTATTACATTTGCCTTTTTAAATGTATCCATCATGGAAGCCTGTCTGATTATCGGATGCACGACATTTGTATTATCGGTCATCGGAGTGGTTGTCGGTAATTTCTTCGGTACCCGTTATAAGAAAAAGGCAGAGATTGCCGGTGGGGTAATACTTATGCTCATAGGTTTGAAAATATTGTTGGAGCATCTTGGCATTATTGCCTTTTAACACATTATTTTACAGAAAGAGGGAAAAGATATGACAGAATTTATTTCAACATGTTCCATGCCGCTGGCAATTGTTTTTTTGATCGCAGGATTTTTCTTCCTGGTCAAAGGGGCAGATGTTTTTGTGGAGGGAAGTTCCAGTATTGCAAAACGGTTTCATGTTCCGGCCATCATTATTGGCCTGACGATTGTTGCCATGGGAACCTCACTTCCGGAGACTGCGGTTTCTGTTGTTGCAGCAATCCAGCATAAGAATACGCTGGCAATCAGTAATGTGGTCGGGTCTAATATTTTTAATATGATGGTGGTCATCGGTTTTTGTGCCATAATGACTCCGGTTGCTGTACAGAAAGCTACATTGAAACGTGATTTCCCATATTCCGTGTTTGCAGCATTGCTGCTTATGATACTCGGTGGTGTGGGAATGAAACTGGGACGTTTTGACAGTGCTGTATTTCTGGTGTTTTTTGCCATATTTATCGGAACAATGATTCGTATGGCATTGAAAGCAGGAAAAGAAGGCGGACATCTGCAAAGTGAAGAAACGGAAGCGGCAGAGGCACAGAAAGTAATGTCGATGCCAAAAAGCCTGTTGTTCCTTGTGGTTGGTGTAGCTGGTATTGTGATTGGCGGGGATGTCGTTGTAGACAGTGCCAGCAATATTGCATTGAAAATTGGAATGAGCCAGACGCTGGTAGGACTGACCATTGTTTCAATTGGAACCTCGCTTCCGGAACTTGTGACATCTGTTGTTGCAGCCCGCAAAAATGAAGTGGATATGGCACTTGGAAATGCGATCGGCTCCAATATTTTTAATATTCTGTTTGTACTTGGTCTGGCGGGAGTTATCAGTCCGATGCCGTTCTTGATGGAAAACATCATAGATATTATGATTTTGATTGTTTTGAGCCTGTTGATCTGGGGGTTTGCATGGACAAAAGAAAAAATCAGCAGAAAAGAAGGTATTGTGATGCTGGTTTTATATGTGGTTTATGTGATTTATATCTGTATGAGATAGAAACTTCTGTGACAGGATGAATTTTGGAAAATAGTTTTTACAGGGGACAGGATATCAGGACTTTAATTTGCAGAAGGTTTTTTGACGGGAACATCAAGCACGCGTTTTACAGCGCTTTGTAGTTCCGGATGCCGGCGATACATTTCGATGACATGCCGTTCATCTGCAGTGATCGGGAAGGATTTGTCTGCAGGAATGTGCAGGAGATTTCCGGTGAATGCGTCACTCTGATACAGTTCACAGAGCAGCAGCAATGTTTCCGTGCGGGGATAGGCCTGATCGCTTTCCCATCCGTACACGGTTTTTTCGGCGACTGCGATATTGTACAGGTCATTCAGCTGTACAACTACGTCATGGATCGTCCAGCCACGATTTTTTCGCATCGTTTTTAAGGCTGCCCCGATTTGTATATTTTTCATGTTGGTGCTCCTTCTCAATTTATCTTTGGCAGTTTTGTACTGGAAAAAACTGGATAAAAGCATATTAGTCTACGGAAAAACAGGTCAGCAAGAAATTCTTGGCATATAAGAAAATATTCTTGAATAAACAGAAAAACGGACGAATAGGGGATACTTTACAAATGGCGTGGAATTCGGTAAAATGGGGAGAGCGAATGTGAGATAAGGAGGCCAAGGACATGGCAGAAAATAAAGGGAAGTTTTATATGACAACCGCGATTGCCTATACTTCAGGTAAGCCGCATATCGGAAATACGTACGAGATTATTCTTGCGGATGCAATTGCGCGTTATAAGAGAGCCGAAGGCTATGATGTCTATTTTCAGACCGGAACTGATGAACATGGACAAAAGATTCAGGAAAAAGCAGAGGCAGCAGATATTTCACCGAAAGAATTTGTAGATCAGGTTTCCGGTGAGGTAAAGCGGATCTGGGATCTTGTGAATTCTTCTTATGATAACTTTGTCCGTACCACGGATGAGGATCATGAGAAATGTGTAAAGAAGATTTTTAAAAAGCTTTATGATCAGGGTGATATTTATAAGGGATCTTATGAGGGAATGTATTGTACACCTTGTGAGTCTTTCTGGACAGAATCCCAGCTTGTAGACGGCAAATGCCCGGACTGTGGACGGGAAGTGCAGCCTGCCAAAGAAGAAGCTTATTTCTTTAAGATGAGTAAATATGCAGACCGGCTCATTGATTATATCAATACCCATCCGGACTTCATTCAGCCGGTTTCCCGTAAGAATGAGATGATGAATAACTTTCTGCTTCCGGGACTGCAGGATCTGTGCGTATCACGTACCAGTTTCAGCTGGGGAATTCCGGTAGATTTTGATCCGAAACATGTCGTATATGTCTGGCTGGATGCACTGACAAACTATATCACAAAGATTGGATATGATCCGGATGGTTCCACAGATCAGTTTAAGAAGCTGTGGCCGGCGGATCTGCATCTGATCGGAAAAGATATTGTCCGTTTCCATACCATTTACTGGCCAATCTTTCTGATGGCACTGGATCTGCCACTGCCAAAGCAGGTATTTGGACACCCATGGCTGCTTCAGGGCGGGGATAAGATGAGCAAATCCAAGGGAAATGTAATCTATGCGGATGACATGGTAGATCTGTTTGGCGTAGATGCTACCCGCTATTTTGTATTGCATGAGATGCCGTTTGAGAATGATGGCGTGATTACCTGGGATCTGGTCATTGAGCGTTTCAACTCTGACCTGGCAAATATTCTTGGAAATCTGGTAAACCGTACCGTTTCCATGAGCAATAAATATTTTGGCGGTGTGGTCACATCCACAGGAGTCACCGGTGAAGTGGATGCAGATCTGAAAGCTGTTGTGACAGCAACCCGTGACCGTATTGCCGGGAAGATGGCAAAACTTCGTGTGGCAGATGCAATTTCCGAAGTATTTGCACTGTTCCGCCGTTGCAATAAATATATTGATGAGACAACCCCGTGGGTACTGGCAAAAGACGAGGCACAGAAAGACCGTCTGGCAGAGGTTCTTTACAATCTGACCGAGTCCATCACGATCGGCGCAAGTCTTCTGCACCCGTTCCTTCCGGAAACCGCAGAAAAAATCGTGGCGCAGTTATCGACATCATTGCGTGATTTTGATGAACTCAATCAGTTTGGACTGTATCCGGATGGAACAAAAGTAACCGATGCCCCGGAGATCCTTTTTGCAAGAATTGACGCAAAAGAGATCCAGCCAAAAGTGGATGCCATTCAGGCAAAGCAGAAGGAAGAGTACGAAAAAGAGCAGAAAGCATTAAATGGCGGAGAGACAGCAGATGAAGCAGTGATTGATATGGATCCGAAGGAAGAGATCACATTTGATGATTTTACGAAGATGCAGTTCCAGGTGGGAGAGATTCTCTCCTGTGAGGCAGTTGCAAAGTCAAAGAAGCTGCTTTGCTCCCAGGTAAAAATCGGAAACACCGTAAAGCAGATTGTATCCGGTATCCGTAAAGATTACACACCGGAAGAGATGGTCGGCAAGAAGGTTATGGTTCTTGTGAACTTAAAGCCGGCAAAACTTGCCGGAGTATTGTCCGAGGGCATGTTGCTGTGTGCAGAGGACGAAAACGGCACACTTTCTCTGATGACACCGGAGAAATCAATGCCAAGCGGTGCAGAGATCTGTTAAACAAGGTCGGAGGCATAAAAATAGGAGGCATAAATTATGGAAATCCTTGATGTTGTAGATGAAACCGGAGCACCAACCGGTGAAACCGTAGAACGCACAGAGGCGCACCGGGAGGGTGTGCGGCATCGTACATCACATGTCTGGATTGCCCGCAACAGGAACGGACGGATTCAGCTTTTGCTGCAGAAGAGATGTATGCAGAAAGATTCATTTCCGGGCTGCTATGATATTTCCAGTGCCGGACATATACCGGCAGGGGAGGAGTATATTCCTTCGGCAATTCGGGAGTTGAAAGAAGAATTAAATGTGACAGTGCAGGAGTCGGATCTGATTTATTGCGGACAGGTGCATAAGGATGTTGACAGCGAATTTCACAGACAGCCATTTCATGATCACCAGATTTCAAATGTCTATCTGCTCTGGCTGGATCGGGAAGCAGAGGAATTTGAACTGCAGACCGAAGAAATTGAGAGTGTGCGCTGGATGGATTATGCCCAGGTGCGGGGCATGGTGGCTTCGGATACACTTCCAAACTGTATCATCATGGAGGAACTTGATCTGATAGAAAGGCACTTCTTATGATTTTTGAGACACATGCACATTACGATGATGCAAAATTTGATACGGACCGGGAGATGCTGCTTGCGGATTTACCGCAGCGCGGCATTTCACCGGTGATTAATGTAGGGTCTTCCATTGCGACGACAAAGACAACACTTTCGCTGGCGCAGGAATACCCTTTTCTTTATGCTGCGGTGGGCGTACATCCCAGTGACGTGGATGATTTAAATGAGGACACGTATGCATGGCTCAGACAGCAGACAACGCTGCAAAAGACAGTTGCCGTGGGTGAGATCGGACTGGATTATTACTGGGATAAGGAACCAGAGGTACAGGCGAAGCAGAGGTATTGGTTTGTACGGCAGCTTGCACTGGCACAACAGGCAGATCTTCCGGTGATCATTCATTCGAGGGATGCTGCAGAAGATACCATGAAGATCATGGAAAAGGCATATGAGGATGGCATAAAGGGCGTGATCCACTGTTATTCCTATTCGCCGGAGATGGCACAGGAATATGTAAAGATGGGATATTTTATCGGTGTAGGAGGCGTTGTGACTTTTAAAAATGCCAAAAAGCTGGTAAAGACCGTGGAAATGATTCCTCTTTCGAGTATAGTGCTCGAAACCGACTGCCCGTATATGGCACCGGAACCACACCGGGGAACGCGCAATGATTCACGTAATATTCCGTATGTGATTGCTAAAATTGCGGAGATCAAAGGCGTTTCTGTGGAGGAAGTCGAGCAGACCACACGGGAAAATGCCTTTGCACTGTTTACGAAAGTGCCACGATAAAGGAGAGATATTATGGAAGAGTATGAAGTAATCCGTATTCCGGTTTCGGATGGGACGGAAAAAGAGTTTGCCATCATGGATACTTTTACCGTTGAAGAGAAGCACTATATGGCAGTGTCTCTCATAGAGGAGGATGAGATTCAGGAAGGTGTGTATCTGTATCGATACCGTGATGCGGAAGACGGAGATATCGTTGTGGAACAGATTACGGAACCGGCAGAGTATAAGCGTGTATCCAGGGCATATGAAGCGCGGTAAGGCTGCAAAAGAAGGATGAGAAAGATGAAAAAGTGGAAGAAAAAGCGTATGGTGGCGGTGCTTTTGACGCTGCTTGTGCTGTTACAGTTTCCGGCAGACTTTGGAAGTGTGGCACATGCTGCACAGAAAAAGGAAATCAAGGGAACGATTTCGGTAGCATCCAATATCTCCCAGCAGGATATGCAGCAGTACCTGGATGGGTTTAACAAGAAATATCCTGGTATTGAGGTGAAATATCAGTCGTACTCGGATTATGACAATGAGGTGTCAAAACAGATTCAGGATAGGGATTATCCGGATGTTTTATTTGTTCCGGGATCGGTGCCGGAAGAGAAGTATGCGGATTATTTTGAAAAATTGGGGACGAAGAAAGAACTGGATAAAAAGTATAATTATCTGGAAAGCAGTAAAAATGTCAAGGATGTAGTCTATGGAATTCCGTCTTATGCATATCTCAACGGAATTTTATATAACAAAGAAGTGTTTGATAAGGCGGGGGTTACAGAATCCCCCAAGACGATCGATGATTTTCTTCAGGATCTCCGGAATATCAAAGAGCGCACAGATGCTATTCCGTTTTATACCAATTATGCAGCGGGCTGGCCGCTTCTGGTGTGGGAACAGTATCCATATATTGAGATGACCGGAGACCGGGATTATCGGGAAAATAAGTTTGTCAATGAGTTAAATCCATATGGAAAAGATACAACTCACTATCAGGTATATCAGTTGCTTTACAACATTGTCAAAGAAGGATTATGCGAAGAAGATCCTGCAAAAAGTGACTGGGAACAGTCAAAGGAGATGCTTAACAACGGGAAAATCGGATGTATGGCAATCGGTTCCTGGGCGATGAGTCAGGTAAAAAGTGTGGGAACCCATGGGGATCATATCGCATACATGCCGTTCCCGAATCTGGTTAACGGCCAACAGTACATGACAATTATGACGGACTATTGTTACGCGATTAACAAAAACAGTACAAATAAGGAAGCTGCCCGTTGCTATATTGATTATATGCTGGATGAATCCGGATATGCACTGGATCATGAAGTGATTTCCATCGTAAAAACCGATCCGATTCCTGAAAGCTATGGGGATATGGATCATGTAGTATGTCTGAGCAGCAGTGCAGCCTCGGATGAAAATTATAAAAAGTGGACAGCACTTTCTGCAAATCTGAATCTGCGGGATAATTATGATGAGACGAAAAGAATCATTGAAGCGGCAGAGGGAAAGCGAGATGAAACTTTTGACCAGATCATGGATGACTGGAATAAGCGCTGGGAATCGGGGCGTACAGAGGATATGATGCCGGATACGGGGGAAAATGTTTCCGTACTCAGCAGTATGATCAACAATACCTACAAAGTCGATTTTTCAGGGACGGAGAAATCATACTTAAAGGGACTGAAGACGTTGCGGATCGGTTATCTGCGAAATCTTGCACCTTATGAATATGAGGAAAAAGGACAGTTTCAGGGAGTTTCCCGGCAGCTGGCGGATCAGATGGAAAAAGCGTTTCAGGTAAAAGTGAAAGCACAGGCTTATAACAATTCCAAGACTCTTTTTAAGGCATTGCGGGAAGGGAAAATTGACATGGCCGCGGGAGTCCAGAAAAGCAATGTTTATTCCGATATCAAATATTCTACCAATTACATGGAATATATGAATGTGCTGGTAAAAAGCGATACCAAGAGTACAAAGAACGCATTGCAGGGAACGATGGCACAGGTCAGGGGGGAGGATTATTCCGATTACCAGACAAATGCAAAAGAAATTTACCGGACCAAAGATTTAGCGGACAGTCTGCAGGCGGTGGAAAATCTGCGCGCAGATTTTACCGTAGCCGATTATTATAGTGTCAATTACTATATACAGCAGCAGGGTTTTGCGCATCTGACGACAATTCCGCTGGCGAAAAGCGGCAATTTTTGTTTTGCATTTTACAGAGATGTTGATACCAGGCTGATTTCTGTCTGCAACAAAGTCATTTACAGTATTCCAGATGAAAACATGCAGATGATGCTGAATGATTGTCTGCAGGTGAAGCAGCAGAAGATTACCGTGAAGCGTTTTATCGAGGCAAACACGTTTTCCTGTCTGCTGGCATTGTGCATTATTTTTGTAATTGTTGTTGTAATTGTTATGCTTATTATGCGAGACCGGAATCGCCTGGCAAAGACAGACGCACTGACAGGATTATATAACCGGTACGGGCTTTCGGAAGAAATGAACCGCATTTATGACAGGAAAGAACTGCCGCTTCTGTTTGCAATCATGGATATTGATAACTTTAAGTCTGTCAATGATACGCTTGGACACGCCGGAGGAGATGAGGCGTTAAAACTTTTGGCGGATACGATGCGTCTGGTGTTTGGAACACATGTCCTTATGGCGCGGTTTGGCGGAGATGAATTTGTACTCTGTATACAGAACCGTGATCAGGAGAATGTTCAGGCACAGCTGGATAAACTGGTCAGAAGCATGTGTCAGACATTTACATATGGTGGGGGCTCAGTGCCGCTGTCCATCAGCCTGGGTGCTGTGTATATGACGGAGAAAGTTCCTTATGAAAAACTGTTTAAGGAAGCAGACAGTGTATTATATGAGGTAAAAACCCGTGGAAAAAACAGTTTTGAGATTCGGAAAATTTGAAAAATGATATAAAATGAAATCCCGGAGCATGGGAAATGGCTCCGGGATTTTTTCGAAAATGATTAATTTTTATTTGGAATAAACGGGCTGATCGCTCCGGCGAGCTGTGCAACCGGCATGCTCTGCAGCCATACACGTCCCGGTCCGGTGATAACGGTATTAAAGATCCCTTCCCCACCAAAGAGCATATTCTTTACACCCGGTACAGTCTGGATATCGATGGAACATCCTGCGGTCATTGCCGCGAGATATCCAGTATCGACGACAATCTGCTGTCCCGGTGCAAGTTCATATTCTTTGATGTGTCCGTCAAATTCGAGAAAGACGGTGCCGTTTCCGGACAGACGCTGCATGATAAATCCTTCTCCGCCGAAGAGACCGCCGGCAATGCGTTTTTGGAAAAAAACAGACATTTCCACGCCTGCAGTTGATGCGAGAAAGGCACTTTTCTGGGCGATAATCTCCTGCCCCGGTGCGATTTCAAATGCACGGATATCTCCGGGAAAGCTGGATGCAAATGCGATCAGTCCGGTGCCGCCCTGTGCGGTGTAACGGTTGATAAACATGCTTTCACCGGAAAAAGCACGACCGAACATTTTTCCGATTCCGCCGCCTGTTGTGGTTTCCATTTTCATGTTTGGGGACATCCATGACATTGCTCCTTTTTCCGTAAGCATGGTTTCGCCGCCCTCTAAGTTACAGATGACGACAGGCATTGGTGCTCCTTCAATTGTATAGTTCATAACTACCTCCCTGATATATTGTTTTTCGTTACAATATCATCTTAACGGAACATGGGGATCTTTTCAAGAAAATGTTTTTGGAATGGAGAGTAAATCATGACAGTGTATTTCGGTGACCGTTTAATGAAAGGAAATTGTAATTACCTTGTCAATCAGTTATACTATATGTAAATATGGCAAAATGATCTGTTTGTTGGAGGTTCATATGGTAAATACTTTGAAATTACCGGTAGGAATTGACAGTTTTGAAAAAATACGCAGGAACGGATTTTATTACATTGACAAGACAAATCTCATAGAACAGATTCTGATGAATTGGGGGGAAGTAACACTGTTCACCCGTCCGCGACGTTTTGGCAAGACATTGAATATGAGCATGCTGAAAAGTTTTTTTGAAATCGGTGCAGATGCTGCACTGTTTGAAGGCTTATATATTGCAAAGAATAAAGAACTATGCGATGCGTACATGGGAAAGTATCCAGTGATATTTCTCACGCTCAAAGGGGTGGAGGGGCTGACATTTGCGGATGCGAAGAGGATGCTCGGCACGATTCTTGCCAATGAAATGGACCGGCATTATTATCTCAAAACAAGTGATGCACTTACGGACGAGGATAAGGCATATTTCGCTAAAATGCTTACAGGTACGGATGAGAATATAGAAGACAGCATCCGTAAACTGTCACAGCTTTTATATAAGCATCACGGGAAAAAGGCAGTAATTATCATAGATGAGTATGATGTTCCTCTGGATAAAGCATATCAGAATGGATATTATCGTGAAATGGTTTCTCTGATCAGAGGTCTTTTTGGTCAGGCATTAAAGACGAATGATTATTTACAGTTTGCATTTCTGACGGGATGTCTGCGAGTATCGAAGGAAAGTATATTTACAGGATTGAATAATTTTAAGGTACTTTCTATTATGGATTCCAGATTTGATGAACAGTTTGGATTCACAGATGATGAGGTAAAAAAACTCCTTGCGTCGTATGGTCTGGCTTCACATTTTCCGGAAACAAAGGAATGGTATGATGGCTATCACTTTGGAAATGCGGATGTGTACTGTCCATGGGATGTCATAAATTATGTGGATGAACTTAACTATGATCAAACGGTTGAACCACAGGATTACTGGTCTAATTCGAGTGGGAATGCGATCGTCCGCAGATTGATCGATAAGGCGGATGTGCAGACCAAGGATGAAATTGAGCGTCTGATCGTGGGAGAGTGTATTGAAAAGGAACTTTCACAGGAACTTACGTATGATGAGCTTGATAAAAACATTGGAAATCTGTGGAGCGTACTTTTTACGACCGGATATCTGACAAAACAGGGGCGTACAGCGGATGGAAAGATACGTTTGGCAATTCCAAATAAAGAGATAAAAAATCTTTTTATCAAGAAAATCAGGGAATGGTTCCGGGATACGTCCGCGAATGACGGTAAGAGACTGGAAGAATTCTGCAATGCGTTTTTAGAAAAAAATACAGAAAAAATAGAGCAGCTCTTTGGAGAATATCTTTGGAATACCATAAGTATACGTGATACAGCAGTTGCAAAGGAAAAGAAAGAAAATTTTTACCATGGCATTTTACTTGGGCTTTTGGGATATAAAGCAAACTGGCTTATAAAGTCAAATGCAGAGTCAGGAACCGGCTACAGCGATATTCTTGTTGAGGTGCCGAACAACAGAACAGGAATTGTGATAGAACTGAAATATGCCGGGAATGGAGATCTGGATGCTGCATGTGCCGAAGCTTTGAAACAGATGGAAGAAAAATCATATGTCGATAAGCTGAAGCAGGACGGAATGCGTAATTTTATCAAATATGGAATTGCATGCTTCAAGAAGGATTGCAGGGTTGTGATTGCTGGTTAGCAGGAAGGAAACAAACATGGCAAAAGTAATCATGGTGCAGGGCACGATGTCAAATGCCGGAAAAAGCCTGATCGTTGCAGGACTTTGCCGTATTTTTGCGCAGGATGGCTATCGCGTGGCACCGTTTAAATCACAGAATATGGCGCTCAACTCCTACATCACCGAAGACGGTCTGGAGATGGGGCGCGCGCAGGTCATGCAGGCGGAAGCGGCGGGTGTGAAGCCTTCCGTGCTTATGAATCCCATCCTGTTGAAACCGACCAATGATGTCGGATCACAGGTGATCGTAAAGGGTGAGGTGCTCGGAAATATGCGGGCGCGGGATTATTTTGCGTATAAGAAAAAGCTGGTTCCGACGATCTGCGAGGCTTTTTCGGAGTTGGAAAAGCAGGCAGACATTATTGTGATGGAAGGGGCGGGAAGCCCGGCAGAGATCAATCTGAAATCGGATGATATTGTCAATATGGGGCTGGCAAAACTGGTCGATGCACCGGTGCTTCTGGTGGGGGATATCGACCGTGGCGGCGTGTTTGCGCAGCTTTTGGGAACTTTGATACTTTTAGAAGAGGATGAAAAAGCCCGTGTGAAGGGTCTGATTATTAATAAATTCCGCGGGGATAAGACAATCCTTGATCCGGGAGTGGAGATGCTGGAGGAACGCGGCGGTGTGAAGGTTGCCGGAGTAGTTCCATATATGCATCTTTCCATTGAGGATGAGGACAGTCTGAGCGGCCAGTTGGACAACCACGATGTAGGCGTGATAGATCTGGCAGTGATCCGTTTTCCACGGATCTCCAATTTTACGGATTTTAACGTGTTTGAACGGCTGGAGGGTGTGTCCGTGCGCTATGTTTCTTCGGTGCAGGAACTGGGACAGCCGGATATGATTTTTCTGCCGGGCAGCAAAAATACGATGGGGGATCTGCGCTGGATGCGGCAGAACGGTCTGGAAACCGCAGTCAAAAAGCTGGCGGTGCATATCCCGGTCTGGGGGATCTGCGGTGGCTATCAGATGCTGGGGCGTACCATTTCGGACCCACATGGGGTAGAGAATGAGAATTCGCTATGCGAACCGCTCTATCCGGCTCATTGCGAAGCAATTTCTCATGAGCCGGATACAATTGCCGTGGAGCGCATAAAGCGCGACGGGGCACTACCCTTGCGTGGTATGGAACTGATCGACACCGACACGACCCTGATGCCGGAAAAAATGCGTACGCAGACACGTGGAAAATTTGAGAATGTGACCGGTATTTTTTCCACACTTTCCGGATTGGAATTTTCCGGCTATGAGATTCATATGGGAAAGACAACGGTTTCCACCGGGGAACATCAGACGCCACTGGTACAGCTGGCAGATGGCAGAACCGACGGGGTACAGCGCATGGAAAAAGGCAGCGAAGCACCCGGCGTATACGGCAGTTATGTGCACGGCATTTTTGACGATGGAGACATTGCCGTGCGCATAGTACAGGCATTGGCCGACAAAAAAAGGGTGTCATGGAAACCGGAGGCTGGCGGTGATTATCATGCATTTAAGGAACAGCAGTATGACAAGCTCGCACAGGGATTGCGGGAGCATCTGGATATGGAGTATGTATACTCTATTTTGCAGGAGAGCCGGATTTCCTCTTGATTTTTACAATGTTATAGATCCCGACACAAATCAGGACAATGGATAATACCAGAAGAATGGACAGTGGGTATTCGAAAATATAGTGATAGGAATCGGCATATGCACGACCATAGAGATCCATATATTTGAATTGTTCCCATTGACCCAGAAATGGAAGCACACACAACAGGAAAATTCCGGTTATGGTCATAAAAATAAAGGGAGTTCTTTTAGCATGATTTTGGATTTTATTTTGGTTTTCTGCTGAAGCATCTGGTTTTTTGAGCATTGTGTCAATTGGAACATGGAATTGCTCACTGATTAAGAGCAGGGTATGGATGTTTGGAACAGAGATTCCCATTTCCCATCGCGATACGGCCTGACGAGTAACGCCTAATGTTTGAGCAAGCTGTTCCTGGGAAAGATGATGTTTTTGTCTTAAATCAAGAAGAATGTGAGCGATAGTTTGATTATCAATTTTGGTTTTATTCATATCAGCACCTCCTTTTTCTTATCATACATTTCATGGCTGAAAGAAGCAAGAAACAGGGAATTGCATTTGCGCAATTTACAATTGCAACAGGAGAAAATATTTGATTACAGGAAAAGAAATGGAGAAACTTAAAATCATTCCACCGGACGCACAGATCTACGCGCAGGTAAAAGCAAGCTGGGACAAAATTGCCAAACCGCTGGATGGTCTGGGGCAGTTTGAGACAATGTTTGCACAAATCGGCGCAATCACAGGAAGTAGCAGCCTTTCCATTGAAAAAAAAGTGATCCTCACCATATGCGCAGACAACGGTATTGTCGCAGAAGGGGTCAGTCAGTCCGGACAGGAAGTGACCGCGGTGGTTGCAGGATTTATGGGGCAGCAGGCAAGCTCGGTTGGCAAAATGGCGCGCCGCGCCGGTGTGGATGTGATCCCGGTCGATATTGGAATCAACACAAAAGAAACGCTGCCGGGGGTGCGCGACTGCAAAGTGATGCAGGGCACGCGCGATTTTCTGCAGGAACCTGCAATGACAGAGGAAGAAGCGTTGCAGGCATTGTCTGTGGGAATTGATCTGGTCCGGGAGTGCAAAGACAAAGGCTATCAGCTGATCGGTACCGGAGAGATGGGAATCGGAAATACGACGACGAGCAGCATGCTTGTGGCGGCACTGACCGGACGCACAGCAGAAGAAGTGACCGGACGTGGTGCCGGATTAAACGACGCGGGGCTGTTGCGCAAGCAGCAGGTCATTGCGCAGGCACTGGAGAAATATGAAAAAGAGATCCGGTCAGCGCATGCACTTTCCATGCTGGCGGCATTCGGCGGTCTGGATATCGCGGGAATGGCAGGTGTATGCATCGGCGGAGCACTGTATCATGTGCCGGTCGTTCTGGATGGGCTGATCTCATCGGTCGCGGCACTGGTGGCGGAGCGGATCGTGCCGGGTGTGCGGGAATTTGTTCTGCCGAGCCATCTGAGCAAGGAACCCGCGGCAAAATGGATCGCGGAGGAACTGAAACTTCATCCGGTCATAGATGCGGGACTGGGGCTTGGGGAGGGCACAGGAGCCGTGATGCTGTTTTCCCTTCTGGATCTGGCGCTGGCACTCTACGAGGATCAGACAACATTTGATACGATGGAAATTGCGCAGTACGAGCGGTATGGGGAAACAGAATGATCACCTTGGTTTTGGGCGGAAGCGGCAGCGGAAAATCGGCTTACGCAGAGCATCTGCTGGATGGAAAAACGAATAAATATTATATCGCAACCATGCAGGTGTACGATGCGGAGGGCGAAAAAAAAGTTGCAAGACACCGGAGACTTCGCGCGGGAAAAGGATTTGTTACGATGGAACAGCCGCGTGATATCGGGGAAGTAGATTTTTCGAAAAGAGCACAGCAAGCCATGGAACCACCGGATCGCGCAGGGCAAAATGTTACGGAACGTCCTCGCTGTGCCCTGCTGGAATGTATGTCCAATCTGGTTGCAAATGAGATGTTTTCCGGTGCGGACATCGTTTCGGAAGATGTGGTTGTCGGACACATATTGCAGGGAATCAAAAGCCTTTCCGCAAAAGTGGACGAGTTGGTGATTGTCAGTAATAACGTGTTTGAGGATGGCATTTCCTATGATGCGACAACGCAGGCATATATCCGTGCACTCGGACGCATCAATACGGGAGTGGCGACGTTGGCGGATACGGTGACCGAAGTCGTTGTAGGTATTCCGGTTCCGGTAAAAGAGAGAAAGGAAGCAGGTTATGCACATCATTAGAGGAATCGCGGTGGCGTTTTCCACCTATTCAAAAATTCCGATGCCACAATTTGTGTGGAAAGAAGAAGACATGCGTTACAGCATGTGCTTTTTTCCGTGGATCGGGGCAGTGATCGGTGCTATCCTCTGGGGATGGTTTCGGTTGTCTGCGTTATTGGGAATCAGTACGCTTGCATTTATTCTGATATCAGCTGCGCTCCCGCTTATTATCACCGGGGGCTTCCATGTGGATGGGTTTATGGATACCATGGATGCATTGCATTCGTATCAGCCCAGAGAGCGAAAACTGGAAATTTTAAAGGATTCCCACATTGGAGCTTTTTCCGTGATCAAGCTGGCGGAATTCGGGTTGATTTATGTGGCGGCTCTTTCCCAGATTGTGGATTACCGTGCGCTGGAAGTGTTTTGTTGTGGATTTTTCCTGTCCCGCTGCCTGAGTGGCCTGAGCGTGGTCTCCTTCCGTTCCGCAAAAACGGATGGGATGCTCTATCATTTTGCGAGTACCGCACATGAGCGTGGGGTAAAAGGGGCACTTTATGCACAGACGTTGTTGTGTGTACTGTTTATGCTCTGGCTTTCGCTTCTGGCGGGAATTCTGGCGGTGGCGGCGGCATTTGCAGTGTTCGGTTACTATCGCTGGCGCAGTTACAGGGAATTTGGCGGAATAACCGGAGATACGGCGGGATATTTTCTGACGCTGTGTGAGGGGGCAATGGCGGTGGCGGCAGCCGTGTCAGTGTTGATTTGAAAAAGTCGCGCTACTGGTGCAAGAAGGATGATGAATTGGGGTATACTTGAAATTGGTGATTGTGTATGATATAATGCAATCAACAAAGAATGAGGCGATACTTTTACAAGTACACCAAAAACGAACCCCCAGTAGTTGCCGCTACTGGGGATTCTTCTCATTTTGTATGGTCGAGCATCCATTCAGGTTAATTGCCGCTAATGTTTACTGTCTAACCATTTGCAGATATAATAGGTGACTATACCTGCCACGACAGAAACAAAGAATGAAACGATAGAATCCACAAAATATCTCTCCCTTCTGTTGCCAGAATGGGAGCGAAAACAAAAGGAGTATAGCATAAATAGATAAATTTGTCGAAACGTGGTAATATAAAATATCAAGCAATAGGGAGTACATTAATGGAATTATACATTGGCGGCACTGCTCAGGGAAAAAAAGCATATGTAACACAGGTGCGGGGCATCGCGGAAGCACGGATCTGGGACAATTTTGAAGAATGGTTTCGAGAGAAATTGCAGGAAAGTGCCCCGAAGTCTCCATCCCCGGAAGCAGAAAGTATGGCTTATCTGGAAAAACATCCGGATACAGTAATTATCTGCGATGAAGTAGGCAATGGAATTGTGCCGCTTGATTCGTTCGAGCGGGAATATCGTGAGCGGCTGGGACGGCTGCTTTGTGAAATTGCAGCAAAAGCAGAAAGGGTGGAACGGATTGTATGTGGAATTGGACAGAGAATCAAATAGAACTGTATCTAATCCGGCATGGAATGACGCTGGGAAATGTAGAACACCGGTATATTGGCAGACAGACGGATGAACCGCTTTCGGAGGACGGCAGACAGCAGCTGGAGAAAAGAAAAGACCAATGGGCACAGGTATGCAGGACATGGGATATGCCATATGTATTTGTAAGTCCCATGCTTCGCTGCCGGCAGACCGCAGAAATTTTATTTCCGCAAATTCCACAGATCGAAATTGATCCATGGCGTGAAATGGATTTTGGAGAATTTGAAGGAAAGAATTATGCACAGCTGAATGGAGATCCGCGCTATCAGGCATGGATTGACAGTGGTGGAACGCTGGCATTTCCGGGAGGTGAGAGCCGGGAGGCTTTTATCGCAAGATGTGTGGATGGGATGGAGCTGGTTATGGAACAGATCCGGCAGCAGCTGGCATACAGAGCGTGTCCAAAGTGCCGGGAAACGGAAGACAACGGTATGATACAGGAGCCGCTTCCGGTGGCGGCTGTGGTTCACGGGGGTACGATCATGGCGCTGCTTTCGCACTACTGTGGCGGTGATTATTTTTCGTATCAGGTAAAAAATGCAGAGGGCTATCATCTGCGCCTGTCCATACAAGAGAATAAAATGGAGTTAAAAGAAAAAGTATGAGTTATCATTTCTTTGCGATGTTTCTTGGGTTTGTGCTGGATCTGTTGTTTGGCGATCCGCACTGGCTGCCCCATCCGATCCGTCTGATTGGTAATCTGATCGCATCACTGGAAAAACTGAATAAAAAGGAACTGTCAGACACAAGAAAATTTCTGCGCGGGTTTGCGATGGTTGTGGTTGTTATCGCATGGACAACCGGTGTGGCCGCCGTTATCCTTGAGGGGGCATACTGGCTGCATCCGGCGATTGGCTGTGCCGTGGAAGCCATTATGACCTATCAGATTCTTGCTACAAAGTGTCTGAAAGTGGAAAGCATGAAGGTATGTGAGCAGCTGCAAAAGCAGGATTTGCCGGCAGCGCGAAAGGCAGTCTCCATGATCGTTGGGCGTGATACGGAACAACTGGATGAAACAGGTGTGGCAAAGGCAGCAATTGAGACCGTTGCGGAAAATGCATCCGACGGTGTGATTGCGCCGATGATTTATCTGGCAGTCGGCGGACCGGTGCTTGGATTTGCCTATAAGGCGGTGAATACCATGGATTCCATGGTGGGATATAAGAATGAAAAGAACCTGTATTTTGGAAGATTTGCGGCAAAGCTGGATGATGTGGTAAATTTCATCCCATCCCGCGTGGCGGCACTGCTTATGATCGTGGCAAGCTTCCTTCCGGGGAAGCGTTTTAGCGGGACCGGGGCATGGAAGATCTGGAGAAGGGACAGCCGGAAACATGCCAGCCCGAATTCTGCGCAGACCGAGAGTGCCTGTGCGGGAAGCCTTGGCATCCAGCTGGCAGGGGATGCCAGTTATTTTGGAAAGACTGTAAAGAAACCGACGATAGGGGATGCCCTGCGTCCGGTGAAACCGGAAGATATCCGGTATGCGAATGTGCTGTTGTACCGGATGGCATTCCTTGGCATGGCCGTTTGCCTGTCACTTTTGTATTTTCTGTAAACAATAAAAAGCCGGACGTTGTGTAAACGGCGTCCGGCTTTTTGTCAGACAGAGTTATCCGAGTTCTTTGTGCTCTACGGAATCTTTCATATCTTCTGCAAGCATGTAAATATTCTCCAGAACTTTTTTACAGCCCTTCATATTGTCCACCGTGGAATCTGCCATACGCAGCCCTTCGGTGGAAGAGGCAGCCACTTCCTCACCGGTGGCGGAGAGGTGGGTAATATTATCGGAAATAACATTCGTGGCATCAAGGATTTTCTGGATATTTTCTTCTGCCGTATGGATATCTTCCATCAGGCGTTCAACGGTTTCACCGACATTGCCGAATTTCTCCCGTGTATTCTCAATCAGTTCGTTCTGCTTTTCTACGGAAGCAACTGAGTTTTCGATACTTTCGTTGGCACGTTTTGTGTCATCGTTTAATTTGTCGATAATTTCTGTAATGTTGGCAGAGGCATTTTTTGTCTGTTCGGAAAGCTGGCGGATTTCATCGGCCACCACAGCAAACCCTTTTCCGGCTTCCCCGGCACGCGCAGCCTCAATGGAAGCATTTAAGGCAAGCAGATTTGTCTGGTTGGAAATTTCAATAATGGATCCGACAAAGCTCTGGACATCCTCGACTTTTGAAGTCAGGCTCTGGATGACCTGTACCGTGATATTGCTGGCTTCTTCCACGTTCTGTGCCTGTTCCTTTAATTCCAGGACGACCTGTGCACCGGATTTTACAGTAGCATCCGTTTCATGTGCGGCTTCAATCATCTGGTGGATGCCGGCTTCTGCCGCATCGGTGTTGCCCTGAATATTGGAACACATAACCGCCTGTTTCTGGATGGCTTCAGCGGTGCTTTCGGTGCTGTCTGCAATTTCCTGAATAGAACTGTGGCTGACCTCAATACTGTTTTCCAAACTGTCAAGCACAGTCATTGCTTCTTCAAAATGCCGGGAAATATTTTCGGCAACGAGAAGCATCTGATCGTGGTTTTTCTTCTGCTTATCCGCAGCTTCTGTAATTTCCGTCATGTTTTCATCAAAGAAAAGCACAAGCATCCGTGTAATACTGATAGAAGCGTATGCAACAAGAAGCAGGACAAACAGTGCCAGCACCTTGTTGGCCAGTGCAGCAGATGCGTGTGGGGCAAAACTGAGCATCAGACGAACGATATTTACCAGCAGAAATACGCTGTTTATTATTTTCATAAGCCGTTCATTCAGATAAACCATGGCGGCAATAATGAGGGGAAGCGCGTAAGCCCATGTCCCTTCCGTGGTATTTAGTAAAGCAACAGCTGCATAACCGACCATCATGGCGGTTGTCAGGATGATGGCACAGGTGTGCGTTTTCTTTCGGGTCAGATAGCCCAGTGCGGAAAGGATAATCACACCGACCGAAACCAGACACTGGATCATAATCCGGACAAAGTGGTCCCCGTGGCTGGCCGCCAGTGCAGCAAGCATGGTCAGCGTGATATAGGCAAAGATAATGGTGACAGCGAGAAATACCCGCTTGTTGGCTCGTAAATACTGTTTTTCGTTCATGTAATGTTCTCCTTCTGCCAAATATGCAAAATCGTTAAATTGTATAATAATCATACCTCTCATAAATACCGTTTGTCAAAGGAAAACAGACAAAAAACAGACTTTGTGGATTATTTGCCAAAAAACAGTTTTAAATCATCTTCTACGGTACCAATTCCGGCAATGCCAAACGTGTCCGTGAGGATCTTTGCCACATTTGGGGAAAGGAATGCCGGAAGGGTCGGTCCCAGGTGGATATTTTTTACACCCAGTGCCAACAGTGCCAGCAGCACAATCACTGCTTTTTGCTCATACCATGCAATGTTGTAGACGATCGGCAGATCGTTGATATCATCGAGACCGAATACTTCCTTCAGTTTCAGGGCAATCACAGCCAGAGAGTAGGAATCGTTACACTGTCCGGCATCAAGGACACGCGGTATTCCGTTGATATCGCCGAGATTCAGTTTATTATATTTGTATTTGGCACAGCCGGCAGTCAAAATAACCGCATCTTTTGGAAGTGCTCTGGCAAAATCCGTATAGTAATTGCGGGAGTTTGCCCGTCCATCGCATCCTGCCATGACGACAAATTTTTTGATCGCGCCGGAGTTGACGGCCTCAACAATCTGGCTGGCAAGTGCAAGTACCTGATTGTGGGCAAAGCCACCAATGATTTCACCGTGCTCGAGTTCTTCCGGAGCAGAACAGTGTTTCGCCTGTTCGATCAGTGCCGAGAAATCCTTCTGTGCACCGATTTCGCCATCAATGTGTGTGCATCCCGGATAGCCGGCAGCACCGGTGGTGTACAGCCGGTCTTTGTAGCTGTCCTTTGGTGGAACAATACAGTTGGTCGTCATCAGAATTGGCCCGTGGAAACGTTCAAATTCTTCTTTTTGTTTCCACCATGCATTTCCGTAATTTCCGACAAAGTTTGGATATTTTTTGAATGCCGGGTAGTAGTGGGCAGGAAGCATTTCTGAGTGTGTATACACATCTACACCGGTTCCCTGTGTCTGTTCCAGAAGCATTTCCAGATCTTTTAAATCATGACCGGAGACAAGAATTCCCGGATTTTTTCCAACACCGATATTCACTCTGGTAATTTCAGGATTGCCATAGGCACTGGTATTTGCAGTATCGAGCATCGCCATGCCTCTGACACCATAGTTTCCGGTTTCCAGTGTGAGTGCGACCAGGTCATCGGCTGTGAGGGAATCATCCAGTGTTGCAGCGAGTGCCCGCTGCAGGAAGGCATCAATTTCCGGATCATCCGAAAGCAGTACATTGGCGTGCTTGGAGTAAGCGGACAAACCTTTTAATCCGTAAGTGATCAGTTCACGCAGACTGCGGATGTCCTCGTCTTTTGTGGAGAGAACCCCTGCCTCTTTTGCCTTGGCAAAGAGCACATCATCCGATGCGTCAGAGCCATCTTTTGTTTTTATATCCCAGAAAGCAGCTTCCGGCAGACCTGAGGTATCTTTTACCTGTAAAATGAGTGTGCGGCGCACGGACAGAGTGTTATGAATCCGTGCGATGATCGCCTCATTGTCAAAGTTGGCATTTGTGATGGTGGTAAACAGATTCCAGGTGATCAAGTGGTTGGTTTCTTCTGAAACCTTTGTTCCTTCTTTGCGCAGCTGGGTTGTGACCGCGGATAATCCCTTGCTCACATAGACGAGCAGATCCTGCATAGCTGCTACTTCCGGCTTTTTGCCGCAGACACCCATCTGGGTACAGCCGCTGCATCCTGCGGTTTCCTGACACTGATAGCAAAACATTTTATGTTCCATAATAAGATACTCCTTTGATTTTATTTTGTAAGCAAGAAGTAATTTATCAGAAAGCAAATGGAAAATATGTTGTTAAAACCACAATTGACGAGAAAATGAACTGGTGATAAATGGGAATATGCAGTAAAATAGAAAAAAGAAAAGCTACAGGAAAATCATATGGGGGATTACAGATTATGAAAGAATATATTATGGCACTGGATCAGGGAACGACAAGTTCCCGCTGTATCCTGTTTGATCATGCAGGAAAAATCGTCACGATGGCACAGAAAGAATTTACACAGATTTACCCGCAGCCGGGCTGGGTAGAGCAGAATCCGAGGGAAATCTGGTCCTCCCAGATGTCGGTTGCCATAGAGGCAATGGCGAATATCGGGGCATCATCCAAAAATATCCGTGCCATTGGCATCACAAACCAGCGCGAAACCACAATCGTCTGGGATAAAAAGACCGGGGAACCCGTATACAATGCGATCGTCTGGCAGTGCCGGCGCACGGCAGAACAGATTGATGAACTGAAAGAAAAAGGATATGGACCGATGCTGCAGAAGCGGACAGGCCTGGTGCCGGATGCTTATTTTTCCGCAAGCAAGATCGCATGGATTCTTGATCATGTGAAAGGCGCGCGCGATGCTGCAGAAAAAGGGGAACTCTTGTTTGGCACGGTGGATACATGGCTGATCTGGAATCTGACCAAAGGGGCGGTGCATGTCACGGATTATACGAATGCGGCAAGAACCATGTTGTTTGACATACACAGATGCTGCTGGGAGGAAGAGATATTAGAGCTGTTTCGCATTCCCAAAGAAATGCTGCCGGAAGTGCGGCCGTCGAGTGGTTTCTTCGGAGAGACACAGGAGCAGATTTTTGGCGGTAAAATTCCTGTGATGGGTGTGGCAGGAGACCAGCAGGCAGCATTGTTCGGACAGTGCTGTTTTGAAAAAGGGGATGTAAAAAATACCTATGGAACCGGTTGTTTTCTTTTGATGCATACCGGAAAGGAACCAATCATTTCCAGACATGGACTGCTTACGACCATTGCTGCGGGTACTGCAGGGGAAGTGGAATATGCACTTGAGGGAAGTGTTTTTGTGGCAGGGGCGGCCATCCAGTGGCTGAGGGACGGGATGCGTATGATCCGTACCGCAGGACAGTCCGAGGAATATGCCAAGAGAGTCCCGGATTCCAATGGTGTTTATATTGTTCCTGCATTTGCCGGCATGGGGGCACCGTATTGGAATCCGTATGCGCGCGGAACGATTGTCGGGCTGACACGGGGATGCAAAAAGGAACATTTTATCCGTGCGACATTAGAGTCTATTGCCTATCAGGCGAAAGATGTCATTCACGCCATGGAAGAGGATGCCGGCGTGACGCTGAACGGTCTGCGTGTGGACGGAGGAGCCAGTGCAAATAACATGCTTGTACAGTTTCAGGCAGATATCATTGATGCGGCAGTACTTCGACCGGAATGTATTGAGACAACAGCACTCGGAGCGGCATATCTGGCAGGACTTGCGGCAGGTTACTGGAAAGATAGGGATGAAATCCGGGAAAACTGGCAGCTGGGACGAAGGTTTGAACCGGTAATGGACTCAGGGGAGCGCAAAAAGCTGCTCAGGGGATGGCAGAGAGCCGTGCGGTGCGCACGGCTCTGGGCAGAAGATGGGGAATAATGAGATTTATTTGTTTAATTCCGTTTTGATATTTTCGATCAATGGATCAGCCTGTTCCATCATATTGGAAATGTCCTCATAGATAAATCCCTTTTCTGTCATCAGGCTCTTTAAGCCGTCAATATCGGACTGAACCTGGGCATAACGGGTTTCATGGGCTTCCATGTCTTCCCGGAGCTGATCCACCTGTCCGCTGCAGTTTTCCACAACCTCATTGATGCCGCGGTGAACATTTTCTACGCTGGACACAGAATCGTTGATATGGGAAAAGACATCTTCGGTTGTGTCCATCTGTGTGCGGGAAGCATCCAGTGCATCCTGTACATCCAGCAGAGAATGCGTCAGATTTTCGGAGCTTGTCTGCAAACCTTCCATACTTTTGTTTACATCACCCACCAGTTCTTTGATGCCAATGGAAAGTTTTGTGACTTCATCTGCAACAACGGCAAATCCTTTTCCGTGTTCACCGGCACGGGCCGCTTCGATGGAAGCATTTAATGCCAGCAGGTTGGTCTGGTTTGCAATGCCGACAATGTTTTGCATGGTTGCATGGATTTCATCAAAGCGGGCCTGAAATTCATCGTAGATTTTATGAATCTCTGCGAACTGCGTTTCCACTTTGGCAGAGCTTTCTTTCAGATCACGGATATCCTGCATGGCATCATCGGATACGCTGGTCACATCGGTGATTACATCCGTAAATTGGCCGGAAATTTCTCCGATTTTTCCGAATTCTTTTTGCAGGGAATCAACAGCTTCGCGGATCGAGGCATTGTGTTCAATGACATCGGTGTAAGAGTCTTTTACTTTATCAATCTCACGCACGGTCTTGATCTCTTCTTCTACGAGAGATTCCTTTTTGTCAATGACAAAATGGCTGAGAAAAGACATGGATGTCAGACAGTCTTCTATTTTCTTTTTATTGGAAACCTGTGGAACAGGTGTTGCGGTTCCTGTGGTTTTCTTTTTTCCAAACATAAAAGGTTCCTCCTATTCAAATACCACGCAGACCATCGTCTGGTTTACATGCTGGTTATTATACTGTTCGCCACCGCCGACAATGCCAAGGTGTGGTCCGAGAACTGCCATGTCTTTTGCATATGTAGAAAAATATCCCTCTTTTTCGTAGAGCAGATACCGGTAGATACAGTCAATGGATAAAACCAGGGAAATATGGGATGCGTCCTGCTGGATCTGCTGGCGTGTCTGCTGTTCTGTTGCTTTGTAGTCACCGAGGCTTAAGAAATAAATGCAGTCGTTTTTATTGATTCGTTTGTAGTTGGTCAGTGTGCCGTCTGTATCCATTCCGTTCATGGAAGAGATAAAAACCTGATTGCCCACCGCACGTCCCATAGGATTGACCAGTACGTTGTCAACGATTTTATCACGGGGAATGCCAAGTTCTGCGCTGTATACGTCTGCCGCGGGTTTACCGTCAAGTTCGATGAGTGCTTTACGGGACACATCGACTTTTGTGGCAAAGTGACTCTGAGCCGATGTTTTTTCATAGATGTTTTCTTTGTATACACGTATTTTTCCGGTTGTATTTTTGATCAGTGCATAGACGCAGGCATCTTCATATAATTCTCCGTTATATGCAACGACCGGAGGTTTGCCGTCCGGGACACCGAAAACGGTGCCTCCTGCCAGATGGATGCCCTTTGTTTCCAGACAGGATGTAAACGTGGTTACCAGCTTTTCTTCGGAGCCGGTACAATATTCCACGCATACCGTATCGTCTGTGCCGGGAGAAATCTCTGCAATCTGCTTCAGAAGCTGCGTTGTGCCCGCAACCGGACAACGGCTGGCTTCGGTGATGATACCACAGCGGATCTTCACATCAGAAAAAAATCCAAGAACCGCAAGACCGGAATCATCCACCTGTCCGTTTACGAGTCTGGTTCCGATCGTTCCGATACACGGAGTATCCGGAAAAAGTTCTTTTAAGCGTGAGGCAGTTTCTTTGAAATGTTCATAAGAAGCCATAAAAAGAATTGCACTTGGGGATGTAAGTCCCTGTACTGCCTGATGCACGGCAGCTTCCGGCTGTCCCACACCTGTGCCGATGAATGTTTTCATGGAAAATTCCCCCTTAAATCTAATCTGTTTTTCTTATAGTATATTTTTTTTGATTTAAAATAGCAACAGAATTTTATGTTTTCACCGACAAAAATGATTTTTTTCTTGCACTTGTTTCCTGTTTTGCGTATAATTTTTAATGTGCGCGTACAAAGCACATTTGTACGCAGGAAAAGCCTTTTGAAAAAGGAAAATAAGGAGAAAAATTATGTGGACAACAATCAATGCATTTTTAAAGACCGTGGACAACTTCGTCTGGGGAGTTCCGCTTATGGTATTGATTCTCTGCGGTGGTATCTTACTGACCGTGCGTCTGGGAGTCCTGCAGATGCGCAGGCTTCCGCTGGCACTCAAGTGGATGATCAAAAATGAAGAGGGCGGCAAGGGAGAAATTTCCAGTTTTGCGGCGTTATGTACGGCACTGAGTGCGACGATCGGTACGGGAAACATTGTCGGCGTGGCAACTGCGGTATGTGCAGGCGGTCCGGGGGCATTGTTCTGGATGATTGTGGCGGCATTTTTCGGAATGGCAACAAAATTTTCCGAAGGATTACTTGCCATCAAATACCGTGTAGTTGACAAAGACGGACACAGTCTGGGTGGTCCGTTCTACTATATTGAACAGGGAATGGGATCGAAATGGAAATGGCTTGCAAAGATTTTTGCCTTTTTTGGAGTCTGTGTAGGTCTGTTCGGAATCGGAACATTCAGCCAGGTGAACGGTATAGCCAGTGCCATCCAGAACTTTTTTGACCCGAATAAGGTTCATACCGTGGCAATTCCGGGAATCGGAACTTATTCCTGGACGGTTGTAATCGCTTCCCTGATCCTTGCATTTTGTGTGGGTGCCGTGCTGATTGGCGGAATCAAGCGTATAGCAAGTGTCAGCCAGATTGTTGTTCCGTTTATGGCAGTTGCATATTTTGTATTTGCATTGATTTTAATTATCTGTAATATTACAAAAGTCCCTGCAGCGGTTGTTACGGTTGTGCAGGGCGCATTTCATCCGCGTGCAGTCACCGGTGGTGTGGTAGGCAGTATGTTTGTTGCCATGCAAAACGGTGTTGCAAGGGGCATTTTCTCAAACGAGGCAGGACTTGGTAGTGCGCCGATCGCAGCGGCAGCAGCACAGACACATGAGCCGGTGCGTCAGGGACTTGTCAGCATGACAGGTACATTTATTGACACGATTGTGATCTGTACACTGACCGGACTTTCCATTGTACTGACCGGAGCATGGCAGATGGATGGACTCGAGGGCGTTCAGGTTACTACATATGCGTTCCAGAACGGACTTCCGTTCCCTCATGTGGTATCTTCTTTTGTCCTGATGATGTGTCTGGTATTTTTTGCCTTTACAACGATTCTTGGATGGGATTATTACAGTGAGAGATGTCTGGAATATCTGACCGGTGGAAATATGAAAAAAGTAATGGTGTTCCGTTGGATTTATATTCTGGCAGTATTTATCGGACCGTATATGACGGTAAGTGCTGTCTGGACGATTGCCGATATTTTCAATGGTCTGATGGCACTGCCGAATATGATTGCGCTGTTTGCTTTAAATGGTGTGGTTGTATATGAGACAAAGAAATTTTTTGAGGCTGGTAAACATAAAAAATGAAAATATATTTAATCAGGCACGGAGAAACGGACTGGAATCATATCAACCGTTTTCAGGGAAGGGAAGATATAGAACTGAATGCGGCAGGAATTGCACAGGCAGTACGCTGTGGGCAGACGCTGCAGGGACTGGGGATAGAAGCTGTGTATACAAGCCCACTGAAACGTGCACACTGCACAGGGGAGGAGATTGCTGCACAGATCGGGTTAAGCAGAGACGGTGTAGAGCCGATGCAGGAGCTGATTGAGCGGGATCTTGGTCCGTTTTCCGGACAACTGGTAAAAGATAAAAAAGAGTATTTTGCACTTGCGGCAGGCGACCATGTCGAAGGAATGGAGCCGTTTGCCGATGTGCAGAAACGCATGGAGCGTGCGATAGGGCTTCTTGCGGCAACGGGGCATCAGGCAGTGGCTGCGGTATCCCATGGAGCGGCAATCAATGTGCTTCTGGCAGGGCTTACGAATCATGAGATCGGAACCGGAAAGACAAGACTCTACAATGGGGCAATCAATGTGATTGAAGGGTCACAGACCAGAGGATTTCATGTCCTGCACTGCAATCTGCCGCCGGATGATCCCAAGACACGGCAGATTCTGCTGCAGGATCGGTAAAGCAGATTTTATCATGCAACTATGGATACAGGAGGACAGGATGGGATACGAGCGGCTGGAAAAAAGTCTGACGGACACGATCAAAGAGGAACAGGCAAAACTGGGATTTCGAAAAGAAGCCATCCGGTTATACTATCCCCTGTCCTCTCTGAATCACTTTTTTGACGTGCAGGAGGGAGAAGAACAAATGCTTCATCGCCTGCAGCATCTGCCGGAAACCTGGCAGGAAAAACTCGGGGATGTAGGTGTGACGGCAAAAAAAGAGCGTTTCTGTTTTTATATTCCGGAACAGGGAAGTGTATATGTCCATGAGCATGAAAAGCCGGATGAATTTATCCGGGAACTGGTGGAACTGGTTGGCAGGCATGGCTGTACCATGCAGGAGATCCGGGAACTGTTCTGTAAACATTCGTCCCATGTGGAATGTCAGAAGATCGAAAATGGGGAATTCGACTGGATGTTCCGGTTTGCGGAGGATGAGGAAGATCCCTATTATTATTGTTTTAAGGATGAGGGAATCCATATCATTTACCATCGTTTTTTGCCGGAGGATTACAGGGAGTTTGGAGTCTGATGAAAACAGACACAGATAAGGCAGCGAATCAGCAGGGAGAAAATTATGGCACAGACAATATTACTTTTTCGTATAAACCGGGATAAATACGCAGTGGTTCAGAATGTATGCAGGACATTAGGCATCCGTATCATAGATGTTGCCCGCAAGGATTATTCCCAGAAACTGGGCACGCTGGCGCAGATACAGGGATTTACCAGAGAGGCAAAAAAATATGACGGTCCGGAATTTCCGGCAGAAATGCTGATTTTTTCGGAAATGAATTCGGATCAGGTGGATGTATTTCTGGCAGAATATAAAAAGTCGGGTGTGGAACCAATTGCACTAAAAGCTGTAATCACAGGCAATAATATTTTCTGGACAGCAGAGAGGACGCAGAAAGAATTGTTGCGGGAACATTTATTTATGAGCAATATTTACAAAAGCAATATGTGATTTGCACAAAAAATTTACGTTATTTTTGTTGAAAACTACCAAAGATGGTGCTATAATGTATACAAGAAATGAGAAAATCATTTCGAACATATCAGCCCATATGACATAAGATAATTGAGAAGGGCGCACACCAAAATAAAAAAGGAGGTGTATCGATGATGTATGCAATCGATCCAACCATGTCCTTTGCTCAGGTAGTTCAGTATTACAAGGATTACGTGAAACGGACGAAGAGCTGTGGACGCAAACCGGTATCCTTCCTGCGATTTGTAACAGGCAGATACTAAAATCGGATGATCCGGTGGCAAAGAAGCCGCCAGCTCACCCGATTTTTCTTTTACTACGGAAATAAAACAAGATAAAAACGGCATAGCTGTGATCTAGTACATATTGCAGGGATCACAGGCTATGCCGTTTGCTGTTTAAACCGTTCCGGTATCCGGAATCACGGCTGGGCCGGATTCTTTTTCATACAACACATTCCGGTTCCGGATGATCCCTAGCAGAATCCCCACCAGAATAGAATTGGCAACTGTGCCGGTAAGTCCGTAAGATAAGAACGGAACAGAGGCGGTATAAAACAGATTGATGCCAAAGTTCGTCAGTACATAGTTGAACAGCTCAAGGAGAAGGACTCCGCTGGCAGCAGTACCAAGCAGCATTGCCAGACGGTTGCTCTGCCGCAGCGCACAGTGCATGCTGTACAGCGCAAAAAAGGCAAGTGCAGCGATGATTAAAATGCCGGCCGCAATGCCGAACCACAGAAAAATACTGTGTAGCAGATAGGTAGAGTAAAGTTCTTCCCGTGGAAGACGGTCACTGACAGAACTTCCACCGAACAGGGAAAAACGTGTCTGTTCATACTGCAGGGCAAGTCTCGTAAAGCCAGGTCCGTCGTCAGTATGCTGCAGTCCGAGTGCAGTCAACAGGCGGTCATACAGATAGGTTTGCGGACGTAAAAACAGGCTGCCTGCCAAAGCTGCGATTCCGATATAAGGAAGAAGTGTCCAGCACCAGAGAACCTTTTTGGAACCGGGCAGAATCCTTTTTTGGATACAGATTCCGGACAGCAGGACGGACAGAAAAACAAATGCCAGAACCGGCGGCCATACAAAACCACTGGTGTGGCTTAGGATCGCTCCGAAAAACAGGAGTGACAGCACATGCAGCCAGACAATGGTTTTCCATCCTTTTTCCCGGTTGGAGTATAGCAGCAGTGCATAGGACAGTGGATACAGCAGACACAGATAATAGCTAAAGGTACGGGTCTGCCAGAAAGAGAACGTGCCCGGAAAGAAGCAGGCGAGCAGCGCGAATCCCAAAAACAGACCGTATAAAAACCAGCTGTATTTTGACAAACACATGTAATTGCTGAACATCCCAAACAGAATAATGCCGAAGCCAATCACCTGATAGAAAACGGCATGCTGCATAAACACGGTGTTGGAATAGGTGGTGTTAAGTGGTTCAGAACCATACAGGATATATTGCATGAAAATTCCGGATAATGTAAGAGCCACCGCAATGCCGAACAAAACACCCGGAAACCGGGGACGATGGATCCGGTTTAATTCCGTGCCGGCTGCAACCGGGTCTCCCATCTGCCGGACAGCTTCTTTTTCTGCTGCGTCCGGAGACATTCCTGTATCTATATAATCCTGCATCTGTTCGTCAATGTGTTCCTGAATTTCTTCCAGCACATGGGTACGTGCATGTGGGTTTAAAATCTGTTCGCCCAGGGTCTGCAGATATTCTTTTTCCTCCATATCAGATTCCTCCTTCAAAACTTAACACATTGCTTACAGCAGCCTGATAAGCCATCCATTCCTGCTTTTTTTCGGAAGAATGATGCCGGCCGGCCTCTGTCAGCTGGTAATATCTGCGTTTTTTCCCGGAAGAGGCATCCTCATAGGACCGCACATAGCCCTTGCTCTCCAGAGAGTGGAGCAGTGGGTACAGGGTGCCGGCTTTCAGTTCAAAGACGTTGTTGGATTTGCTGCGAAGAGCTTCAATCATTTCGTAGCCATACATATCTTTCGTTTCCAAAAGGCGCAGAAGCAGCAATGCCATGCTTCCCTGTACGAGATTTTTGTCAATACCCATGGTATATGACCTCCTTTCAGTGATAAGTACTATAGACAGTCTATACATGAAAGTATATATCGACAGCCTATACATGTCAAGCAAAGGGAAAAGCGTTGTGCAATATGCACGAAAAATAGAGAGGAAAACTTACTTATTTCACAAAAATGAGAATAACACTTGCGAAACTGTGCAAAATAGGTGTATACTCTGCTTACTGAAAACGTTACCGGAAACATTGCCGTGAACGTTTTCAATCAGGGGCTGCCGTATGAACGGTAACGCTACGAACGTATTTATTTTAGGAGGGTGAAAATATGAAAAAGAAAATTGTATCAGCATTAATGGTTGCCGCAATGGTTGTCACAGCATTCGCAGGATGCGGAAGCGATAAGGGTGGCACATCCACACAGGGTGGAGACAAGACCAGCAAGAGTTCTGGAAAGGTTTACATGTTAAACTTTAAACCAGAGACAGACGAAGCCTGGCAGAATCTGGCAGAGACCTATACCGATCAGACCGGTGTAGAGGTAAATGTGCTTACCGCAGCAGACGGACAGTACAACACAACATTACAGTCCGAGATGGCAAAGTCGGATGCACCTACCATCTTCAATGTAGGAAATTCTTCCGCAGCACAGACATGGAACGATTATACATATGATCTGAAGGACTCTGAACTTTACAAGCACTTGACAGATAAGTCTCTTGTAATCAACTATGATGATAAGGTAGCTGCCATTGCAAACTGCTATGAGTGCTACGGCCTGATCTACAACAAGACAATTCTGGAAGGATACTGTGGCATGGATGGTGCTGTAGTTTCTTCGGTAGATGAGATTAACAACTTTGATACTTTAAAGAAAGTTGCAGATGACATCAATTCCCGTATTGATGACATCAATAAAGAACTTGGAACTGACCTGACAGAGGCATTTGCTTCCGCAGGACTGGATGACGGATCTTCTTGGAGATTTTCCGGACATCTTGCAAATATGCCACTGTACTATGAGTTCAAGGATGATGGATGTGACCTTACAGCCGGGGAAGAGTCCATTAAGGGAACTTATCTTGATAACTTCAAAAACGTATGGGATATGTATGTATCTGATTCCGCAGCAGATCCTAAGACATTAAATTCCGGTGCATTAAATGCAGAGTCTGAGTTTGGTATGGGAGAGGCAGTCTTCTACCAGAATGGTGACTGGGAGTTCTCTCCGTTAACAAACGAGGAGAACGGATATGTCGTTACAGCAGATGACTTATCCATGATGCCAATTTACTTTGGTGTAGATGATGAGAATGAAGGACTTTGTGTTGGTACTGAGAACTACTGGGCAGTGAACGCAAAGGCATCTCAGGAAGATATTGATGCAACACTTGAGTTCTTAAACTGGGTAATCACTTCTGACGAGGGACGTGATGCCATTACAAATCAGATGGGACTTACTGCTCCATATGATACATTTACAGGTGATTACGAGACAAAGAATGCATTTGCACAGGCTGCAAACAAGTTAATGACTGACGGAAAAACATCTGTAGCATGGAGCTTCAATGCTACTCCAAACGTAGATGACTGGAGAGCGGATGTTGTTTCTGCCCTGACTGCCTATACCGCAGGTGAAGGTGAGTGGGATGCTGTAAAGACCGCATTTGTTGATGGATGGGCAAATCAGTGGAAGATCGCCCATGAAGATGATGCACAGTAATCAAAGATGATGGGAAAAGGGGTAAGTGGCATGCCGCTTACTCCTTTTTTAAAAGAAGCACCTGCAGTGCAGGCTGGTACTGGCAGGGGCTGCAGTTAGTGAAAGGAATGTATTATGGAAAAAGCAATTAAAAAATATTTCCCGATTTTTCTGCTTCCGACAATGATTGCATTTGCAATTGGATTTATTGTACCGTTTGTATATGGAATTTTCTTATCTTTTTGTAAGTTCACAACCGTTACAGACTGGAAATGGAAAGGGTTACAGAACTATTCGAGAATCTTTTTTGTAAACGGAAAGTTAGACACAACATTTATTCATTCATTATGGTATACAGCGTTATTTACGGTTGTATCGGTGCTGATCATCAATGTGATTTCATTTCTCATTGCGATGGCACTTACCAAAGGCATCAGGGGTACCAATCTTTTCCGTACCGTATTTTTCCTGCCAAACCTGATTGGTGGTATCGTACTCAGTTATATCTGGCTGATGATTTTTAACAGCGTATTATCCAATTTCTCCAAGACAATCGTATCCACACAGTGGTATGCGTTCTGGGGTATGATTATTGTAGTATGCTGGCAGCAGATCGGATATATGATGATTATCTATATTGCAGGAATCCAGAATATTCCGGGAGAATTAATCGAGGCGGCAAAGATTGATGGTGCAAATTCCTGGCAGCTGCTCCGGCATGTAACACTTCCGATGCTGATGCCGACGATCACCATTTGTACATTCCTGACGCTGACCAATGGATTTAAGTTATTTGATCAGAACTTCGCTCTGACCGGTGGTAATCCGGCTAAGATGTCACAGCTTCTGGCATTAAATATTTATGACACAATGTACGGCACGACCGGATGGCAGGGCGTTGGTCAGGCCAAAGCGGTTATCTTCTTTATTCTGGTTGCAGTTATTGCGCTGATTCAGAATAAACTGACCACAAGCAAGGAGGTGCAGGACTAATGGCTAAAAAGAATAACAATCAGGTAAGTGCTGTCCGTCAGGCAAAACATGGCTGGATCTGGACACTGGCATTTACGGTTATCAGCATTTTATGGATTGCACCAATTCTGGTAGTCCTTTTAAATTCCTTTAAAAGAAAAGCCTTTATTTTCAGACATCCGTTTACACTTGGAACAGAGCCGCTTTCCGCTGGCTGGGATAAATTTATCCATGGTGTTGAACGTGCATTCTGTGGCTGGCTGAACTATTCCAACGGTATCCGTAAGACAAATTTCTGGAACAGTTTTGGGATTTCCCTGTTTATTACAGTAGGGTCGGTTGCATTGATTATTATCTGCTGCTCCATGTGTGCATGGTATATTACCAGAGTCCATACAAAAGTGACGAAAACAATTTATGTACTGTGTCTGTTTTCCATGATTGTTCCATTCCAGATGGTAATGTTTACGTTATCAAAATTTGCAAACCTTTTACATCTGTCCAATCCTCTTGGAATTATTGTTGTATATCTGGGATTTGGAGCGGGGCTGGCCGTTTTCATGTTTACCGGCTTTGTAAAGGGAATTTCCCTGGAAATTGAAGAAGCTGCAATGATTGATGGATGTACACCATTACAGACCTTTTTTAAGGTGGTTTTTCCAATTTTAAAGCCAACGACGGTAACGGTAGCAATCCTTGAGGCGATGTGGGTATGGAATGATTACCTTCTGCCGAGTCTGGTGCTGAATATTAATAAGTATAAAACCATTCCAATTGCGATCCAGTTCCTGAAACAGAGTCATGGACAGATCGACTGGGGTGCCATGATGGCGGTACTTGTTCTTGCAATTCTGCCGATTATTATCTTTTATATTGCGTGCCAGAAATATATAATAGAAGGAGTTCTTGCAGGTGCTGTCAAGGGCTAGAAAATAGACATTTCGTCTGTATATACGAGGTGAAGGAATGACAATTGTAGATATTGCGAAAGAGGCAGGATATTCTGTCAGTACGGTTTCCCGTGTCCTGAATGGAAGAAGAGATGTCAGCGAAGAAGCCCGTGACCGCATTATGCGAATTGTGGAAGCTTACCAGTTTGTACCAAATAACAATGCCAAGCATTTAAAACAGACCGTGAGCCAGAGTATTCTGATTCTCGTAAAAGGTACTTCGAATATGCTGTTTACAAATATCATAGAGGTAATTCAGGATACTATCGAGGGATCGGATTATTCCCTGCGGGTGCATTATCTGGATGAAGATGCAGATGAAGTGAAAGAGGCTGTGCGGATGTGCAGGGAACATAAGCCAATGGGGATTTTGTTCCTTGGAGGTAATATACAGTACTTTCATGAAGAATTTGAACTGGTCAATGTTCCGTGTGTGCTGGTGACAGATCGGGCGGATAAACTGGGATTTCGGAATCTTGCATCGGTTTCAACAGATGATATGGCAGCTGCGGAGATGGCGGTTGATTATCTGTTTGATCACGGACATCGCGATATTGCTGTTATCGGGGGAGATATGGCATTATCTTCCCCAAGTAAATACCGTAAAGCAGGAGCGAAGCGCAGCTTTATAAAACATGGCTGTGAATTTGAGGAAGAAAGTTATGCGGTAGCGCGGTTCTCATATGAGAGTGCATACAATGCCATGAACCGGATGTTGGCTTCCAAAAGATCCATTACAGCGGTTTTTGCCATGAGTGATGTGATGGCAGTTGGTGCCATGCGCGCGATTTTTGATGCGGGTCTGCGGGTGCCGGAGGATATTTCGGTGATCGGATTTGACGGAACACTTCTTGCAGATTATTATAATCCAAAGATTGTGACGGTTTGTCAGGGGTATGAAAAGATTGCCAGAAAAAGCATTGATCTGCTGTTTGGCATGATTGATCTCAACAAACCGGCCACACATGAACTGGTTCCATTTAGTTTAAAAAACACAGAGAGCGTAAGCTCTATTTGATTTCTGCTTATTTTTAAGAAGCCGTGCAGCGTTGCTGCACGGCTTTAATTGATTGAGGGACGGAGCAGCCGGTAGATGGCTGCTGCAAGTGGCACGGCAAACAGGATTCCCCAGATACCGAATGCCCCACCGCCGACAATGACTGCGGCAAGTACCCAGATGCCGGGCAGCCCGATGGAATGTCCGACCACACGGGGATAGATAAAATTGCCTTCGATCTGCTGGAGAATTGTTAAAAAGATAAGAAATACCAGTGCTTTTACCGGGGAAACCGTAAGAAGCATACACGCACCGGCTGCGGCACCGATATAAGCTCCGATGACCGGTAGCAGCGCGGTTACACCGACCAGACAACCGATCATGGCAGCATAGGGGAGACGCAGAATCCACATGCCGATGGTACAAAGCATACCGAGGATTACTGCCTCTATGGTCTGTCCTGCCAGAAAATGATGGAAGGACTGATTGAGAACCGTCAGTACATAACGTATTTTTTTCCCTTGGAAAACACCGAAACACCGGTCGATCAGGAAACTGCCCATCCGTAAGAGGGATTCTTTGGCAGCAAGCAGATAAAAAGAAAACATCAGTCCCGGCAGAAAAATTAAAAGCCAGCTGCCAAGTTTCTCCAGGGAAGTTTTCATGCCTTTTGCCAGACGGGGGATTTTTGCGATCAGTGTATCCCAGCAAAAGGGTTCATTCATCCATGCCCGGATTTCGTTTTCCATGCCAAGATCCATTTGCAGATGTTCGTTTGCCCACTCACACAGTAATTCTAAAACCTGAGGGAAATCGGTTGCGATGATCCGGATGCAGGATAACAGCTGAGGAACGATCATCCACCATAAGATCAGGATCACAAGCACAAGCGAAAGGTAGGAGAGTGTCATACATAGGGGACGCTGTAAGGGCGCAATGGCTGCCATACGGCATATTCTTGCATACCCTTTTTCGTAAAAACACATAAGGATATTAACTACATAGGCAATCATACAGCCGATCAGCAAGGGAAGGACTGCGCGGAAAACAGTTTTTGCAATTACTGCCAGAATGGGCAATACATAAAATAGTGAACCATACATAGGGCATACTCCTTTTCCTCTACAAATATTTATTAGTTTGGGCAGAAGAAAGCGGGATTATGTAAAAATAAGGAAATGTTAAGGTAGAATCATGGTTTCGCCACTTGAAATCATGGAAAAAGAAAGCTAGAATACAAAACAGATGATAGATTCTGAAAAGTACTGTTTATTTTAAAGAAGGGATTCGATGATGAAAAAAGGACTGGTCATGGAAGGCGGAGCCATGCGCGGAATGTTCACCGCCGGAGTCATCGACGTGATGATGGAGCATCAGATAACATTTGACGGAGCGATGGGCGTGTCAGCAGGGGCAGTGTTTGGCTGTAATTATAAGTCCAATCAGCCGGGACGCGTCATTCGTTACAATGCAGCGTACTGTAATAAACCGCAGTATGCGGGACTGCGCACATTTTTGAAAACAGGGGATATGTTCGGGGAACAGTTCTGTTATCATGATATCCCGGAGCATCTTGATCCGTTTGATTATGAGGCTTACCGCAAGAATCCGATGGATTTTTACGTGGTGGTGACAGATGCAAAAACCGGGAAAGCTCTTTACAAAAAAGTGGATCGGTGTGATAAGAAAGAAATGGAATGGATGAGAGCATCGGCATCCATGCCGATTGTGTCAAAGCCGGTCTGCGTGGATGGATATGAATTGCTTGATGGAGGCGTAGCAGATTCCATTCCGGTGCAGAAAATGCAGGAACTTGGGTTTGATAAAACGGTAGTGGTTCTGACGCAGCCGCGGGATTATGTGAAAAAAAAGAATCAGCTGATGCCGCTGGCGAAAGTATCGCTTCGCAGGTATCCGGCGATGATTGATGCCATGGAACACCGGCATGAGCATTACAACGAAGAACTGGAATATATCAGGGAAAAAGAAGAACGTGGGGAATTGTTTGTCATTCGTCCGCCCAAAAAGATAGAAGTCAGCAAAGTAGAAAGAGACCGGCAGAGACTCCTTGCCGCCTACCGTATGGGACGGGAGACGATGAAGGAGCATATGCGCAGTCTCGAGCGTTTCCTGAAATAAGCACCTGTTACAGGAAACGGTAAATCAGGATCGCCAGCACAATTCCGATGATGCCGGCGATCGTTATTTTTATGGTTAATCCAAATGTGAGCACCAGAATTCCCAGATCAAGTACCAGTGGGTTGGAAAGACCAAAGGTCTGTCCGTAATTCAGCCAGCGGAGAGCCGGAACACCGGCACTAAGCTGACCGATAAAGCCACCCAGTACAACACCTGCGAGAATCATCAAAAGAAGTGCCCAATAGTTTTTTCCAGCAGTTCCTTTTGCCATAAAATATCCTCTTTTCTAAAGTCTAGAATTCTATCATAACATAAAAAGTTAAAAATCACAAAGGATACATGTTTTTTGTATAGAACAGCATTGAAGCCTTTGGTTTTTTGTGATAAATTAAACATATCGGCATGAATTGGTATATGGGGGAGGACAATTGAAAAAAATAGCATTGATATCAGACGGCTGGCGCCGGATGATCACGTATGCCTGGGTAGATGGGATCATCCGGCGGATCAGGGAACTGGATGAGGATATTGCTTTGTATCAGTACAATTGTTATGGCAATTGGAGCAAAGATGCATTGCATAATACGGGTGAATATAATATTTATAATCTGCCGGATCTGTCAGCGTTTGATGGAATTATACTGGATGGAAGCAATATTGTGGATGTCCGGCAAAAAGAAAAGATTGTAGAACGCCTGCAGAATTGCGGGGTTCCGGTTCTTTCCCTGGACTGGTATATCAGCGGATTTTATTATGTAGGCGCAGATAACCGGCGTCCGATCCGTGAACTTATGACACATTTATACGAAGTGCATGGATGCCGCAGATTTGTTTTTGCCGGAGGCCCGGAAGATGCTTTCGGAAATTTTGAACGTGTTGCTGCGTACTGCGAATGCCTGAAAAAATATGGAATGACATTGGATGACAATCCGATTTTATGTGGGGATTACGACTATGAGACCGGCGTGAACTATATGCGGGAGTATGTCCATAGCGGCTCGAAACTTCCGGATGTGTTTGTCTGTGCAAATGACAATATTGCGGCAGGAATCTGTGCAGAGGCAGAACAGTGGGGGTACCGCGTACCGGACGATTTTCTGGTGACGGGCTTTGATAATCTGGATAAGGCAGCCTATTTCCGTCCGCAGATTACGACTGTATTTCAGGACCGGGAGGAGATCGGAAAGCTTTGTGTGGATGTACTGCTCCGTATCTGGGAAGGAAAACCGGTGGAAGAACGCAACTATATTCCGGTTACCTGTATTTACGGAGAAAGCTGTGGCTGTCCGAATAACGGCATGGTAAATTACCGCGAATATATAAAGGAAAAGATTGTTGCAACGGTCAAAAAAGATGAAGATGATTCCCTTCTCGTGGAATTGGAAGCGCAGATGGCAAGGTGCAATGGTTTCCGGGAAATTTTTGAATATATTGTTGACTATTTCCAGAAACTGAGATGTGACGGGGTATATTTTGTGGTGGATCGCAAGCTGTTTGCGGCCGATGAGGATACGGATTTTCCGGTGGAAGGCTATGATGAAAAGAATCTTGTGGTGGCAGATGGATTTGAGAACCATAAGAGAATGGCATTTGCCAGTGTCGGGGAACTGAACCGCCATCTGGAAGAAACAGGAAGCCAGAATGCCTATCTGTTTACCCCGATTCATTTCCGGGAACAGTCGGTTGGCTATCTGGTAATGAAAAACGGACGCTTTCTGTATGATAATCCATATTATTATGACATTCACAGCACGATTGTAAAGACACTGGAAACGCAGTTTAAGCAAAAACAGCTGGAGAATGCAGCAAACAAACTCCAGATGCTGTACAACAGGGACCCGCTGACCGGTATCTGTAACCGGATTGCGTATACGGACATTATCCGTCCGGCATTTGCAAAGTATCAGGAAAAGGGAATAGCATGTGCGCTTGTCTTTGTGGATGCGGATGATTTTAAATCTGTGAATGACACATATGGACATGAATTTGGAGATCAGGTACTGATAAGAATTGCACAGGTTCTTGAGGAAGAATGCCCACAGCAGGGATATGTATGCAGATACGGAGGCGATGAGTTCATCGGATTTTTCCCATATGCGACTTCCGAAAAGGCACAACAGTACACGGATCGTGTGCAGAGCCGGCTGACCAAGGAAAACATTATGATCAGTATCGGTGTAGAGCTGACGTTTGCGGGGGGAGAAGAGACTATAGATGAGTATCTGTCACTTGCCGATCAGAATATGTACCGCCAGAAACAAATGCGCAAAGAAAGCAGGAAAAATATCGATTGATAATAGATTGACAAATTTATCTTACCAATGTATAGTAACTTAGTAGGAATACTAAGCTTTAAATGCTGTACATTTTTTTAAGAAAGAAGAGATATATTATCATGAAGATTTCAACAAAAGGCAGATATGCCATGAGACTGATGCTGGATCTGGCATTGAACAACACAGGAGCACCTATCAGTTTAAAAGATGTTGCGAGACGTCAGGAGATTTCTGACAAGTATCTGGAGCAGATCATATCCGTATTAAACCGCGCCGGTTATGTGCGCAGTGTGCGTGGAGCACAGGGTGGATATCTGTTGCGTAAAGCACCGGAGGAGTATACCGTTGGAATGATTCTCCGCCTGACCGAGGGATCGCTGGCACCGGTTGCATGCCTCGACGAGGGAGACGATGTTGCCTGTGAGAAACGGGAAGAATGTGTTACCCTGATTCTCTGGAAAAAGATCAATGATGCCATCTGCAGTGTTGTGGATCATATCACATTGCAGGATCTGGTTGACTGGCAGAGAGAAAAAAATGGGGATTATGTGATATGAGGTATCTCGAAGAGATATCTCATGCGATGTGCTCCTTATTAAAAAAGAAAAGAAAGTAGGAAGAGTATGAGTAAATTAATCTATCTGGACAATGCGGCTACCACACAGGTATACCCGGAAGTTCTTGATGCGATGCTCCCGTATTTTACGGAGCATTACGGTAATCCGGCAGCTATTTACAGCTTTGCAGGAGAGTCGGAGCGTGCGGTTGCAAAAGCAAGAAAGCAGATCGCAGATGTGATCGGGGCAAAGACCGAGGAAATTTATTTCACCGGAGGCGGAAGCGAGTCCGATAACTGGGCACTCAAAGCAACCGCAGAGGCATACAGCAGCAAGGGAAAGCACATTATCACATCCGCGATCGAGCACCATGCGATCCTGCACACAGCACAGTGGCTGGAATTGCACGGATTTGAAGTGACTTATGTCGGTGTGGATGAAAATGGTAAGATTAAGCTGGACGAGCTTGAGGCAGCCATCCGTCCGGATACAATTCTCATCTCTGTCATGGCCGCAAACAACGAGATCGGAACCATCGAGCCACTGAAGGAAATCGGTGCGATTGCAAAGAAACACGGGGTACTGTTCCATACCGATGCGGTACAGGCATTTGCACATGTACCGATCAACGTGGACGAGATGAATATCGACATGCTCAGTGCCAGTGGTCATAAGATTAACGGACCAAAGGGAATCGGCGTGATGTATATCCGCAAAGGGGTCAAGATCCGTTCCTTCATTCACGGCGGAGCACAGGAACGTCAGCGCCGTGCCGGAACACACAATGTTCCGGGTATCGTTGGAATTGGAAAAGCAGCGGAACTTGCAGTTGCCAATATGGAAAAGAACACGGAGTATGAAGTAAAACTGCGTGATCATCTGATCGAGCGTGTGCTTGCAGAGATCCCGTACACCCGCTTAAACGGAGACCGTACCGACCGTCTTCCAAATAATGCAAACTTCTGTTTCCGTTTTATCGAGGGAGAATCCATGCTGATTCTTCTCGATCAGGCGGGCATTTGTGGCAGCAGCGGAAGCGCCTGCACATCCGGATCATTAGATCCGTCACACGTGCTTTTAGCAATCGGACTGCCACACGAGATTGCACATGGAAGTCTTCGTCTGACACTTTCCGAGAAGACAACCATGGAAGATATTGATTATACGGTAGATAAATTGAAGGCAATTATCGAACGTCTGCGCAGCATGTCTCCTCTGTATGAGGATTTTGTGCGGAAAAACGGATAGAATATTTTGCAGAAGGAGAGAAACAAAATGTACAGCGAAAAGGTAATGGACCATTTTAATAACCCAAGAAACGTAGGAGAGATTGAGAACCCAAGTGGTGTTGGCACTGTTGGAAATGCAAAGTGCGGAGACATCATGCGTATGTACCTGGATATTGATGACAATGGCATCATCCAGGAGGCAAAATTTAAAACTTTCGGCTGCGGTGCAGCAGTGGCAACCAGCAGTATGGCAACCGAGCTTGTAAAGGGCAAGACGATCCAGGAAGCACTGCAGGTAACCAACAAGGCCGTTATGGAAGCACTCGACGGACTTCCACCAGTGAAGGTGCATTGCTCCCTGCTGGCAGAGGAAGCAATTCATGCTGCTTTATGGGATTATGCAGAGAAACACAATATCAAGATCGAGGGATTAGAGCGTCCGGTCAATGATATCAGTGAGAAGGAAGAGGCTCCGGAAGAGGAGTATTAAATGAAAGAAAAAGTAGTTGTCGGCATGTCCGGAGGTGTGGATTCCTCCGTGGCGGCCTATCTGTTAAAAGAACAGGGATACGATGTAATCGGTGTCACTATGCAGATCTGGCAGGATGAGGATGTCTTTGTGCAGTCACAGGAAGGTGGCTGCTGTGGACTTTCTGCAGTGGAGGATGCCCGCCGCGTGGCGGAGCGTCTGGAAATTCCTTATTATGTGATGAATTTTAAGGAAGATTTCCACAAATATGTCATTGATTATTTTGTGTCAGAATACGAAAAAGCGCGTACACCAAATCCGTGTATCGCCTGCAACCGTTATGTCAAGTGGGAGTCACTGCTTCATCGATCACTGGAGATTGGTGCGGATTATATTGCCACCGGACACTATGCGCGTATCATGCAGCTGCCGAATGGCCGCTATACGATCCGCAATTCCGTTACAGCGGCGAAGGATCAGACCTACGCACTTTACAATCTGACACAGGATCAGCTTTCCCGTACCCTGATGCCGGTGGGAGATTATGATAAGCCTCATATCCGCCAGATCGCAGAGGAGATCGGGCTTCCGGTTGCCACAAAGCATGATAGTCAGGATATCTGTTTTGTACCGGATCATGATTATGCCTCTTTTATTACACAGGAGACCGGAAAAGAAAGCAAACCGGGTAATTTTGTCGATGAAGAAGGAAACATTATGGGACAGCACCGCGGGCTGATTCATTACACGATCGGGCAGCGCAAGGGCCTTGGCATTTCTTCATCCACGCCTATTTTTGTCAAGGAACTTCGTCCGCAGACAAACGAAGTCGTGCTTTGCAAGTCCGAAAGCCTGTTTTCTCGTGACTGTCATGTGGATAATATCAATTATATGGCAGAAGAAAAGTTGACCGGGCCGGTCAAGGCTATCGGTAAAATCCGCTACTCGCATGCAGGTGCACCGTGTACGCTGTATCCGAAGCCGGACGGAACACTGCTGGCACAGTTTGACGAACCGCAGCGTGCCATGACGCCTGGCCAGGCTGCTGTCTTTTATCAGGACGATCATGTGCTGTGCGGTGGAACAATTGAAACCAAATAAAAATTCTTGGAGAGATCATGATTTTGTATCTCTCCTTTTTTACATGATATCCATTTTTGTTTTGCCTTCTTGACATAACATAGGGAAAAGACTATCATAAAATAAACAGACTAACAGCAGTTACAACAGACTAACTGCGGAACTTTGAAAGGAGAAGAATTATGAAAAAGATGCGCAAAGCATTACTCGCACTGTTATTGTCCATTACGGTAGCAGGAACATCTGCAGCACCGGTTATGGCGGCAGGCACCAACACAAGTGTACCAACGATCCCGGCAGAGGAGTCCGACAGCTCCAAGGCGGATAAATTATTTACCGCAGTAAAAGGCGATTACATCCAGTTGTTCAAGGATGCATTATTTGATGTAAAATACAATAAGTATTGGAACGATGACGCAGCAGTCGTTGTCGGAGGAAGTGCTGCAGCAGAAGCCGTAAAGACGCTGAAGGCTTCCGTGGGTTCTACGACCTACGGTGACAAAGCAGATCCAAATGCATTTTACTGTGGATTTATCAATGATGTAAAGGAAGTTTCTTTCCAGGACGGTGGCAAAGTAGAATTTACCACAAGCGACAGCAAAAAAGTTTCCCATAAGTATAAGTTTTTGAAAAAAGATGCACTCAGCGGTGTGATGGAAGGTTATGTATTCCAGAGCACAGACAAAAACGAGGATGAGTTTAAGTATGTATTCCTCTGCCCGGATACTCCGGCAACAACCTATCACATTGAATTCCGTTACGGCAGCGATCTGACAGAACTGTTAAAACTCAACACTGGAAAATATGCAAACTGGGTAGGCTCCGGTATCTTAAAGAGTGCACTGACAGAGAAAAACGAGCAGATGATCCAAAACTGCATTGCTTTATTCTGTACCGAAAATCTTGCAGAAATGAAGAATGCAGATACCGCAGCGCAGCAGAGCGTTTTAGCAGGTGTCTGGGATGCAGATATGTCCGCATATGCCAGCAATCCGCAGTATAAAAACGCAAAAATGTATTGTGAACTGAAAGCGGACGGAACCGGAGTGACGTATTTTGATCCGAATGGAACCGGAACATATACCGAGAGTCCATTTACATTTTATGCATATGACAATGATGGAAAAGAAGATGTAAGCAGTGGTGTATACATCTCAACCGACAGTGAGAAACTTACAAAGGCCAGCAAGTATGCCATCACAAAGAAAGGTGAGGCAACCATCCTTACCTTTGAGACTCCGGACGGTTCTTCCATCAGCTATATCAAGCGTGACACAAAAGTTGCAGTTGTCAGTGAAAATACCACACTGTACGTAAAGGGTAAGACCAATATCCTTGCAAATGTCGTATCCGGAAGCGGAATTACAACTTACACCAGCAGCAACCCGAAGGTAGCCAAAGTAGATGCCAACGGTAAAGTTACCGCTGTAAAGAAAGGCTCTGTTATCATCACCGCAACTAACAACGGTGTAAGTGGACAGGTAAAAATTACCGTTAAAAATCCAACCTTAAACAAAAAGACAGTAACCTTGAAAAAAGGCAAGACAGCGAAGTTAAGCGTAAAGGGAAGCATTGGAAAAGTAACTTACAAATCTTCGAATACTAAGATCGCAGCCGTATCTTCCAAGGGTGTGATCAAGGCAAAGAAAGCAGGAAAAGTTACCATTACTGTAAAATCTAACGGTATCACAAATAAGTGCAAAGTCACTGTAAAAAATAAATAAATTTTGCAAAAAAACTAAAATGGAGAAAGACTCATGAGAGATTCGTGGGTCTTTTTTCATTTTATAGAAAATACCGTTTTTTTGTGCTTTTATGGTTGAGTGCAGGTACAGGTATAACGTATAATAAAGATATTATTTATGCAGTCAGTGAAAGAGGCGGTGTTATGGTTACAATTAAAGAAATAGCAAAAATACTGTAATGTTTCGATTGCGACCGTTTCCAATATTATCAATGGGAAACCAAATGCCAGTCAGGAGACAAAGCAGAGGGTACTCAAAGCAATTGAAGAACTGAATTATATTGCCAAAAATCTAAAGACGAGGAGAACGAAGACCATCGGTGTCGTTGTGGAAGATCATAGGAAAGATCATCGTGATACCTATATCAATAAAATTCAGTAAAAGATGCCATCGTGGTATCTATACCAATAAAATTCATGTAAAAGATACCATTGCGGTACCTATATATTGAAAATTTAA
>OKRS01000105.1_pt1 | contig 59857 bp, 75 predicted proteins | sample 1601191 | NCBI WGS metagenome assembly OKRS01 (sample SAMEA3541509, study PRJEB24748) | human gut metagenome | biome: human gut; feature: human-associated habitat; material: faeces | place: China | collected 2012
GAGCACCTGACTTTTAATCAGGGTGTCCCGGGTTCGAATCCCGGGTGGATCACCATTTGATTGAGATACGAACTCTCCACTTTTACAGGATTCTGTAAGATGGGGAGTTCGTTTTTGTAGTTATACTGGATTTCGATATAGTCCTTATATACGATTACGTTGCGGACGATGGATGAGAGCAGGATGCTCTTGTACTTGTCCGCAGCTTTTATTTTTTGCGCAATGGACCAGAAAAAGAATTCAATGTGCTGCTGAGTCAGTTCGATATCGCCATCCAGCAGTTTTACCCGTGCGGCATCGTCTTTTAGCCGTGTAAGCTCTTTTTCGTATTCGTTGATATGATTTGTTATGGTATCAGAGATAAGGCCGTTCTCAACCGCCTTGACGCAGTTTTGGAGCTTCTTGTTGATGTCTGCTATCTGATTCTTGATTGCTTGGAGTTCCAGGGAGCCTTTTTTATTCTTTTGCATCTCTATGGCCTGCCGGGCGATGGCTTCCACTGCTTCTTTACTGGAGAGAATCCGCGTGGTCACTTCACATACAAGGTCTTCTATAGCATCTTTCCGGATGTTCCGGGTCTTGCATTTCTTTTTGAGATGAGCAGCGCAAGCGTAGTAATAATAGATGGCACCTGTTTTGGAAGTCCCAGACACGCCAATCATCTTGCTGCGGCAACACCCGCAAAACAATTTGCCTGTCAGCAGGAAGTCTTCATTGCAGGACCGGATGTGATGTTTTGTCCGGAAATTTAGATGTTCTTGCACGGCTTCAAATGTGGCTTTATCCAGAATAGCAGGGCAGGCATTCTCTCTGCGCACAGTTCCCCAGGTGAACACTCCTATATACTTTTCGTTTCTCAGAATGGTGCGCAACGTATTGTAAGAGAACGGGCCTCCAGCTGAATTGGTGTAATGGCGCCGGTTCAGCTCGTCGATGATGTATTTCTGATTGTGCCCTTCCAGTGCCAGCTGATAAATAAGCCGGACAACCTCTGCTTTTGGCCCATCAATAACAAGGTGATGCTGTTCATCCAACTTGTAGCCAAGGGGGACTACACCACCGGGCCACTTCCCTTCCAGTGCATTTTCGGTCATGCCACGCATAACGTTTTCCGCGAGTTCCGCGGAATAGTATTCTGCCATGCCTTCAATGACGGATTCCAGCAGAATGCCGGACGGGTCATCCGCAATATTTTCCATGGCTGAAACAACTTTGATACCGTACTTTTTCAGCTTGTGTTTATATTTCGCGCTGTCGTAGCGGTTCCGGGCAAAGCGGTTCAGCTTATAGACCAGGACGACATCGAATGCCATGGTGGCGGCGTCGCGGATCATCATCTGGAACTCCGGCCGCTGATCAGAGCGGCCAGTCATGGCGCGGTCCGCATAAGTATGGATGATGGTCATATTGTTCCGGCGGGCGTAGTCCTCACAAACACGCAACTGACCTTCTATGGACTCCTCACGCTGCCGATCGGATGAATATCTGGCATATATGACGGCCTTTACGGCCTGTTTTTCTTCTGTTTTAGGCATAAAAAGAGCCTCCTTCTTTGGCATTGGGAGGCTTTATGATATAATATACACATAATCTGCCTCCTTGGATGAGTGGATTATAACCGCAACCTGGTACTGGTAATGCCAGGCTGCATTCCCCTGTCATATTTCGCGATATGGCAGGGGCTTTTTATTTTGTTTTCACTTTGCCTTGATGTCCAATAGCTTCCTTAGGATGCCGGGGCGCTTTTTATACATCAGCTCAAGGATTTCTGTAATGGTGTCCAATGTGTCTTTTGGATTTTGGGCACTTGGGAAGGTATCGAGGTCAAGCTTTTCGGCCACATAATCCAGACTGAGAGACTTCCAGCTATCGTGGCGCTCACAAAAATAATCATAAAGGTCAATGAAGCGCATCTCCGGATCTGGAATGTGATTCTTTTTCAAGGTGGCTTGCAGCGCTCTCAGATGAGCATCTGCATAGTAGGTGATGACGTTCTTCCCAGAAAAATATGGTTCAATATTTGCCCATACGTCCTTGAATGCCGGAGCATCGGCCACATCTTCTTGCTTGATATCGTGATAGTTGGAAAAGGAAAATGATTTCACTTTGGGATTTACCAGGTAAATCATATCTTTGTACTGCTCGTTTTCGATATAGCGGACAGATATCTGGCATGTGCTGCCATATCCCTTATTGGCCCGCTGGATGTTGAAGATGGTGGCCTGGTAAGGGAATTTTACCGGATGCCACTCATCAGCAAGAAGCTGCTTGCTGGCTATCCTTTGATTGTGCTTTCTTTGTGCCCGGAGGCGGTCCCGCTCTTCTTTTTCAGCCCGGTGTTTTTCTTTCTTCTCCGGGTCGGGAGAAAAGAGGTGGCTTATAAAGTTGAACAATTATATATCCCTCCCTGACTTTTTCAACTTAATGAAACGATGCGGCACTCCGCGGCAATTTGCTAGCGTGTAAATAGATGTCCCCGGATGCTCTGCCAGATACCCATCATTCAACAGCAGCTCTACAGCAAACATGTTTGCCAGTCTCTCCACCCGGTCTGCATTGATATCCATGGTGTAGGTCTTGAGCCACTGGGTATTGTCATTGGGCGTACAGAGCGCATGGCCAAGTTCATGCGCACAGACGAACGGCAGCATGGCTTCCGGCGTTCGAGTGTCGTCAATAATAATAAATTTTGAACGTTTATATTTGAGATAGTTGCCGTATTTGCCGCCCAGGTCAGAATACATAATGATGATATTCTTACACGCGGCCAGCCGAAACGGGTCATCTGTTTTATAGCGACGGATAAGAGCGGCAACTTTCTGCTGCACATCCATATTCTTAATCCCTCTGGTATTTTTTCGGCGTATATTTCTTCTTGGCTATCTTCTTTGCCTGGATCATGGCGGCCTTGATGGTCGCTTTGAAGGCTTCAATGTCATCTATATCATCTTCCCCTTCAAAGGCGGCAGAAGATACGGAGTTCATCATGTCTTCCAGGTCTGATGCTATCTCACGTTCATCGCGGCTGTTCAGCTCGGGCTCTTCATTAGTGCCACTTTTTAGAATACTATTTGAAAACCGTGGGTCCAAATCAGATTTATCTATATGCAATGCATCAGCTATCTTTTGTATATTCCCGGCATTAGGGGTTGACCGCATGGCAAAATATCCGGAGAGAGTGGATACTGGGATGCCTGTCATCTCTGAAAGCTCGTATTGAGTAAGTCCTTCCGTATACTTCTTTAAATTTGCTGATATTTGGGCTCGGAGTTCTTTATCGAATTTTGATAGCTTGTTCCTTGGCATTTTTACACCTTCTTTCAATAGCTAGTCATATTATAACGAATATAACCGTTATTTTCAATATAACATATGGCGAAAGAACGGGGAAATTCGTCATAACTATTGACAAAACGAATAAACTCGTTTATTCTTATATCAAGAACGAGGGAGGTGATGAGATGTTAATCACACTGGAAGCAGCCAGAAGGAATATCGGATATTCGCAGAAAGAAGCCGCTGACCTGTTTGGAATTCACTATCAGACATTGGCTAAACTCGAAGAAGATAGCTCGAATGCTCCTTTTGCTTTCATTCAGAAGATTCCAAAAATCTATAAGATACCGACAAACAATATTTTTTTTGGCTCTAAAAACGAGTTTATTCGTTTATTAAGAAGCCGGGGGGAAGCCGTATGAAGGAGGCGGGCGGCATGTATGCTCTTATGCAGTACATCAGGGATTACATCCGGAGACATCCTGATGAATACCAGGAATGGTTAAAGAAGAAAGGAGAAGCGAAACATGAATGAAATCCTAAATATCAACAATGTCCATGGATATCTGGACAAGAAAGATGGAACGGCATATCTGAATGCCGGAGATGTAGCGCGAGGGTTTGGGTTTACGAAAACTGAAACAAAAAACGGAGTCAAATACGAATCCGTTAGATGGGCAAGAGTGAATGAATATCTCAGCTCTTTCGGCTTTCGCCCAAATGTGGGCGAAGATGATTATCTCCCTGAAAACATGGTGTACCGGCTGGGATTCAAGGCCAGCAATGACGCGGCAAAGAAGTTCCAGGCTGTGCTGGCAGATGAAGTGCTCCCTGCTATCCGGCGGCACGGTGCGTACATGACAGACCAGGCGCTGGAACGAGCTATTACCGAGCCTGACTTCCTGATTCGCTTGGCCACGCAGCTTAAAGAAGAACAGATAAAGCGTAAACAGGCAGAGCTGATGTTGGAAGAGCAAAAGCCGGCCGTTATCTTTGCTGGGTCAGTCAGTGCTAGCAAGACCTCCATTCTCATTGGAGAACTTGCCAAAATACTCAGAGGGAATGGTATCCAGATTGGGCAGAAAAGGCTGTTCCAGTGGATGCGTGAAAATGGTTATCTGATTAAGCGCCGGGGTACTGATTACAACATGCCGACGCAAAGATCTATGGAAATGGGGCTCTTTGAAATCAAAGAAGGCTCTTATACGAACGGTAATGGAGTGAACATCATTACCAAGACCCCGAAAGTGACAGGAAAGGGCCAGGTGTATTTCATCAACAAATTTCTGAATGCGAGGTGATAACAATGACTAGGCCTAGAAAGCGGAATCGTTACAGATGGGGACGGATTAGCCTGGTGGTTATCATCCCGCTGGCCATTGCTCTTGGCATTGCGTCCGGTGTCAAAGCGTTGATGGCTGAACCTGAATACGTTGATAAGGTTGTCGTGGTGGATGAGGATGAAACTCTTTGGGACATCTGCTCCAGAATCAATGACGACCGGGACGATGTACGGATCATGATTGACCGGGCCATGGACCGCAACCATATCACGGATGCCGGAAAGATTCAGCCAGGGCAGAAGTTGCTCATCCCTGTTTTGAAGGAGAAATAGAAATAGCCTGCTGTTGGAGGCAACCAACGGCAGGCCGGCGGAACTATATTTCCCAATAAAATTCCGCCTCCATTGTACCGCAAAAGGAGGAATCAGACAATGATAAACACGAACTGCGGCACCTGCCCATTCGCCGAAAAGTGCTACATGAAGGACAAACCCCAAAGGCTTCCAGTAACCAAAGGCGGCCTGGGATTCTGCCCTAAAGATGAAATTGGTTGGGCATTGGAAACCTGCAAGGCGTGCCATTTCACCGGCAAAGTCGGCAACCGTGGGGGAGCTAAAATTCGCAACTACCTGACATGTACGCTGCTTCCCAATGAGCCAATTGTGCAGCACATCAAAGGACGCAAGAAAAACTGCCCATTCATGGAACAGGTAAGAAAAGAGCTTAGGAGGTAACAATGACGTATACAAACTGTGATTTGATTTTATCGGTCAAAGATGCCGAAGACCATGAAAAGTGGCTCAAGGCAAGAGACTTTGGCATCGGTGGCAGTGATGCTGCTGTCATCATGGGGCTGAATTCGTATAAGTCCCCCTATCAGCTGTGGATGGAAAAGACGGGCCAGGTAGAGCCGCCGGATCTGTCGAACAATCAGTACGTATACTGGGGCACCAAGAATGAAGCCAACATTGCTGACTGGTTCCAGGAAGAAACTGGCAAGAAGGTAAAGCGCCTGGGGACACTCCAGAGCAGGGGATACCCGTTCATGTTGGCCAATGTGGACCGTACCGTTATTGGTGAAAATGCCGGCCTTGAAATTAAGACCGCCGGCGTCAGCCAGTATAGGAAATGGAAGGATGATGAAATTCCGGATGCTTATTACTGCCAGTGCCTCCACTACATGGCAGTTACTGGGGCAGACTACTGGTACATTGCCGTCCTGCTTGGAGGAAATGAAGCCAAGTGGAAGCGGATTGAACGTAATGAAGAGGACATCAAGACACTCATTGAAGCGGAAAAGGAATTCTGGAATCTGGTGCAGACACAAACCGCGCCGCCCGTGGATGGTTCCCTTTCCTGCTCCCAGGCATTGGCTGCCAGATATGCTGACAGCCGTGATGAAGAAATCATGCTGCCGGAAGAAGCGGATACGCTGATTGCCCGCATCAACGGGGACACCGAAATCATGGGTAAACTCAAAGAACAGATTTCCTTGAACCAGAACCGGCTGAAAGAAATGCTGGGTGATGCGGAAGCAGGCCGCGTCGGATCATTCAAAGTTACCTGGAAAACCACCAATGGCCGAGAAACATGCCAACTGTCAAAACTCAAAAAAGTGAACCCGGACATGTACCAGGCCTTAAAGGATAAAGGATTTATTTCAGCCGGCAAAGCAAGCCGCCGGTTTTCTATTAAAGAAGTCAAGGAGGATAAATAACCATGAACACTAAAGGAGGATTAACAAAAAGAAATAGCCAGGTGCAGGAAATGCAGCAGAAGGACACTTCACTGAAAGGGCTCATCAAGGCCATGGAACCGGAAATCAAGAAAGCGCTTCCGTCTGTAATCACTCCGGAACGCTTTACCCGTATGGTCTTCACTGCCCTTTCCAGCACGCCTAAATTGCAGCAGTGTACGCCTCAGTCTTTCTTGGGAGCGATGATGCAGGCCGCCCAGCTTGGCCTTGAGCCGAATACCCCTGTTGGCCAGGCATATCTGATTCCGTATGGCAATGTGTGTCAGTTCCAACTGGGATATAAAGGCCTTCTTGATCTGGCGTACCGTTCGAGTGAAATCAAGGATATCCAGGCGCATGAAGTCCATGAAAACGATGAATTCGAATACGAGCTGGGCCTGGAACCTAAACTGAAACACATCCCGGCCATGAGCAACCGCGGCCCGGTCACCATGTACTATGCCGTCTGGCATACCAAGACCGGCGGCTATGGGTTCGAAGTCATGAGCAAGGACGATGTGCTGGAATTCGCCCAGAAGAAATCCAAGAGCTTCCGCAATGGCCCATGGCAGACTGATTTTGACGCCATGGCCAAGAAGACGGTCCTGAAACGTGCCCTTAAATATGCTCCGATCGCCACCGATTTTGTCAAGGCAGTAGCAACTGATGAAACGGTCAAGAGCAATATTTCCGTCAACATGGAAGATGAGCCGGATGAAACGATGACCATTGACGCGGAACCCATCCCTCAGAATGTGGATCCGGAGACCGGCGAAATCATTTCTGACCAGGAAGCAGCGAAATAAAGGGAGGCAGCTATGGAAGAAACAACAAAGCAAATCATTATTTCCAAAGTGAAGCTCGTGAAGGATGGCATCCGGATTAACTATGAAAAATATCGCGACAGCTACTTAGATACCTTGCAGCTCACATCAGCAGAAAAGGCAGCGCCGGAATTCTATGATGCTTTCCGGTATCTGGGCAGACACATTGCGGCCATCATGTCATTCACTGGTGAAGTCATGGAACACCGCATCATCCCCAATGAAGTCGTGCTGGCTTACAGCTCTTCTGGAGAACTGTCGGTAAAGTTTGGCTTCAAGCTCTATCTACCGATTTCCGGTGAATCCGTTTCTGTCGTGACTCCAGCGCTTAAAGAACCACCGTCTACCATGAAGAACCCTACCGGTGCAGAGCATCCGAAGTTCATGGCCACGCAGACATGGGAAGCCGTGCAGCGTCTGCTGGATGAAGCGGAAAAGTACATCAACGGCAAACGTGCCCAAGGGAATTTGTTTGAATCTGATGTCAAATAGTCCTTTCTGGATTAATGAGTTACTGGGAAACTGGCCGGCGGTGCTTGTGTGCTGCCGGCACATGCTCAGCCCTATAAGAAAGGAGGGGATACCGTGGCGGATAAAAGAATGATGAGCAAGTCGGTCATTGATACGGACATGTTCCTTGATATGCCAGCCAGTACGCAGTGCCTGTATTTTCACATGCTGCTGAGAGCAGACGATGACGGCTTTTTGAAAAACGCCAAGACCATCATGCGAACCGTGGGGGCATCGCCAGATGATGTGAAGCTGCTTATTGCAAAGCAGTATCTAATCCCGTTCGACACTGGCATCATGGTCATAAAACACTGGCGGATTCATAACTATATCAAGAAGGACCGCTATAAACCAACAGATTGTGAGGAAATCAAGCTGCTGGATGTGAACGAAAAAGGCGAATATGTCTTAGCCGGGACAAGTCGGAACCAAGTCGGCTCCAATTTGGAACCATCCTGTATCCAGTCTGGAACCGTACTGGAACCAGTCCGGAACCAAGTCGGCTCCAATTTGGAACCTCAGGATAGAGATAGAGATAGAGATAGGATAGAGATAGGTAAGGATAGAGATAGTAGTAGGAAGAGAAGTGCTGCCAACAACTCAACAACTGCTGCTCAGAAATTCAAAAAACCTACTCTTGAAGAACTCAAGGCGTATATTGCTGAAAATGGATACACCTTTTCTGCCGAAGCTTTCATGGATTATTACGAAAGTAATGGCTGGAAAGTGGGAAGGAACCCGATGAAGTCATGGCAGGCCACATGCAGGACTTGGCAGCGGCACGAATTACCAAGTGGTGGCCATGGCTCTACAGAATCCGTATCACCGGAGATTGACAACATTCCTTTTTGAAAGAGGTGGGATGCATGAATTTAATGAAAGACTCAGTCATAGACATGATTAAGGACTTGGCTGCACAGGCGAAACAGACCGGCAGGGAATGGGAACCAGAACCGGTTAAGCCAGCAAAAGACGGCATCGAATGCCATCGGTGTGGTAATACCGGTTGGGTCGCAATAACAAGAGATGACGGCACAACAGCTATGGCTCATTGCCCTGAATGCTGGGAACGTCGGCAGGTAGCGCATCGGCTCAGAAATTCTGGGATTTCACCTAAAGATTACGAGCGATATACGCTCGCCAGCTTTGATGCAAGTCGGAGTGAAACCGCCGGGAGGATGAAGGATATGGCAAAAGCTTGGCTGGAAAGCCATACTCCTGGGGGAACTGGGTTTGGACTATTTGGACGATCTGGCATGGGAAAGACTCATATCTGCATAGCCGTTTGCCAGGAAATTACAATCCGGCACAATGAACCACATTTCTATTTTTCCTATCGGGCGGAAATCCCGAACTTGGTTAAGGCGTATCGGAGTTACAGCGAAGATTATGATGCAGCCATGAGAAAGTGGAAGACCTGCCCGAACCTCTACATCGATGACCTATTTAAGTTTTCCGGCCGTGTGGAAAACGGCAAACTGGTTGATATTGACCGGGATGAGCTGAAAGTGGTCTTTGACCTAATTAATACCAGATACTTGAATCACCTGACGACGATTTTCAGCAGTGAGTACAGCGTAGGCAATCTAGCCAGGATTGATGAAGCGTTGGGCAGCCGAATTTATGAAATGGTGAACCCTTATGCGTTACGAGTGGAAGGGCAGAATCAGAGACTGGCAGGTGTGGGCTGATGATTAAAAACGAAGAAGGATACGCAGACCCGACGTATGACGGGGCCTACAAAACAATCCGCCAGGAAGAAAAACGGAAGCAGGATGAGGCGGATGCCGCCAGGATGGATAAGGCCATCCACAAGGTCAGAGCTATCTTCAAGGCTTACGGTTTTGAAGTTGTTGAACGGATTGTACTAAAAAACACCCGAACTGGAAAGATTTACCGATAAGGAGGATGGATTATGACAAACTATGAAGCAATAAAAGCAATGGACAAGAATAAACTGGCAGAATGGTTAGCTGTTGTTATAGGTTGTGGTTTGTGCCCTACAGCACGCGAAGCCTGTGGTAGTTGCTCGGATGTCATCTTGGATTGGCTGGATGAAGAAACCGGTGATGATATCGTTGTTGAACACTCCGATGGGAAAACTATCAATATCAGCCATGCCAATGTCGTGATTATTGATTAAGCCATGGGAGGGAATGACATGACCAAAAACACAGTATTGTTTCAGGGCAAAGAAATCGACTTGGATGACGAATCGGGCGAAACTTATGACATGATTCATCATCCGGATCACTACACCTGGAAGGGCACAGAGTGTAAAAAAGTAATTGAAATCATGACCCGTGGTCTTTCCGGAGCGGAAGCCTACTACATGGGGAACATCATCAAATATCTGTACCGTTATCCGAAGAAGGGCACGTTGCTCAGCGACCTGGCAAAGACGGAAGAATACACGAAGTTCTTACGGGAATTATTTATGGAAGATGGAGGGAAAGCATGAATGTAGCTATTATTTTAGGGCGGCTGACCCGTGACCCAACTATCAAGACATCGCAGAGCGGCATGACCATAGCCCGCTTCACGCTGGCCGTCAACAGGCTGAATAAAAAAGGACAGAATCCGGAAGCGGATTTCATCAACTGCGTAACATTCGGCAAGACTGCCGACGCAATTGGCAATTACGTCTACAAAGGGCAACGGCTCTTGGTAGAAGGCAGAATCCAGACAGGAAGCTATACCAGCAAAAGCGGGGAGAAAAAATTTACTACAGAAATCTCCGTGAACCGTGCTGAATTCATCGAAAAACGTTCTGAAAGCTCTACGCAAGGGAATAGTCATGCTGGCAATCATAACGCGCCTCCAGTAGGATTTGAGCAAATGGGGACTGAAGTAAATGACCCGCAATGGATGGAGCAGGAAGATCTTCCCTTCTAAGGAGGCATTGGGATGAATGAAGTAAATGCAATTGTATTTTTTCTGGGAATGATGGCAGGCGGATTCATGGCCTCCGTATTCTTGAGCCTGTTCATGGTTAACCGTGAGAGGTAATGTAGGATGGGGCGAAAGAATAGACGGCGGCAGAAGAATACGGAGCAGGCCATTCAGGCATTGCGGAAAGAGCTGCTGCAAAATCGTGGTGAGTATCACTGGTGCGCGTATTGCGGTCGGAAGCTGTATTCCGGCCAATGGCACTGGATGTATGACGAATTCGGGCAGCTGGTCCGCAAGTGTAACGATGAGCGGACCTGTCAGGTGAATCGCCGCCCGGAATGTGAAGAATCTTTCAGAAAGGCGATGAGGATGTGAGAAGAATTTTATATGAAAACGGATACGAATTTCTTATAACCGTCGGGTTGGTATTGATGCTGGGTGCCGTAGGGCTTGGAATCGAATGGTATGTGTATGATACAGGACAGCTTAAAGAACATATGACATTCCTTGAATGGTTGCTGATTCAGAAATAATGGGAGGATGGTATGGAGTTTATCGTAGAAGGGACCCCGCAAGGGAAAGCAAGACCGCGGTTCAGCAAGAAAAGTGGGACCGTTTATACGCCAGCGAAGACGGCCAAGTATGAAAAGCTGATTCGCAAAGCGTTCCTGGGCGCCGGAGGGAAGGCTATCCCATCTGATTGCTATGTCGGGATTACTGTTGATGCCTACTTCCCGATTCCCAAGTCGTATACGAAGGGGAAGCGGCTGGCGTGTCAGTATAATATCAATCGCCCGGCAAAGAAACCGGACATTGATAATACATTGAAAGTCGTGCTGGATGCGCTGAACAAGGCCGCTTATGAAGATGACAAGCAGGTGGTTGAGGTGTCCTGCCGGAAATGGTATTCTCAGAGCGCCGGCTACTTGCGGATCAGCGTGAGAGAAGTGAAACAGTAGTGTGAGCAAGGCAGGTATTGAATCTGCCTTGCTTTATAAATTCAATGATTGGAGGAAGCGGGATGTATCATAATGATTATATCGACGCGGTGACTGAATACTTGCGCCGGTATCGAGAGTTCTCACAGTATATTGCGAACGTCAAAACCGATATCGACGAATGCCAGCGCATGTTGGAACTGGAAGCCGCACCGGCAGCGTCATCCATGTCGCCAACTGGTGGCTGCGGTGGCGGCGAAAAGGTGAGCCAGGAAGAGCGCATGTACATGCAGCGCGAGGACTTGCAGCGGAAGATCCGTAAATATCGTGCTGACTTGCAGCAGATTGAACCGCTCATCCGGCGCCTGGATAGCTCGATGGCTTCATTGAAAGACATCAATGAGACGGATGCCAGAATCTTAGAGAGCCGGTATATTGATGATGCGTCCTGGGAAAGTACAGCACGGTACGCCTGCTGTAGTGTTGGCTCCTGCCGGAGACGGGCACGCACTGCACTCAAAACATTGACCGGCATGATGTTTGGACCGGATGCTGTGCCTATGCAGACATCGGTTGTGTTTTTTAAACGATGATAGAACTATCAACGCCAATGTGAATAATTTGTGGATAACTAGGGCATGGACACTTTCTGAACAGTTTTTAGCAGAAACATGACTGATTGTTGCATGATTTATGTACGGAATGTGCGGGCACTTTGTGCTATACTAATACCATCGAAAATTGAACAGGAAACAGACAACCACGCAGACCAGCGTGGTTTTTGTTTTCTTATTTTGAAATCGGAAACTGAAATAGAAAATGGAAATAGAATTTGATTTCTTATTTTGGTTTCCATTTTCTTTTTTGATTTATAAAAGGATGTGAGGCAGCGTGGCCAGGGCATTTTCCAAAGACATTTACAATAGCCAGCGATGGCGAAAGGTGGCTCATGCTTATGCAGAGTCTCAGCACTACGTATGCGAGCGATGCCATAACCGTTCCTTTGTTGGGACTGGAAAGCCGCCTAGATTTATCGTCCACCACAAGACGCACTTATCTCCGGAGAATGTAGGGGATGACAGCGTGGTGTATGGCTGGGATAACTTAGAGCTGCTATGTATCTACTGCCACAACGCTGTGCATGGTACAGGCATGGGCAGGGAGTGTGTGTTCGACGATGATGGCAATCCCATTGGTATCCTGGAACATAACCGCTAATCCCCCCGGTCTCCCCTTTTGGGAGCCTGAAAAATGCCGCCGGGGGCGGGCCTTTCTGTGAAACAAACGGCATCCGCCAAGGGGGTGTAGTATCAAAATCAAATGGGAAATAGCAAAAGAAACGGCAACAAGTAAGGAGGTGATGGAGTGAGACAGATTAAACCGGAAACAGCGATTAGAAGAAGGGTGAAAGCCTTGCAGGAAGCATTGAAAGCCGCCGATGAAGAGAAACAGACGGTCGTGAGCCCGCTGATTGGGCAGGTTGCACGCCTGGAATACCAGTTGCAGAAGCTCATGGAGCAGCTGGAAGAGGTCGGATTTGTTGAAGAATATAAGAACGGCGAGAATCAGTTTGGAACCAAAGAATCAACGGTTTCAAAGGCCTACTCCACCACGTTCAAGAACTATGTAAGCGCCATCCGTACCTTGGTGCAATGTCTTCCGGCAACGGCGGCCCCTGATGCAGAGGATACGCTGACGGAATTCATCAAAAACAGGCCTTGAATTACATTGAAAAATACTATGGCGGCATAAAATCCGGGCAGATAGTGGTATCCGATAAGGTACGGCGGGTATTTAAGCATCTGGCGGGAAAAATCAATGATAAAAATGCGCAGTATATCTACGATGATGCCAAAGCCCAGTATGCCATTGACTTCATTCAGACCTTCTGCAAGCATAGCAAAGGCAAGTGGGGCGGCAAGCCAGTCATCCTGGAGCTGTGGCAAAAGGCCATCACGGCAGCGCTCTTTGGATTCGTAGATAAAGATACTGGTCTCCGGGAATACCGGCAGCTGATTCTTATCGTCGCCCGTAAAAACGGCAAATCAACGTTCGCTTCCTGCTTAGGACTGTTTTTACTGGTTGCGGACGGCGAAGCGGGCCCGGAAATCTATTCCGCGGCTACCAAAAAGGACCAGGCAAAAATCATCTGGCGTGAAGCCTGCTCCATGATTAAGAAGTCGCCAGCATTGAACAAGAAATTAGATCTGCGCGTATCTGTCATCCGGTCACGTTTCAATGAGGGGACGTTCGAGCCACTGGGCTCTGACTCTGATAAGCTGGATGGCCTCAACGTGCATGGAGCCCTGATTGATGAATTGCACGCATTGAAGGATAAGAACCTGTATGATGTCCTCATCGACGGCATGACGGCACGTGAACAGCCGCTCTGTATTATTACCACGACTGCCGGCACGGTCCGCGATAATATTTATGACCTGAAATATGATGAATGCGAACGCATCATCAACGGGTATGATGACCCGGCAGGCTATAATGATGAAACCATTCTCCCAATCGTCTATGAACTTGATAAAAGGGAAGAATGGACGGACCCTACATGCTGGGCGAAAGCCAATCCGGGCCTAGGGAGCATCAAGAACACCCAGACACTGGCACAGAAGGTATACCAGGCGCAGCATGATGCACTCCGAGTCAAGAACTTACTGTGCAAGGACTTCAATATCCGCGAAACTAGCGGGGAAGCATTCTTTACATTCGACCAGCTTAACAATGAAGCCACCTATGACATGAAGGCTCTCAAGCCTAAGTATGGAATAGGTGGTTTTGATTTGTCCGAAACAACGGACCTGACATGCGCTACGATGTTGTTTTGCGTCCGTGATGATCCGAATATTTACATCAAGCAAATGTACTGGATCCCGGAAGATTTACTGGAAAAACGTGTGCATGAAGACCAGGTCCCTTATGATATCTGGAAGAAAAAGGGCTGGCTCCGAACATCGCCCGGCTTCCGAAATGATTACAGGCTCATCCTTCAATGGTTCGTCGATGAAATGGAACAAGATGACATTTATTTGTTCAAGTGCGGCTACGACCGATGGAGTGCAGCCTACCTGGTGCAGAGCATGAAAGAACGTTTTGGCGATGACGTGATGGTTCCGGTAGCACAGGGCAAGCAGACATTATCCGGACCAATGAAGAATCTGGCAGCCGATTTGGCCGCCAAGCGGATTGTTTATGGCAACAACCCAATCTTGAAATGGTGCATGACGAACGTGGCCGTCGATGTAGACCGCAACGACAACATTCAGCCATGCAAAACGTCTAATCCGAGAAAGCGTATTGATGGGTTTGCCTCTTTACTGGACGCCTATACAGCGCTGGAACAGAACAAAGAAGACTACATGAACCTTATTTGAAAGGGGGTGAAGACTTGGAATTAAGAAGCATGATGCAGTCCATTTTTGGGCGGCTGTTCAGACATGACGGTTTGACCAGGGCAAAGCTGCTGGATGGCTATTCCAACGACTACGTACCATTTGATGGCAATGTCTACGACACTGCCACCGGGCGGAACTGCATCGACACCATTGCCCGCCATGCCGGGAAGCTGCATCCAAAGCACATTATTCGGCGGGACGGAAATATCGTGAAAAATGCAGATGACAAGCTGCAATACATCTTGTCTATCCGGCCTAATCCATTGATGACGACATCGGAGTTCATCGAGAAGATTGTTGCCCAGTATTACTGCTACAATAACCTGTTCGTCTATATCCAGCGGAACCAGAATGGAGACATTACCGCATTATGGACATTGAACTTTAATAACCTGGAACTGTTCGAGGACCGCCAAGGGAATCTATACTGCCAGTTCACTTTCGGCTCTGGAGAGCAGGCAACAGTCCCGTATGAGGAACTGATTCACATCCGGAGACACTATAACCGCGATGAAGTTTTTGGTGATCCGGAGGGGCAGATTCTCACGGAAGATATCAACCTACTGAAATCCGTCAAGACTGCCATTATCAATGTGGTCAAGAATTTCAGCAAGCTCCGAGGTGTCATTCAGTGGACTGGCACGGTCCGCCCGGAGGACCAGGAGGCCATGTGGCAGAAATTTGTTGATTCCTTCGCTGGGCCTTCCAATGGCAGCGGCATCGGATCATTGGATAATCGTGGCAAATTTCAGCAGCTCACCACTGATACCCAGACGTTTGATGCCAGCCAGATGACGTTTGCCCGGGATAATCTCTACAAGTATTTTGGAGTCAACGAGAAAATCGTTTCCGGGAAATTCACGGAAGAGGAATACCAGGCCTTCTATGAAAGCGTCATTGCGCCGATTGCCATTAAATTGTCTCAGGAATTTACGGAAAAGCTCTTCACCCAGAAGGAACGAGGCTTTGGAAATGAGGTTTTGTTTGAAGCCAACCGCCTGGCGTATATGAGTACGGCATCAAAGGTAAAGATTGCAGAGGCTATGATTCCGGCTGGCGCCATCAAACGGAATGAAATCCGTGAGTTATTCGGATATGCCGGCCTGCCTGGCAAGGAAGGCGAGGAAATTGTAGTATCGCTGAACTACGTGAAAGCAAAGGACCAGTCTCTTTATCAGACTGGTAAGGATGACAATGATAATGGCGCATCGGAAGGAGGTGATGGGGATGGAGAAGAAGATTGAATGCAGACGGCTGGCGCTGAGAGCTGCTGACCAGGAAGGCGGAGGGGAAGGCCTCCATGTTGAAGGTTATGCAGCTGTATTCAATGAAAAAACACTGCTGTGGGAATCGCCATATAGTGGGATAAAGTATTACGAAGTCATTGATAGAAACGCTGTTGATGCCAATACGGACATGAGTGACGTTATCCTTAGGTATAATCACTCTGATGCGGCACTTATCCTGGCACGCACGTCCAATGGCTCTATGAAAATTGCAGCCGATGAACGAGGAATCAAGGTAGAGGCCGACATCGCGCCGACAACGGCCGGCAAGGATATCTATCAGCTGATTAAGCGTGGGGACATCAATAAAATGTCCTTTGCCTTCACGGTAGACAAGGACGACTGGGAAAATGATTCCGCGGCCAAAGAGCAGACCAGGACCATCAAGCACATTGACATGATTGTGGATGCCAGCCCGGTGGATTTTCCAGCCTACGATGGCACCAGCATTGCCGCCCGTGGCCATGATGGCATCATCGAAGAGTTGAAGCGCCATGAACAGGACGCGGCACTCCGTGAAAAGCTGATTGTTGAAACGTATCTATGAGAAAAGGAGACAACTATGAATAAGAGACTTTTTGAAATCAGAAGCCGTAAAGAAGAAATCAGAGCCGCGCTCCAGGGTGACGGCAAGGTTGACCTGAAAGCACTCCAGGAAGAACTGAGAAAGCTGGATGCTGAACAGAAAGAAATTGAAGAACGAGAAAAGATTGCCGAAGGTATCAATCTTGGAAACAACCCGGAAGGTGTACATGGCCGCCGGAAGCCGCAGGACAATGGAGCGGCTGCTGGTATTGACTCTGATGAATATCGCAAGGCATTCATGAACTACGTTGTACGTGGTATTGCTATCCCGGCTGAGTTCCGTGCAGCAACTACTACGACTGATGCGGGCGCACTGATTCCTCCGACTACTCTTAACCGAGTCATCGAAAAACTGCGTACCTATGGCAACATCCTGCCGCTGGTAACCCGCACTGCGTACAAGTCTGGCCTGGCCATTCCGACTGCCGACGTTAAGCCAGTAGCTACCTGGGTAGCAGAAGGCGCTACGTCTGATAAGCAGGAAAAGGCCCTTGGCACGGTTACTTTCAGCCACTTCAAACTGCGCTGCGCGGTCGCTGTAACTCTGGAGTCCGAATACATGACTCTGTCTGCATTCGAAGATACCATTGTTTCCAACATTGCAGAGGCTATGGCCGTTGCGCTGGAAGAAGCCATTATCAAGGGCACTGGCTCTGGCCAGCCGACCGGCATCATCAAAGACCTTACCAAGGGCTCTACTCTCAGCGTTACCAAGCTGGGCCTTGATACTATCACCGGCGCAGAAGGCAAGGTCCCGCAGGCCTATGAAGCTGGCGCTGTATGGGTCATGACCAAAGGCACCTTTATGCAGTTCATGGGGATGACCGACTCTGCCGGCCAGCCGATTGCCCGCGTCAATGCAGGCGTCAATGGCGTCCCGGAACGTGTCCTCCTGGGTCGCAATGTAGTTCTCTGTGATTATCTGCCGGACTTCTCCGCAGCACTCACTAAGAGCGATGTTTTCGCTTTCATTTATCGCATGAAGGACTATGTCCTCAACACCAACTACAACGTTTCCATGAAGGTCTATGAAGACAACGACACCGACGACCTGGTAAGAAAGTCCATCATGATTGCGGACGGCCGCCCGGTTGACTTCAACTCCCTTGTCCTGCTGACTGGCAATAAGACAGCGTAAGGAGTGACGAACCATGGCCGTAACGCTTGCCCAGGCAAAGAATTATTTAAAACTAGATAATGACATTACCGACGATGATGAACTGGTAACGAGCCTGATCAGTGCGGCCGGCGACTATGTAAGACGGACGACGGGGAAGGTCAATACTGGCGATAATCAAAGCCAGCTATATGACCTCTGTATCAAAATGCTGGTGGCGCACTGGTATGAAAACCGTGCTGTTTACAGCCAGAAGCCGGGCGCCATCAACGCGATTCCCCATACTGTGACCGCTTTGCTGACTCATATTGCCCAGTGCAGTGACTACCCGGAGGGATAGCCTATGATTAATGTTGAAATCGGGTCACTCGATAAAAGAATCCATATCATGCAGTACCAGGAAAGCACCGATGAATATGGGCTTACCCATCAGACCCTGGCTGATGCTATCGGCAATGCCATTTGGGCCCGTATCGAACCGGCACGCGGCAAGACCTACTATGAGCAGTATAAAGATAAAGTTGAGTTCGTCACCAAGGTCACGATTCGTTACCGGGAAGGGATTACCCCGGATATGCTTGTGCAGTATGCGGGCACTACCTATCGTATCATGTCGGTTGTTGACCCGTATGAGGCCCACGTAAAACTGGAACTCATGTGCAACATAAAGGAGCGAGGTGATTCTGGTGTTGATTGAAGAATTTGTCAGGCGGCTGGATGAAATGAGAATCCAGTATCCGGGAGACGCGGAAGACGTGCTGGAAGCCGGCGCCAAGAAGATGACGAAGGCCATCCGGAAGGCGTCCCCTGTCGGGGATACGAACCACCCGCACAAATTGAAGAAGTCGTGGCGCTGCAAGATTAAGGGATACAGGGCGGCAGATACCCGCGCGGAAATCCGTTCTACGGCACCTCATTTCCATTTGGTGAACCGTGGCGTGCAGAACCCAAAGGATACTCATGGCAATCCGAAACCGGAATGGCGCAGCGCTTTGAACCGTCATAAGGGATTCTTGCAGAAAGCGGTGCAGGACAGCTGGGACGGCATCAAGGATGGCATGGCCAAAGACTTCTACCAGAAAGTACGTGATCACCTTGGCTAAGATCGTAAGACAGATTGATGCACTGAGCGCTGTTATCCAAGCAGTTTCCAAAGCAACCGGATGCAAAGTCTATTCGGATGAGGTCCTTGAGAAGTTCAAGAAGCCGTGCTTTTTCGTTTCGGCATCGTCCCGCATGACTCCGTATACGGATAATGTAGTAGAGAAAGAGCTGACCATTGCCCTGACGTATTTCCCCAGGGATAACGAAAAGAATGAAATAACCTACTTAGGGATTGTTGACCTCATTCAGCGGCTCTTCCAGTCTGGCGTACAGGTTGGGGATCGATATCTTCACGTTGAAAGCGTCGAGGATGACCGTACCGGGGAAGAGCAGGACATCTTGCAGGTAACCATAGTGATTCCGTTCCTGGAACAGGTCGAAAAGTCTGCTGACGGGAATGTTGAAATCATGAGTGAAGTTGAACTGAATATCCATACCATCTCCAACAAACGGTGCAGCACTGCTGCGGATGAGAAATGGAATTCGAAGATCGATTCAGAAACTATATGAAGGAGTGAAGATATATGGCAAAACTCGGAATGCCTTCTGTAAACATTGCGTTTATTGAAGCCGGCATTGAAGCCATTGAGCGCAGCCAGCGTGGCATTGTGGCTCTTCTGCTCGAAGAACCGCAGGATACCATCACAAAATTGCTGACTGACCATAAAATTACTAGTGGCACCACTTCAAAGGATGTGGCTGCCATCACCAATCCGTTTACCGTTTATACCACCGATGATATTCCGGAGGAACTGACTGACGATAATCGCGATTACATCACGAAATGTCTCATTGGATATACTAAGACGCCATACCGCGTCAAAGTGTATTTGCAGGCAACCAATGAGACAAAAGACAGCTCTGAGGATAAGTTCGCAGATACGCTCAAGATCTTGGCAACAGACCGCTGGGATTATCTGGCTATCCCGTCCATCGCTACGGCCCAGTTGGAATCTGTAGCCACCTGGCTCAAGACGAACCGTGAAAACAAGTTCAAGAAATCCAAGGTTGTGCTGCCCGGATACAGCGCAGACTATGAAGGCGTCATCAATTTCTCGAACACTACCATCAAGACCAAAACTAAATCGTATACTGGCGCTCAGTACACGCCACGTATTGCCGGCCTGATTGCAGGGACCCCGATGACAATATCTGCAACGTATGCCCCGCTGGCCGAAGTCATTGACTGCGATAAGTATAGCCTTGACGAAAATGACGAAAAGGTCAACAAAGGCGAATTTTTCGTTTGGTATGACGGTGAAAAATTCAAGATGAGCCGTGCCATGAACTCTTTGGTCACTACGACTCAGGGGAAACTGGAAGCCTATCAGACCATCAAGACCGTGGATGTCATGGACATGATGTATGACGACATCAAGAAAACCGCGCAGGACAGCTACATCGGCAAATACACCAACGATTACGATAACAAACAGCTTCTGATCACTGCGATTGGCGGCTATTTCAAAGAGCTGGAAGATGGTCGCCTGTTACAGAAGGGCTATTCCACGATAGATATCGACGTGGAAGCCGTAAAAACGTATCAGCTCGAACATGGCCTGTATACGAAAGACGAACTTGCCGACATGTCTGATTTGGAAATTAAGAAACTGGATACGAAGAAGAAAGTATTCCTGACCGCCAAGGTGAAAATTCTTGATGCAATGGAAGATATCGAACTTCCAATCAATATTTAAGGAGGTGTTGAACTATGGCAAATTCTATGGTAGCCCAGCAGGTTATGTCCGGCACCGAAGGTGAAGTATGGATCGATTCTGATTACATGGCTCAGGTAACTGCGTTCCAGGCCGAAGTGAATCTGGTAAAAGAAGAAGTCAACCAGGTTAAAAAGCGGGGCAAGCAGTACAAGACAACCGGATGGGAAGGGAAAGGCAAAATCAAAATGAACCACATCTCTTCCTACATGATTGATAAAATGGCTGATAACATTAAAAATGGCCATCAGACGGTTTGCACCATTATTGCCAAGCTGTCTGATCCGGACGCTATCGGAGATGAACGTGTCTGCATCCGTGACGCGACCTTTGATAAGTTGACACTCATGGATTGGGAAGCGAAAAAACTGACAGAAGACAGCTATGACTTCACGTTTACGGACTTTGATATTCTGGACCGCGCGTCTGAATAAGAAAGGCAAGGTAATCTATGAATTTAGCAGAGGCATTGCTTGCAGCTGATGCAGGCAAAGTAATGAAGAAAGCAACGAAAGATTTCGAAGTAAAGCGACTCTCCGGCATTATCGGTGAGCCGTTTGTGCTTCATCTGAGCCAGATTCCATCCCGGCGCGTAAGGGAAATCCAGGACGGCGCGGTAAAGTTTGACCGCAATAATAAGCCGGTCGGTGCTGATACCTACAAGTTGCAGATCATGCTGCTGGTTGACGGCATCACTAACAAGGATTTCGACAGCAGAGAGGTTCTCAAGCACTACGGGGCCGGGACCAGAAAAGATTTGTTTGAAAAGCTGTTCAATGCCGGCGAAATTGCTGACATTGCGGAGCAGATTACGGAACTCTGCGGCTTTGGCGGTGAGCAGAGTGCTGCAAGGGTTGAAGAAGTAAAAAACTGATAGATTCCGACGGGGATGTTCAGACCATGTACTGGCACTATGTCAGGCATGGTGTGAAGCCGTCGGAGTGGTATGCAATGGGCCCGGGCGAGCGTGTAGTTCTCCGGGCTTTCATGCTGAAAGAAATCGAGGGCGAGGAACATGCCCGCGAAGAAATAGAGAATAAAGTGAAAGGAGGTTAACGTATGGCCGAAATTATTGATGTAATCATGAGACTCCAGGACAATGTCACAAGCGGGCTGGCAAGGATTCGGAACAGTATGGAAGAAACCAGTAACGCCAACCAGCGTATGGGGCGTGATATTTCCAAAGCGGGGAAGAATGTCAGCGATTTAGGCGAAGCTATGCTCCCGGCGGCTGCGGGCATTACGGCTCTGGGAGCGGCAAGTGTTAAGACATTCATGAATTTCGACCAGACCATCACGGCGGCAGGCGTCAAGGCTGGAGCCACGACGGAAGAGCTGAACCAGATGCGGGAAGCAGCCTCCAAGATGGGAGCTGATTTCCCTATCAGTGCCCAAGAAGCAGCAGAAGGCATGGATAGACTGGCAGCGGGCGGCTTCAATGCGTCCCAGTCTATAGCAGCTATGCCGGGCATCATCGAGGCATCCATTGCGTCCGGTGAAGATCTGGCCACCACGTCCGATGTCGTAACCTCTGCTTTGTCCATCTGGAACCTGACTCAGGGCGATGTGGCGGCCAACACCACGCACGTCGCCGACGTTATCCAGGCTGCGGCGAACGCTTCCAAGCTGGGTATGCAGGACTTTGGCCTTGCAATGCAGTATGCAGGCGCTCCAGCGGCCGCACTGGGCGTCAGCATTGAAGAACTTGGCACTGCCATGGCGGTTATGTCCAACAACGGCATTGAAGCCAGCTCGATTGGTACCGGCCTCCGGTCCATGATGAGCCGTCTGGCATCGCCTCCGAAAGATGCTGCCAATGCCATCGAACAGATGGGGCTCAAGATTAAAGATGCAAGCGGTAACTTTGTCGGACTGGAAAACGTCATCGGGCAGATGCGGACGGCCATGGCCGGCATGTCGAATACAGAGCAGGTGGCCATGGCCAAAGCGATTGCCGGTGAAGATGCTTACAGCGGTCTGTTATCTTTGATTAAGACTAGCCCCGAAGCATACAAGCAGGCAGCGGATGCCATCAACAACAGTTCCGGCAGCAGCCACCAGGCGTACATGACAATGCAGAAGACGCTCAAGGGCTCCATTGATTCCCTCATGGGGTCCGTGGAAGCCCTGGGCCTGTCCTTTGGCTCTGCCCTGGCGCCAACAATTCAGTGGGCGGCCGGCGGCATCAAGGCGCTGGCGGATGCTCTTACAAACCTTTCTCCGGAAACCAAGAACATGATTGTTCAGATAGCCGGTGCATTTGTTGGGCTTACTGGGTTTACTATTGCCGCTGGCAAGGCCATTACCATCGGCGGAAACATGGCCAAGGTATACGGCCAGATTGGTACGGTGATGAAGGGCGGGACCATCAGCAACAAGGCCTTGCAGTTTGCCGTTCAGGGAGTGATGCGGGGCTTCACCATGCTGCGCACGGCGTCCGTGGCCATGCTGGGACCATGGGGCATTGTGATTGCTGCTATTGCAGCAGCAGCTTTCCTCATCTATCGGAACTGGGACCGTATCGGCCCGTTCTTCCAGCGGCTTTGGACGCAGATCAAGAGCGCATTCAATGCCGCGGTGAGCATGATCCAGCCGGCTATTTTAAGACTACAGATGGTCTGGCATACACTTACCCAGGCATTCCAGAACGGGACCGGCGTTTTCAGAGTCTTGAACATGCTTTCTGATGTGCTGGCCGGAGTCATCGGCGGACAGCTCTATGCGGCGTTTGTCATCGTCTCTAGTGTTATCACTGGGGCAGTCACGGCAGCATTCAGTATCCTGGGCTCGATTGTCACGGCGGCTCTGGGCGTGTTCAGTGGGCTGATTGAATTCATTACGGGTGTTTTTACCGGCGATTGGTCCATGGCTTGGCAAGGCGTTGTTGACATTTTCAGCAGCATCTTCGGCGGCTTGAAGGGAATTTGCGACGGCATTCTGCAAGGAATCAAAGCAGCTATCAACGGTGTAATCGGCGGAATCAATTCAATTTCCGTTGATATCCCTGACTGGGTTCCGAAATACGGCGGCAGCCACTTTGGATTGAATATCCCTTACTTGTACAATGGCACGACCAACTGGCAGGGCGGCGCAGCGGCAGTCAATGACCGCGGCGCTGAAATCATCAATCTTCCGTCCGGAGCGCAGGTCATTCCTCACAGCCAGTCTATGAGAAATGCATACAACATGGGCGCGGCATCCGGGAACCTCAGAACCGGCGGAGGAATTACCGTTAACATCAGCGGCGTGACCGTCAATAACGGCTCCGATATCCGAGAATTTGCCCGTAAAGTGGCGGAACAAATCCATTATGAGATGGAAAAGGAAGCCATTAATTCTACTGTGGGGGCGATCTGATGAGTAGTTTCTTAAGCTTTATGAGTACCGCTTCCAGCATCCTGGGGAGCGTCCTTGGAGCCTTGGGCGGTAATGGTGGAGACGGTTGTGTATTTACGTTGTCCGGCGGAGGCAGCAGTGTCGCCTTCCCGGTCAGCCCACCTGATTTCGAAGTGGTGAATCCGTACAATAACAGCACAGTCAACATTAATAACCTGGGCGAAATCAATATGATCGGCAAGCGTGGCCTGGCCACGATGAAATTTTCATCGTTCTTCCCTGCCCAGGATTACAATTTTCTGCAAACAGTGATGGCCGGCAGCCCATATGAGCTGGTAGGCAAGGTCAAGCAGATGGCAGAAAGCGGGCAGCCGTGCCGCATCAGCATCACGGGGACAGATGTCAGCCTGCCAGTCACGATTGACAAATTTGTTTATAAAGAAAAAGATGGCAGCGGCGATGTATATTTCAGCCTGACTCTGAAAGAATACCGCTACATCATGCCCCAGGCTGATGTATTGAGTGATACGACGGGATTAAAGAGCCGTGTTGCAGAGACTGGCGCAAGCAAGGAAACCACCTGCCTGGGGACCATGCACGCGCTAGACAATGCGCAGAAGGCTTTCCAGAAGACCACCAGCATTGTCAATCAGGGCAAGCGTGCTATTGGCCTGTATAAGAGCATGGTGAAGTCTGGCGGCATTCCTGCCGGCACGGTACTCACGACAGTTGCTAATGCGGTCCGGACAGGCGGCAAGAGCCTGTATAAGTTCTAGGAGGGATAGAGAGATATGTTAAGCATTCGCTATAGTGACCCGCCTGAAACTGAGAAAGAGACAAAAGCCCGCAAGGATAGCAAGGGGGCTGAACCGAAAAACAACTTTGACATCACGAACTATGTGCAGAAGCTTTCGTGGTCCGGAGACAGTCAGCAGGCCGCCCGCAAGCTTGAATTTTCAATCGCATACAACACGCCTGACAAGGATAAGACGTTTGTGCCGCTTGATTTGAAAATCGGCGGATTCATCTACTTGTTTTACCGGGAAAAGGATATGGATCCGGAGATTGAAATCTTCCAGGGGCGCATCTTCTACCGGAAACGTGTGACGGATTCATATACATTCGATTTTTCCTGCTTTGATGACATGATTTATCTGGCTAAGAGCAACATCAGGGCAGTCATCACCGGCACGGTGGCGGCTGGCATTCAGCAGGTGTGCAAAGAGATTGGCATACCCGTTGGGACTCTTCCGGATGGGCTTGATGCATCCGTTGACTATATCGCGGATGATAAGAGCGGGACGGAAGTGCTGCGGGCGCTTCTCGACATCCAGCAGACAGCGGATAAGGCTGCGAAGAAGGACACCTATTATTTGCCAGTATGCATCAATGGCCAGGTCAATGTCATCAAAAAAGGCGAGTTGGTTGACGGGTATGTTGCAACGGCTGATACCAACACATTCAGCACGGAGCATTCTGAAAGCATTGAGAATATGGTCAACCGGATTAAAGCGGTTGATGATAACGGGACCATTTGCCAGATGTTCACCATCAATGATGACGTGACGCACTACGGCATGATTCAGAAAATCTATAAGATGCAGCCGCCTAAACCGGATGAAACGGTGGATAATGTTGCCGCTGCCAAAGCTCAGCTGGCACGGCTGAAAGATGAGTCGAGTCTGAAAGGGCTTGGTAATGTCCAGTGCATCACCGGGTACAGCATCAAAGTGCAGGAAGAGCAGCTTACGGGCACTTTCTATATCAAGAGTGATACCCACAATTTCGAAAACAACGTCCATACGATGGGCTTGACGCTTGAATATATTCCGGATCAGCCAGAACAGCCGGAGATTGAACAAGTAGACTATGCAACACCGGTATTCAACAGCTCGAAAGACCGCATGAAGAATAAAGAGGGCATTTCCAATGGCTCTGCTGATGTCGATGCGGGAATATCTGCCGGCTGGGATGCTTGGGGCGGCCAGACAATGGACAACGGGCGTGAAGGCTGCGCTGAATTCGTTGGTAAGTGCGGAAGCTATTACAGCCCATTCCTGGCACAGGAAGCCAACAATGGCGTCGTCTATTGTCCTACGATGGTAGCCGATGCGGATGCGGCGGGCCTGCTGTCGTATGATACCAGTGACCTACAGAAGGGAGACGTCATTGTCTATGGGGATGACGACCACGTTGTTATCTACGATGGCCAGGGCGGCTATTACGGCAATAGCTCATCCCGCAATGTCACTGTCCATGGTAGCGACTACACGGAAATGGGGATGCCAGTCACGAAAGTCATTAAAGCATCCAGGGGGTGACGATGAATGAAGAAAACAGATAACCCATATAAAAGCCTTGTGGACCTGAACCGAAAGCTAGCAGAGAGAGCTGCCTTGCAGCCGACTGCCGGCATCGGCGTCATCGTCAGCCCGCCTCCGGAGATTCGGATTCGGTACAATGGCTACGTCTTGGACAAGAAACATTTGTGGATTGATGACTACTGGATTCCCGGACACACGCGCCATATGGTCGGTTCAACAGCAAACCGTGCTGGCGGTTCTGGCGATGCTGCTTATGAATCTCACAACCATCCGATTGACAATGATGAGCGGCTGACAGATACATGGAAAGTGGGGGACAAGGTCCTTCTGCTGCCTGTCACTGGGGATGATAACAAGACCACAAAGCAGTATATCGTGGGGATGAAACTAAGGAGGCTTGACGGCAATGAGTAATCCATTTGTTGTAGGCCCATCTACATCAGAAACGGCAACCCAGAGCCTTCCTACGTTCACTGAATTTGCCTGGGACTTTGCAAAGGATGATTTCATCTACAGACGTGACGGGTACCATGAGATTGTTACCGGGAAAGAGGCTATTAAGGTCTGGGTGCTGCATGTACTCCGATGCGAACGGTATCGGTATCTTGCATACTTTGATGACTATGGCATCGAGCTTGAAAAGTTTATCGGTACAGGCCCCAATGATGGGCAGCGGAGTTCTGAGCTTTTCCGTTATGTAAAGGAAGGGCTCATGGTCAACCCATACATTACGGATGTTACGGCATTGCAGGTCACCCAGGAACACAAGAAAATTACAATGGTGATTCACCTGGAAACTGTTTATGGTGAGGTTGAAATGGGAATCGAGGTGTAAAGATGTTTGAAGCAGAAACAAGGTCCGTTATTCTGGAACGGCTGAAAAAATATTATGCAGAGTTCAAGGGGACGGACGTAAGTGCTGTGGAAGGCACGTTTTCCTTTGATACCCTGGCAGCCAATGCGAAAGAATTTGAAAAGGCCTACGCTGAAATGGATCTGATGATGGATGCCGCCTTCCCACAGACAAGCTGGGGCATTTATCTCGACCGGCTGGCAGATGAGCTGGCAGGATTGTCCAGAAGAGCTGCAACACCGGCAGTGGTTACACTATCCATTACCGGCACCACTGGCGTAACTGTTCCGGCTGGCTCATTATTCGCAACAGCCAGCGGCACGAACTTTGCCACCGATGAGGCAGTGAAGCTGGACGACAAGGGCACTGGCACTGTAAAGGCTACAGCGCAAAGTACCGGAGCGGGAGGCAATGTGGCAGCGGGTTCCATCACGGTTATACCAGTTAGTATCTACGGCGTCAGCAAAGTTATGAATGAGGCGACTGCCTACAACGGGTACGAAGAAGAAACTGACGGGGCCTTGCTGGAACGGCTGCTGTTTGCCGTGAGGCAGCCAGCCACATCTGGCAATGTATACCATTACATTGAGTGGTCCACATCGGTCAGCGGTGTTGGCGCTGTCAAAGTGCTGCCGCTCTGGAATGGCAACGGGACCGTCAAAGTTATCGTTGTCGATGCCAATAAAGATACGCCTAGTGAAGAGCTGCTGCAAAAAGTGCGGGATACGATCACGGAGAACGCGCCAATCGGAGCGACTGTGACCGTCACGGCGCCTGTTTTGAAAACAGTCAATGTAGCTCTCAAGGTAACCGACGGGGCTGGCAATGCGGATGCCATCAAAGCGGCTCTGACAAAATATTTCAAGGCCAGCGTGTTCGGCACAAACTACACTACGCAGAAGGCAACTGACACGGTGACCATCTCTTATGCCCAAATCGGGCGGATTATCCTGGATAACTCTGATACGACCGGGGTAAACGATTATGATGATCTGACGATTAATGACGGTACAGATAACATCATCTGTGCGGTGGATAATCTTCCTGTAGTTGGGGCGGTGACGCTGACATGAGTGATCATAATTGGATGCGGCAAAGCACTGTAGATATCCTGCAATACCTGCCGACGTTTCTGGCTCACAGCCAGCAGTTCCAGGCCGCGAATGATGCGGACAGCAAAGAACATGATACCATCCGGATTGATTTGCAGGATGTGTTGGACCAGTTCTACGTGAAGTCAGCCACCTGGGGCCTTGAGCGCTGGGAAGAACTGTGCGGTATCACTACGGACAAAACGCTCAGCGACAGTGTGCGTCGCAACGCGATAATCGCCAAGCTTCAAAATCCGAGCAGCGTGACGGAAGTCTTCCTGACGAACCTGATTAACGGATACATTGCGGACCAGCAGGGATACATCATCAGCTATCCCAGTGAGTACCGGATTGAAGTGCTTTATCATGGTGGCCAGATTACGGACTATGAAAAGTTACGTACTGCCATCAGCACATACATACCTGCTCACATCGGGTATAAGCTGGTGACCATCACCAAGGCAGACCTTGAATATCATGGAGCCGGAACTGTGCAGTGTTACCGGAAAAATCTTGTTGATATGTCTGTAAAGTACAGCATCAATGTTGATGATTCACCACGCTATATTGCTGGCGCAGTCGTTCATAATTACAAGCTCATTAAAATTTCGGGGGGGGCAATAGACCATGGCTAAATTTGCAAATCTAACCTTTACAGCTCAGGGCACGCAAATGCTTGTCCAGGCTCAAAATTCTCATACGTTAACTTTTACTTGCGGGAAACTTGGTTCCGGTGTTCTTGCAGATTCGGATGATATCTCCAAATTCACGGATTTGAAATCTCCGAAAATGACACTGCCGATTGTCAGCGTGGATGACAGCAACAAAGAAAAGCTGGTGCTTACGTTCGACACGTCCAACACGGAACTGGAAGAAGGATTTGTTTCCAGGGAAATCGGCATCTTTGCTAAACTCGATAACGGTGCAGAAACACTCTATGCATACTCCAATGCCGGCAACAACTACGATTACATTCCGAGCAAGGATACTCCATCCGATGAAAATCGTCTGGTCGTCAATCTGGTAGTCAGCTCGTCTGCCAATATCTCTGTGCAGATTGACAAATCTATCGTCTACACGCATAAGAGCGATGTGGAAGAGATGATTGCCACTCACGATGCGTCCGACACGGCTCATGAAACCCGGTTCAAGCTGTTTGAAAAAATTTCTGATTTTGGCAATGACATCATCAAGAAGCTGGCCCTCACTACGGCCATCACAGCCATTACAGCGCTTGAAACGAATTCGTGGTTTGGGCAGCTCCTCAAGATGGTACTGACGGCATCCGGAGTGAAGTACAATCTCGCACAAAATGGGTATGTCTGCCTAGGGAGCTTCTTTGGCGGATTAATTATACAGTGGGGAATTTTCCAAATCAACAATGGCTCTGGTTCTTTCAAATTACCGCTGTCCTCCACTATACTGAGTGGGCATATCCAGCATTGCGGAGTTTCAGCGCAGTATAACGGTATGAATGGGAATATGGTCGTATCTAGCCTTAACGAATCTGAAACGCTTTTCTTTCTTGTTATTTGCAAATAGCAATATAAAATATATAAAGAGATCCATCTGAACCAACCCATTTATTCGCCGATTGTGAGTAAGAAACCGTTTGTTTTGTAGTGCCTTCGTGCATCCCGATAATGGCCAATATCTTTCTTTGTATCGGTAGCGTAAGAGTTTTCGATTCATAATCAAATCCCCACTGTATACTGGTTGCTTTTGGAGGAGAGAACTATGGAGAATATGCACGGTCCCTGAAAAGATTTTCTTTTATTGCAATCCAATATTTACGCTGGTTGTGGACATTTCTGGGAATCAGTAATTCTGGAATCACCGTATTTTCATCAGATTTGCTGGAAACAGTAATAACAACCACGAAATCACAAAATATATAGTGAAATCGTGGTTGCCATCTGCTTTACAGTATCGTATTAGTAACATTATTTTAATAGTTCAATGCATTTCCGGAGCTGCCTAATATTTTTGTGGGTATAGACGCGCTCGGTGACATCGCCGCCCGCGTGCCCTAAAATGCGCCGCTTGGCAGTTTCGTTGGCCCCGGCATTGTCAAGCAGGGTTGTGACAGTATGCCTGCAATCGTGTGTTGTATGGCCGGCAGCGTTGATGAGCTGCATGACTGAGCGCCAGATGATGCAATAGCGACTGTAGTCATATGGATTCCCGTTGGTGTCACTCAGAAGAGTGGTTCCGGGAGAATCCATCCTGGCAATTATCAATGGAAGGATTCTGGGATGGATGGGAATAATCCGGATGCCGGAAACGGTTTTGCTCTTGGTAATCCGGATGAAACGCTGCCGGATGTTGACGTCTGACTTATGGAGATGGAGCAGTTCTCCGACTCTCATACCCGTATAAAGCAATATCAGCACAGTATCAACGTTATCATTGCAAACTGCTTTCCATAAACGGTTTATCTTCTGCCGACTAAACGGCTTATGTGGCCGGACCTGCTTGTTCTTTCCGATGGATAAGAGCGGAGCATAGTTCTTGTTGGCCACCTCGATTTTGCTGGCATACTGAGAGAGCAATGAAATGAGTGATCGCACCTTTTTAAGCGAGCTGTACGACAGCCCGCTTTTTCTCATGCCATCTATGATTCTTTGATAGTCCATGTATTTCAGACTGGAAAATGGTTCCTGGTGCAGAGATGAGAGATGCTTAAATGAATTTTCATAGCTGCACAGTGTTGATTTTGATGGCGCGGTATCTGCCGTGTGCGCTGGTAGCCACCGATGGTACAGTTCTTCTAATGTGATTTGATGCCCAGGGAGGGAGTGATGGTTATGAGTCTTGTTGTAGTCAGCTTGAAAGATTTCCGCGTCAATCTGGTTGGTAAAGTATTCAACAGGGCGTTGTTTGCCATTTTTCGATATTACAAAAACAAACGGCCGCCTCCGGTTCCCGGATAATCGTTTGATGCAGCCATATCCATTGGGTTTACGCATAATAAAAACCTCCTTCATGGAGGCCATTTTACTACAGGAGGATTAGTGAATGAACGGTACGAATGTTGATTATTACGTTTCCGGATTCGATACAGCCGGCAAACGTGTGGGATCGATTATCTGTGACTTTGACCCGAACAAAGACGAAAACGCAGAGAAGTTAGCTGCTTTGAAAGAAAAGGGCAAGACTTTGTTTACGGATGCGGCTGTTGTAGATGTCGTTTCCGCATCAGATTACAACCAGTATCTGACTGGCGAATATGTACGAGGCGCTGATGGTCAGCCTACGGCCTATGTTGCGCCGGAACCAACAGCCGATGAACAGAAAGCAAAAAAGCAGGCGGATTTGCAGTCTTCGTATGAATCTGATAAAGAGGCACTCATGAAGTATTATCTGGCTGCGTCTCTTGCTGGTGATGCGGATACCCAGAACGAACTCAGGACTGAGTTGACGAATCTCGATGCGCAATTTGATGCGGATATGAAAGCATTGAATGGATAAAAGGAGGACCATGATCATGGCTTTTAAACTCAAGAAGAGATGTGTGCGGTGCTTGAAGGTTTTACGTGATGACGGTACCTGCCAGAATACTAACTGCTGCCTTTACCAGGAAGAAGCACCCAAGGATTCTGAAACGGACAAGACCGCCGACAGTGCAACTAAGGAGGCTAAATAGTGGATTGGTGGCAGATTCTTTTAGCAGGCGTGCCGTCCTTATTTTCAGGCATCCTGTTGTATGAGTGGGAACAGCAGCGTAAGCGCATTAAAGAGCAGGAAAGCGAAAAAGAAATCCGGAATGAAGCTTTGGTAAAGGGAGTGCAAGCACTGCTGCGCGACCGTCTTATCACCGGGATGGAGACATGCCTTGAAAAAGGATATGCCCCGATTAATACGGTGGAAATCATGGGCTCCATGTATGCCGCATACTGTGACCTTGGAGGGAACGGTATTGTAAGCGGAATCTATAAGCGCTTTAGCAGCCTTCCGCACAAGCTTCCGGATGACGTGTAAGGCGGTGGTTGAGTTGTTCCAGTTTGAAAAAATTGATATCGAAAACATTCTAGTCATTATTGCTCTTTCAGCGAGCCTGATAATGGCTATTTTTTATGGGCTCGATAATTTGGCCATGAGCATTGTGACCGGCCTTTTGGGATACATCGGCGGCACAATCAAGGGCTCCACACCGAAAGGATGTGACAATAAATGAACGTATTTATTAATCCTGGCCATGCACCCAATGGCAATCCGGACCCGGGCGCGGTGAACGACAATACTGGTTTGCGTGAGTGTGATGTAGCGCTGGCGGTTGGTGATCTGGTTGCTCACTATCTCAAGGCTGCTGGAGTCGGGGTGACGAACGTCTTCCAGTGCGATAGCCTGGAAGAAATCTGCAATCAGGCTAATGCCAGTAGTGCAGATCTTTTCATCTCTATCCATTGCAACAGCTTTGCGGATTCGGACGCCAAGGGAACTGAAACATGGGCTTGTGCAGGCAGTTATGCCGGGCATGATCTGGCAAACTGCATCCAGAATCAGATTGTTGACGCATTGGGTACTATAGACCGTGGCGTTAAAACCGCTACGCCTGGCATCAATGGCCTTTACGTACTGACTAACACTGATGCACCAGCAGTTCTTATTGAGCTGGCCTTTATCTCCAATGATGAAGATGAACGACTGCTGGCGGAAAAGAAGGACGACTTTGCCAGGGCAATTGCCCGAGGTGTAACGGACTATGAATGCCAGTAACCTAATACCAAGAAAGTATTTGAAAAGGAGAAAATTATTATGAGCAAATGGACTGATGTGAGAGACAACATTGTTGATGCACTGAATGTCGATGTTGTGACTGATGAATTAAAGGACCAGGTCACCAACACTCTGCTGGAACAAGTTATGCCAATCATTGAAAATGCCGTAGATGGCTTTTCTGAAAAGGTGAAGGCACAGGCTCCTCAGGAATCCGGCTGGTGCCGCGTCCGTGATGGCATCGTTCTGCCGCTGGTCATGGAAGGGCTGGTGTTTGTGGTAAAGACCGTGCTGACGAAAGCAACGGCGGAGAATGCAAAAGAAGAGACCGCCAAGGGTGTATAAAACCGAAGATTGATGATATAATAAAGGGCATAGCTGTGACTTGTGCTATGCCCTTATTTTTATGCGACTTCCCGCCGGATCCGGACTGTAAAAAAGTCCTGTGATACCAGTACGGTGAGGTTCGTATGTGGTATGGGTAAGTTCACCATTTGAAAAGGACTGCGAACCCCTTGCCTATTGGCAGGGGGTTCGTTTTTAGGTTCATGCTGCTGAAAAGAAAAATGAGACAGATAGAGGTTCTTGAGCTTTTCCCGGGATGGAAAAAGAAAAGGCACGAGGCGTTCCCTGTTTCCTCATGGAAAGAGCCATGAATTTTTGATGGCAGAAACCAATTTTTATCGACAGAACCGTCCCGTTGATGTATAATATCTATTATTTCACTAGGAAAGGAAGGACGGCGTATGACACGTGATGGCAGGGATCTTATCGTATTCCTTCTGCTGACGGTTCTTTTGATGGGCGGCATAATGATCTTGAAACCGGGTCAGGGCACGCTGCCTGCAGCCGATGTAACAACGACCGCAACACCCAAACAGCAAGCTAAATAAGGCAAAAAAGAAGGCAGGAACGTGGTTTGTTCCTGTCTTTTTTAATTTCTAGACAATTTGATCCAAGATGATACCAGTCATGGTGTCCGTATCAGCTTTCTTGAAGCCATCCTTGTAGAGGTCCGGTGTCCGCCAGCCGTCAAGAAGCGCCGCGTCGACAGCTTTTTCAATGGCTTGGGCGGCTGCTTCCTCTCCTAAGGCATAGCGAAACAGCATCGCCGCAGAAAGGATGGTAGCACAGGGGTTGGCGATTCCTTTACCAGCAATATCGGGAGCCGATCCGTGGATTGGCTCAAAGAGGCTTGTCTTTTCACCGACTGAGGCCGACGGCATCATACCGATGGAGCCGCCCAATACAGCCGCTTCATCGCTCAGGATATCGCCAAAGAGGTTGCTTGTCACGATGACGTCAAACTGGGTGGGACGGGCTGCCAGCTGCATGGCGCAGTTATCAACGTACATATGGTTCAGTGCTACATCGGGATAGGCCTTGTGCTCTTTTGTGACTGTGCGGCGCCAGAGCCGGCTTGTGGCAAGGACGTTGCTCTTATCGACGCTGGTGACCTTTTTGCGGCGGCCCTGGGCGGCCTTGAAGGCAAAGCGGCTGATACGCTCCACTTCGGGGACGCTGTAGTTTTCAAGGTCCCAGGCTCGTTCCACGCCGTCATGGATTTCCGATTCGCAGCGGTCACCAAAATAGATGCCGCCAATGAGTTCGCGCACGATGAGGACATCCGTGCCCGTCACGATATCGGGCTTCAAGGGCGAATAGGGCGCAAGGACAGGGGAGACATGGACGGGACGCAGGTTGACATAAAGCCCTAGAGCCTTGCGCAGGCCGAGGACGGCTTTTTCCGGCCGTTTGAGGGGATCTACATTGTCCCATTTGTCGCCGCCTACGGCACCAAAAAGGACCGCATCGGCGTTTTGGGCTGCTTCCACCGTTTCCTTGGGAAGAGGGTCCCCGCAGGCATCATAGGCGGTTCCACCGGCCATCTTTTGATCAAGGGAAAGGTCCAGGTGATAGATGGCTGCGGTCTTTTTGAGGACCTTTACCGCGGCGTCCGTAATTTCGCCGCCAATGCCGTCACCAGGGATAACAACGATCTTTTTTTTCATTGGGCATGCTCCTTTACATAGGCAATGAGCCCACCGGCCGAGGCAATGCCTTGGATGAAGTCCGGCAGGGGCGGCGCCTTGAAGGTGTCGCCTGTGGTCTTATCGGCAATGGTACCCGTGCTGATATCGACGCTTAGGATGTCTCCTTTTCGAATCTTTTTGACATCGTTGCCAATTTCCAGGACAGGAAGGCCGACGTTGATGGCGTTGCGGTAAAAGATCCGGGCAAAGCTTGCGGCAATGATGACGGGCACGCCCGATGCCTTGATGGCAATGGGAGCATGCTCGCGGGAAGAGCCGCAACCAAAGTTCCAGCCGCCGACCATGATATCGCCGGCCTTTACCTCTTTGGCAAAGCTTTCGTCAATGTCGACCATGCAGTGGGAGGCCAGTTCCTTGGGATCAAAGGAATTGAGGTAGCGGGCGGGAATGATGACGTCCGTATCGATATTGTCTCCATAGGTCCAAGTTTTTCCTTCGTATTTCATCTTATTTGACCTCCTTTGGGGCGGCAATCTTTCCTAAAATCGCACTGGCTGCTGCGACTTGCGGACCTGCTAGATAAACTTCGCTGTCCACGTGGCCCATGCGGCCCCGGAAATTGCGGTTTGTCGTCGATACGCAGCGTTCACCGGCGGCCAGGATGCCCATGTAGCCGCCCAGGCAAGGACCGCAGGTCGGCGTCGAAACAACGCAGCCGGCGTCGATGAAGGTATCGATGTAGCCTTTTTTCATGGCTTCCTTGTAGACTTCCTGGCTGCCGGGAATAACGATGCAGCGCACATCTGGATGGACAGTACGGCCTTCAAGGATCTTGGCTGCAATGGCAAGATCTTCCAGACGGCCGTTCGTGCAGGAACCGATGACGACCTGGTCGATGGGAATGTCTCCAAAGGTGCCAATAGCTTTGGTGTTTCCTGGCAGGTGGGGGAAGGCAACGACGGGGGTAAGGGCTGTTAGATCGATGGTCACGGTCCGTTTATAGACAGCGTCACTGTCTGCTGTAACAATTTCATAGTCTTCAACACGGCCTTGTTCGTAGGCCTTGGTCTTTTCATCGACGGGGAAGATGCCGTTTTTGGCGCCTGCTTCAATGGCCATATTGGCCATGGTGAAGCGGTCCGTCATGGAAAGCTCAGCAATGCCGTCGCCCGTAAATTCCAGGGACTGGTAGAGGGCCCCGTCGACGCCAATCATGCCGATAAGGGTCAGCATGACATCCTTACCCGTAATATCCGCCGGTTTTTTTCCTGTAATGATGACCTTAATGGCTTCCGGTACCTTGAACCAGCACGTGCCCGTTGCCATGGCAGCGCCCAGGTCTGTTGACCCCACACCGGTGGCAAAGCCGCCCAGGGCGCCGTAGGTGCAGGTGTGGGAGTCGGCGCCGATGGTGAGCATGCCCGGTCCGACAATACCCTTTTCCGGCAGAATGACGTGTTCGATGCCGGCTCGTCCAGTTTCATAATAATGGGTGATATGATGGGCTTTGGCGAAGTCACGGACAATCTTGGCAAGGCCGGCGGATTTAATGTCCTTGTTGGGAATGAAGTGGTCCGGGACAAGGACGATGCGGTCCTTATCAAAGACGGGGCGCCCAATCTTTTCAAATTCCTTGATGGCCGGCGGTGCTGTAATATCGTTTGCAAGGACGCGGTCGAGTCGGCAGGTGATGAGGTCACCTGGTTTAACGAGGTCCTTTCCTGCGTGTTTGGCGAGGATTTTTTGTGTCATGGTCATTCCCATCGTGCATACATCCTTTCTTTTACCCTAAATTTAGCGGGCACTGGCCGCTTGGTGGAAAGCATTGACTGCCTCTTCAGAGGAGATGAGGCCAGCGCCATAGACATGGTCCTTGGCGTCTTTGCGGCGGTTCAGGGCACTGATGAAGGCCTTGATGGAGGCCGTCATCGTATCCGTGTCGACGCCGGCACCCCAGGTTGTGACGCCTTTTTCATCTGTAATGCCAAAGTAGGCAATGCCCCGTGATTCAGCGACCCGGTCCAGGTCGTGTTCGCTGTACGTAAGGTCCGTCACGGTAAAGTGGAAAGCCCGGCAGAGGGCATCCTTGACGGCGTCGAGCTGGCCATTGCCGGCTCCTTCAAGGATCACGTCGCGGCCGGCAGCCCGGACGAGGACTTTGCCTTGCCATTTTCCGTCCTTCTTGCGGAAGAGCGTATCCTGCAGTTCAATGGGAAGGCTCTTATCGACGTAATGATCCTTAAAGAGATTGAAGATTTCATCGGGCTTCAATTCCTGGTGCTTATGATCGGAAACGTCTTTTACAAAGTAGCTGAAGTCTTCCCGCATCGCTTTTGGCATATCGATGCCATAGGCTGTTTCCATGATGTAGGCGACGCCGCCCTTGCCGCTTTGGCTGTTGATGCGGATAACATCGGCATCATAGGTGCGGCCCACATCGTGGGGATTGATATAAAGGTACGGGCACGTCCAGTACGGGTCATTGTGCTCCTTACGATATTTCATGCCTTTGGCAATGGCATCCTGATGGGAGCCGGAGAAGGCGGCAAAGACAAGCTTTCCGGCGTAGGGCTGACGCTCACTGACATGCATGCGCGTTACTTCCTCATAGGTCTTTACAAGGTCCGGCATATTGGAAAAATCAAGCTGCGGATCGATGCCCAAGGCATAGAGGTTCATGCCGATGGTGACGATGTCCGCGTTGCCTGTCCGTTCGCCGTTGCCAAAGAGCGTTCCTTCTACGCGGTCCGCACCGGCGAGCATGGCCATTTCTGCATCGGCAACACCAGTGCCGCGGTCATTGTGGGGATGGACGGAAAGGACAACGGCATCACGGTAGGAAAGGTTCTGGGAAAGATAGGCCACTTGGGCGGCAAAGATATGGGGCATGGACATCTGCACCGTCGATGGCAGGTTGATGATGACCTTCCGGTCTGGCTGCGGTTTCCACACGTCGAGGACTGCGTTGCAGACTTCCAGGGCGTATTCTGGTTCCGTCCCCGTAAAGCTTTCTGGTGAATACTCAAAGCGGTAAGACGCGTGGGCTTCTTCCGTGAGGCGCTGCAAAAGACGCGCCCCATTAACGGCAATTTCCTTGATTTCCTCCTTTGATTTGTGGAAGACTTGCTCCCTTTGCGCGACGCTCGTCGAATTGTAGACGTGGACGATGGCGCTTTTGACGCCTTTCAGGGCTTCAAAAGTCTTTTTGATGATGTGTTCCCGTGCCTGGGTGAGGACCTGGACCGTCACATCGTCAGGGATGAGATCATGGTCAACCAAATAGCGGAGGAAGTCATATTCCGTTTCTGACGCGGCAGGAAATCCGACTTCAATTTCCTTGAACCCCATGGCGACGAGGGTCTTGTAGAAGCGAATCTTCTCTTGGAGGCTCATGGGAATCACGAGGGCCTGGTTGCCGTCGCGCAGGTCCACGCTGCACCAAATAGGGGCTTTTTTGGGCGCGTCGGCCATGGCCCAGCTCATATCGACGACAGGGGGCAGATAATAGCCCTTTTTGTAAGCTTCTACATGTTTCATGATGATGTCCTCCTTACAGGCAATAAAAAAATCTTTCTTCTCTCTTTGTGAGAGACGAAAGATTCAAATCTTGCGCGGTACCACTCCACTTCACACCATTTGGTGTGCCCTTAGCCGGTACGGATGACGTGTCCATCGATACCGCCCTGATTGATAACGGTCAGGAGCCGGCTTCCCCTACTGTCATGCGCGGGTTCAGGAAAGCTGCTCAGGGATCAGTTCGGTTTCGGTCCGCCGCTGCCTTGCACCACCCGGCAACTCTCTGGAGGTTTTCCTGAAACGTACTCTTTCCCTTCAATGCATCTCTTGCTTTGAAATTATGGTTCAGATAGTATCATGAAAAAAGACAAAAATCAAGAAAAATTTTAAGGATAATACTAAAGCATGCTTTTTGCAAATAAAAGTGTAACCTATAATACAACTGGCCTTGATGAGCCAAAGAAAAGGCATGCAGGCGGGGCCTAATGAAAGGGGGCTGCCCAAAGGGGCAGCCCCATCCAGTTATTTTTTTTGTGGGGAGGGATTGGTTCGCATCTCAATTTCAAAGATGTTGATGACCTCAGCATCAGGACAGGCAACACGGAAACGGTTTCCCTTCATGCCGGGAAGGGTGCCGCCGTAGCGGAGAATATCGATATAGGGAAAGAGGGCATGCTGGGCCATGGGGCACAGGCGGCCCCGGTCATGGTCCCAGGACAGTTCCATACCCTTTACATGGCCGTGGTGGCAAGGGGCCTCCCCTTTTTTATCAACGACACGAATGATGATTTCACAGCGTTTTGTCATCTTACACCATCTTTTCTGGATGGAAATGGGCATCAAAGTCCGTTTCTGTCATGTAGCCCAATTCGAGGATGGCTTCCTTGAGGGAAAGATCCTTCTTGTGGGCCAGTTTAGCGACTTCCGCCGCCTTTTCATAGCCGATATAGGGGGTCAGGGCCGTAACTAGCATGAGGGAGCGGTGGAGGTTTTCCTTCATCTTAGCTTTATTCGCCTTGATGCCGAGGGCGCAGTGGATGCGGAATGATTCCATGGCGTCTCCCAAAAGCCGCACGGACTGGAGGAAGTTATAGATTGTAACGGGAAGAAAGACATTCAACTGGAAGTTTCCTTGGGACGCGGCGAACCCAATGGCTGCATCATTGCCCATGACTTGGACGGCAACCATGGTGACAGCTTCGCATTGGGTGGGGTTGACCTTGCCCGGCATGATGGAAGATCCTGGTTCATTGGCGGGAATGGTGATTTCGCCAAGTCCGTCCCGGGGTCCGCTGGCCAGCCAGCGCACGTCGTTGGCAATCTTCATGAGATTGGCGGCTAAGGCCTTGAGGGCGCCGTGACTGAAGACCATGTCGTCAAGGCTTGTGAGAGCATGGAACTTATTGGGGGCGGTTTTAAAGGCATAGCCTGTATTTTGGGCGATATAGGCGGCAACGGTCCGATCAAAGTCTTTTGGTGCATTAAGCCCTGTCCCGACGGCCGTTCCTCCTAGCGCCAGTTCAAGGAGCCCTTTTTCTGAGGTCTTGAGTTCATCACGGCTGCGTTCAAGCATGGTTCGCCAGCCCGAGATTTCCTGGGAAAAGGCAATGGGAACCGCATCCTGGAGATGGGTCCGGCCTGTTGTGACAATGCCCCGATGTTTCTTTTCAAGGTCCTTGAAGGTCTTTATGAGCGCGTCAAGGCGAGGAAAAAGATGTTCTTCGATGCCCTTTATGGCGGCAATGTGCATGGCCGTCGGGAAGGTATCATTTGAGCTTTGGGATTTATTGACGTCGTCATTGGGGTGAAGGCATGTCTTTTTGGCAAGCTCATTTCCCCTGTGGGCAATGACTTCGTTGATGTTCATGTTGCTCTGGGTGCCGCTTCCGGTTTGCCAGACCGCAAGGGGAAAGTTGCCGTCGAGACTGCCGTCAAGGATCTCTTCGCAGGCTTTTTCAATGAGTACGGCTTTTTCCTTAGGGAGCGTTCCCAGCTCACAGTTTGCTTGGGCTGCTGATTTTTTGAGGATGGCGAAGGCGGAAATCACTTCAGGCGGCATCTTTTCCGTGCCAATGCGGAAGTTCTCAAAGCTGCGCTGCGTCTGGGCACCCCAATATTTATCGCAGGGGACGAGGATTTCCCCCATGGAATCATGTTCTTTCCGAAGGGCAGGGCCCTTTGCCGACTTTTTTGTATCGCTCATGATGATCGACCTCCCTTTTTTGTCTTTGTCCTGCCATTGTATCATATCCCGCAGGCTTTGCCGTGAAAAATTGGAGCCCTGCATTCTCTTTTACACATTTCTGCTGCTTTTTCAGGATTCCAAAATATTTTTCTTGCCCTATTGCTGCCTTTTCGCCTACAATGGAACCTATCAGCATGTTGGAAAGGAGCTTTGGTATGGATCTTGCGGCCTATCTATCTTATTGTTTTGTCATGAGCTTTACTCCCGGTCCCAATAATCTCATGAGCCTTGCCCAGAGCCGAGAGCGGACTTTTCGAGGCGCCCTGCCTTTTTTGCTGGGACTTCATGTTAGTCTCTTTTCTATGTGTACGGTCATCTATCTATTTATTCATGCCTTGGAAGATATCCTGCCTTTGATGGATCTTCCCCTGCGCATCTTGGGAGCCCTCTATCTTGTGTATCTGACGGTGCGCCTTTTCATGAAAAACGGAGGGAAAAAGACAAAGACCATTGATTCCAAACGGCTCTTTTTCTCCGCCTTGCTCCTGAATTGGACCAATGTCAAAGTCGCTCTCTTCATGATGGTGGGCTATACGTCTTTTCTGCTTCCCGGTGGAGGCGGCCCTGTTTGGACCTTTCTTCTCGGCATGGTCATGAACCTTATGTGCAGTGCAGCCAATTTTACTTGGGCCCTAGGCGGCTCCCTCTTGGACCGCTTCTTCAAGGCTCACGAAAAGCCTGTCTCTTTGATGATTGCGTCCTTGCTTCTCTATTCTGCCGCAAAGATCCTTTTCCCCAGTCTCTTTTAGGACTGGGGACTTTCGTTAATGGCTGCAAGACGTCGGCTGAAGATCCATCTGGCTAGGAAGAAGGTCGCCATCTCCGCTGCTGTCTGGCTTTCAATAAGGCCCATATAGCCGAGAAAAGCACCCATGGCATGCATCAAGGGGATGTAGATGATGGCTTGGCGCAAGGCTGCCACAAGAAGGGTTATTCTGCCGTCTCCCAGGGCTTGGAGGGAAAAGGTGATGTGGAAATTAAGGAAGGCAAAGGGCGAGGCCAGACAGCGGAAACGTAGGAAGAGAGCCCCTAACGCAAGGGTCTCAAGGCCGATGGCACTTTCTGGCTTGGCCGCAATGAAAAGGCTTGCAATGGGAACCGCGGCGAGCTCATAAAAGAGCACGCAAAGGAGCGAAAAGAGAAGGCCCGCGCGGCGCGCCATCTTGATGAACGCCTTCATGCGTATGAATTTTCTGGCCCCATAATGATAGGCCACAAGGGGCAGCATGCCTTGGCAGATGCCAAGGCCTGTATTGAGAGGGATCCGTTCAGCCTTCATGACGATGCCAAGGGCCGCCAGGGGCGCGTCGCCAAAGCCTGCCATGAGGTGGTTTAAAAAGAGGTTTGATGTATCAAAAAGCAGGTTCGTAAGGGCTGAAGGAAAACCCACGGAAAGGACGGAACGAATCTTCTCCTTGCTGGGCAATCCTTCAGGAAAGGTATAGGCAAGACAGCTTTTCTTTGCAGTTTTTACGAGAGATAAGAGAAAGTAGCCTAGGGAAATCAGGTTTGAAAGGAGGGTGGCAAGGGCCGCCCCTGTCAGTTCCTCTCCTTGAGGAAGGAGAACGAACATGAAGAGGGGGTCAAGGATAATATTGAGGATGGCTCCTAGGGAAAGGCCAAAACTTGCTTTTTTGGCAAAGCCGACGCTTCGGAAAAGCTGGGCCAAGGTGCCTGATAGGACGGTCGGAAGGGTACCTAAGGTGACGACAAGAAAAAGGTAGGTCTCCGTATAGGCGTAGGTGGCAGGGGATGCTCCTAAAAGAACCAAGATGGGGCGGCGCAGGAAATAGAGGGTGAGGGAAAAAACAAGGGCCCCTGCAAGGCTTCCATAAAGGGAAAAGGCGCTTACCTGACGGGCACTTTTTTCGTCTCCTTCCCCAAGACAGCGGGACATGAGGCTGCCTCCGCCGACACCAAAAAGGTTGCTCAAGGCGACTGTAATGGCAAAGACGGGAAAAACCAGAGATACGGCGGCAATCATATACGGATTGCCTGTACGGCCGACAAAAAAGGCATCGGCGAGATTATAGATAAGGGTAATAAGCTGACTGATAATGGTTGGAATGGCCATGGCCGCAAGGGCTTTTGGCACCGAGGCTTCTTCAAAAAGGGCCTGGTTTTGGTCACGAAGAGACATAGGGAACGCTCCTTTCAGGTTCAGCTCCTATTGTAGCATGGAAAAAAGAAAAGAGACTGCGGAAAAAATGAGCGGTTCATTCCTTCGCAGTCTCTTTTTGTGCCGTCTTAGGCTTCGCCAAAATACTCCTTGAGTGTTTCCATGCCCGTCCGGTAGGTCGGAATGCCGCCTATGGCCATGCGGGCGTGGGTCTTGATTGCCCAAGGGATAAAGGAGCGCCCTCTCTATGAAAAAAGAGCCTGCGAGAATAGGGGGAACATTTCTTCGCAGGCTCGCGTTTGTTTATTCATTATGGGTTTATTACGTTATTGGCAAGAACCGTGACTTTGATAACATAATGGTTATACAGCCTCAAGGTTTTTATTCCATTAGCTTCTTGCCTGATAGCTGGGCGCTGGAGGTGACGACACGTGGTTAGGAGGGGAAGCGCCCAGGCGTCAACTATCGTAAATCGTGAGACGGGCTATCGTACGATACGGCATGAGCCCCTTGCCTCATATCGATCCTTTTTTAAAGCAAGGGGCTCACGTGCTACATCAAATCGGAGCGATTTTTGCTTCGAGTGGATTTAATCCTATAGACTGTGCAGTAAAGCGTCGGCAAAAAGAGCAGGGTGAGGGCCGTAGCTCCCGTAAGGCCGCAGGCCATGGCAATGGCCATGGCGTTCCAGAAGGGACTGGCAAACATAGGGACAAGACCCAGGATGGTTGTGAGCGCGGCCAGCATGATGGGACGGAAGCGCACCAGGGAGGCCTCGACAACGGCTTCGTAAGGTGTCATGCCAGCTTCTTCATGGAGGTCAATCTGCTGGATGATGACCATGGAGTTGCGGATGACCGTGCCAATAAGGGCAAAGGAACCTACTTCTGCCATAACACCCATGGGTGCATTGAAAAGGAGCAGTCCCAGGGCAATCCCGGTAATGCACAGGGGCGCCGTTGCAAGGATGACAAAGAGCTTGCGGATGTCTTTCATTTGGAACATGAGAAGGATCAGCATCAGCACGAGCATGCCCGGGATTGGTCCCAGAAGGTACTGGGTGGCCTGCGTGCTGCTTTCCAGTGGCCCATCGATGGCAATGGTAACGCCTGGCGGGAGGCTTTCCCGAAGGCCTTCCATATCTTTCCAGATGGTTTTTGCCACGTCATTTCCTGTAACCCCTTTGCCGACATCTGCACCGATGGTAATGGTGGGCTGCAGATTGCGGCGCCAAATCATGTTGTTTTCCATAGTCGGGGTGATACGGGCTACCTGCGAGAGCGGAATGGAGCCCGATGCGGTGGGAATGGTGATGGCCTCCATGTCGCTTAAGGAATTGCGGTCCTTTTTGTCAAGCTGGAAGACCAAGGGTCGGATTTGGTCGCCGTCATAATACTGGGCGAAGGAATATCCGGAGACATTGGCGTATAGGACACTAGCTACCGTACTTCTTGTCAGGCCCAATTGCTTGAGACGGTCATTATCGATTTCAATCTTGACCGCCGGGGCCTTTTCCATCCAGTCGAAGATGGTCATGGTGACATTGGGATTCTTTTCCATTTCATCCCGAACCTTAGCTGCATAGGTACGGCATAGATCCGCTGTCGGGGCGGAAACACGGAACATGACGGGATAATCCTTCGGCGGTCCGAGAGGAATCGACTTGGAATAGGCTGTTACTTCCGGCAGCTCCATTTTGATGATCTTATCAATCTTTTTGGCAACGCGTTCCCGGGCCTTAACGTCCTTTGCAACCGTGACGAGCTGGGCATAGTTGTCACGGGGCTGGACGGGATTTAGAACGAGAATGAAACGAGGGGAACTTTTGCCGATATAGGCCGAATAGTGATCGACATCAGGGTCACCGTCGATCGCCTTCATGAGGGTATTCATGGCACGGTCACTTTCCTTGATGCCGGCGCCTTCGGGGAGGTGAAGCTCTGTAATGACCTCAGGACGCACCGATTCGGGAAAGAACTCCTGTTTGACGAGGGAGAGAAGGCCTATGGACCCCAGCAGGCAGGTGAGGGAGCCGGCGATGACCGTCTTGCGGTGGGCCAGGCACCAATCGATGATACGGCGGAACTTATTGTAAAAAGGTGTGTCATAACTTTCCTGTTCAATCACTTTAGGCCTGATCCATTCATAGCCCAAGGTGGGGGCAACGGTTTGGGAAACAAACCAGGAGAACATGAGGGTCATGGTGATGACCGGGAAAAGGGAGCCCGCAAATTCCGATACATTTGAATTCGCAAAGGCAATAGGAAGAAAACTGGCACAGGTGATCATGGTCCCAAAGCAAAGGGTCATGCCGTTTGTCTTAAAGGCGTAGGTGGCTGCTTCAAGGCGGTCCATGCCTTCGCTCATCTTGACTTCCATGAGCTCGACAACGACAATCGCGTCATCAACGAGCATTCCAAGGGAGATGATCAGGGCCCCTAGGGAAATCTTGTGCAGATCGATTCCCATGAGGTACATCCCTACAAAGGAGCCCATAAGGACAAGGGGAATACAGACGGAAATGACATAGCCGCATTGGCGCCCCATGGAAAAAAGGCTCACAACAAGGACGATGAGGATGGCTTCATAGAGCCCTTCCGTAAATTCACTGATGGAGTCCTCAACAACCTTGGGTTGGTTAGCTACTTGGGAAAGATCCATTCCCAAGGGCAGTTCTGCCTGCATTTTTGCTGTCAGTTTTTCTAAATTATGGCCCAAGGTAATATTATTGCCGCCATCTTTCATGGAAATGGCGATGCCGATAGCTTCTTTGCCGTTGGCATACATCTTGGGTTCAGGCGGGTCGGGGTATTCCTGGGTTACGCTGGCAATATCCCCCAAACGGAAGGTCCGTCCGCCTTGTGTAATCAGGATGCTGCGGATTTCATCAAGGGCCTTTGTCATGCCTGTAACCCGAATCTGGACGTTGTCCCCTTTGGCATCGACAGTTCCTGTGGCCGCCATGGCCGTTTCACCGCGGATGGCGCTGGTGACGCTGTCAAGGGAAAGTCCCAGCTCGGCGAGTTTGGTATTGGACATGCGGATGTAGATGTTCATGGGCTGCTCACCAATGAGTTCCACTTTGGATACATCGGGAACGGTGTAAAACTGGCGCTTTAGCTCTTCAGCCTTGGCGCGCAGGTCTTCCTTGGAGAAGCTGTCCGATGTGAGAGCATAGATATTGCCGTAGACATCATCAAAACGATCATCGAAGTAAGGCCCATAGATGCCGTCCGGCAGTTCTGACTGATGATCGATGACATAATTGCGAACTTCCAGCCAATGTTTGCGAACCTCGCTGTTGGGGACCTGTTCTTTTAGGATGACGTTTACGACTGAAACGCCGGGGCGGGAATAGCTCGTAATATAGTCGATGTCCGGTGTGGCTTGGACCATCTTGTCCAGCTTGCTGGTCACAAGTTCCTGCATTTCATCCGCCGTGGCCCCGGGCCAGGCCGCGGAAATGACCATCTGGCGGACGACAAAGTTTGGGTCTTCACTGCGGCCCAAACTGTGGAAGGAAAAGATGCCGGCGATGAAAATGAGAACCGTAAAGAAATAGACGACTTGCCGGTGCTTGACGCACCAACGGGATAAATTGAAGTTCATCAGGTGTCACTTCCTTCCACTTTGACCTCCATCCCTTCCTTGAGTTTGCTGATGCCGCCCGTGACGATGCAGTCGCCTTCTGTCAGGCCATCGGTAATCGTAACCGTGTCATCTTCGTAACTGCCCAAGGTAACAGGATGCAGAAAGACGCGGCCATCCGTGACAACCCAGATGCCAGTTTTCCCGGCAGCTTCATAGAGGGCGGAACGAGGAACCATGAGGGCGGCTGTGCCTTTTTTCATTAAAGCCACTTTTGCGGTCATACCAAGCTGCGCCCCTTGAGGCATTTCCGTGAGGGAAACCCGGACCTTGTAGGTCTTTGTAGCAGGGTCTGCCATGGGGGAGATGTAACGGACCGTACCTGCTGCTTCTTCGTTATGAAGGGCCCAGAAAGTTACCGTGACGGGAGTTCCTGGTGCAATGGACGCAAGTCGGCTTTCGGGAACGAAAATCTCCACTTCCCGCTGTCCGTCCTGAATGACGGTTGCCATGGGGCTTCCCGCTGTGGCTACTTGTCCCACTTCGCCGGAAAGGGCGGCTACGACGCCGTCATGATCGGCCGTAAGTTCTGTATAGCTGAGCTGGTTCTGGGCCGTTTGGAGACTGGCTGATGCCTGGGAAAGGGCGGCACTGGCGGCTTCTTCCTCGGTCCGATACTGGTCCCACAAGGAGGCGCTGACGGCTCCCTCTTCATAGAGGGCTTCGTAGCGGCTGGCATTGTCGCGGGCAAGCTTGGCTCGGCTGGCGGCGGCATTTACGGCTGCTTCAGCGTTCCTGACTTGTTCCCTTACATCCTTTGGATCAATGGTCATGAGGACGTCGCCGGCTTTTACCGTATCGCCGAGGTTTACGAGGCGTTTGGTGATGCGCCCGTTTACCTGGAAGGAAAGGACGGATTCATATTTGCCTCGGACTGTGCCAGGATAGGTGTAGGTCCCACTCGTTTCATCCGTACCGACCGTTATGGTCCTTACATAAGGAATGGTCTTGGCGGTCTTGGGTGGGAAAAGGATCTGGTAGAGAGCGCGCCCCAAAAGGATGAGGAAGAAGAACGCGGCAATCAGGGCAATCCGTTTTTTATGATGGGCCATATAGGCTTTGATTTGATTCATGGCTTGGGACTCCTTTCTGCTCTTTTCATGGGTGTCATGACAAAATCGATGAGTTCATCGAGGACTTCTTCTGTTGGTCTATGATCGGGGTTAAGGGGAGTTGCCCGGTCCTTGACAAGGTAGAGGGTTTCCGTAATGGATTCCACCGTAAAGACGATATGGGAAAGCGCCCTCTCATCGGGAAATGGGTTCAGGAGACCTTCTTCGGCAGCCTTTTGGAAAAGGGATTTCAAATAGTTCCCCATGGAAAGGATCCGCTGCCAAACCGTATCATCAAGAAGGCCCGAGGGCATGATGAGTTCCTTGTAGCAAAGATCGAGATGGCCTGACGGATCAAGCTGGGTACGGAGCAGGGCCTTTAGGAAATAATGAATTTTTTGCAGGGAATCAAGAGGGGTCTCTTTCGTTTCCTGCTTGAGGTCATCAATGATCGAGAGCTGTCGGTCCACGACAGCGCGGTATAGGTCTTTCTTGCCTCCAAAGTAATAGGAAATAAGGGCGGGACTGCAGCCGGCCTTTTCTCCTAGTTCCTTGATGGTGACGGGATAATACCCTTTTTGTGTAAACAGCGCTTCCGCCGCTGTAATAAGGGCCCTGATCGTAAGGCTGGGATCCCTTTTTTTCATGGCAATCTTCCTTTCTATTAATTGATTAATTGATTAATTAATTAATAGTATACCACTCCTTTTTTGTTTTGTAGAGTAGGAAAGAGGCTAGGGGCTACCAAAAATGAAAAAACTTGTTATAATAAAAAGGAATTTACAAACAAAAGTTTGAATAATGGAAAGAAGGCGACCTATCATGAAGTTACTACATCCAGCAGCGCTGTTTTTGACCTTTGTCCTTACTGCGGGAAGCGCGGTGGCTTTTGCAGCCCCGGATCTTACGGAAGCCCTAAAAAAAGACGGTGGCGGTCCAGCTGCCTATCTTCATCAATTCGATCAAAAGGATTCCCCCTATTATGTCCATCCTGATTTTTACCGGATGAAGTCTCACGGCTCATTGCTTCTCCTTTCCCACTACCGGACGCATCAGCAGGAGACGGAATATACCTGCGGCCCGGCAGCGGCACTTACGGTCGCTGACTATTATCTTGGCAAATCGCCTCATAGTGAAATGGAAATCGCCCGCATCATGGAAACGCATCCGTGGGGAATGGAAGATGTAGGAACAAATACAAGGGGAATGGTGCGTTATTTTACCGGTATGGGCTGGACGGTCCATTCTTCCCTCACGGATGGTTCCCCGGAAACCTATGAGGCCTTTGTGGCCTTTGTGAAGCAGAACCTTTCCCAAGGCATTCCTATTATGGTTGAAAATGTGGATTGGGGCGGTCATTGGCGCGTTATTATCGGGTTTGATTCCCTTGGAGATGACAAGGGGGCCAATGATGTCCTGATCATGGCCGATCCCTATGACACAACCGATCATTTGCAGGATGGCTACGGCATTGTCCCCAGCCAGCGCTTTTATTATACGTGGTTTGATGCTAAGCTCTTTCGCCCTGGTGAAGCGGATCGGCAGTGGCTGACAGCTGTCCCGCCCCAAAAACTGAAGAAAGGAACGCATTGATATGGAATTGCTCCTTCTTGCCCTCTTGTTGGGGGCCCTCCTTTTTACCATCATCCTGCTCTTCCAGATGCAGCGTTCGCTCCGGGAACGGGATGCCTACGAGGCCGAGGTAGCCCGGCAGAATGCAGAACAGCTGCGTTCGAGCCTTGATCAGAAGGTGACCTTGTCCATGAGCGTTGTCAGCGACCGACTTCAGCAGGTGAGCCGCAGCTTGGGAACGCTCCAGAGCCTTTCCCAGAATGTAGGGGATCTTAAGAAGGTGATGGGGAATGTCAAAAATCGCGGCATTTGGGGTGAAATGCAGTTGGCGCGCCTGCTTAGCGATATGCTGGCCCCTGATCAGTATGGAACGAATGTAGCCATCCGGCCAAGAAGTCAGGAACGGGTGGAATTTGCCATCTGTCTTCCCGGGAAGGATGGAAAGACGCCTGTCTGGCTTCCTATTGATGCAAAACTGCCCCAAGAAGATTACCTGCGTCTTCTGGAAGCCCGTGAAACGGATGATGAAGATGCCGCGCAGCAGGCCTTAAAAGGATTGGCGGCCCGGGTAAAGCAGGAAGCCCGGGATATTCGGGATAAATATATTGCCCCGCCGTACTCAACGGATTTTGGCATCCTCTATCTGCCCCTTGAAGGGCTCTTTGCGGAAGTGACCTCTGTGCCCGGCCTTTTGTCGGAACTGCAGCAGAAATATCGCGTGACCGTGGCCGGTCCAACAACGCTTGCTGCACTCATCAACAGCCTGCTCATGGGATTTAGGACCCTGATGGTGGAGAAAAAGACGAGTGAAGTCTGGCGTTTTGTTGTCAGGATCCAGCAGGATATGGAAAGCTTTGATCTTGCTGTGGACCGGGCCCAGAAAAAAATAGACGATGCGGCTTCTGCCTTGGAGGCCGTATCCCAGCGTTCCAAAATCCTGAAGGACCATCTTGCCCGAGCCGAAAAATTTTCAAATGCTCTTGACAAACAAAACGAAAGAAACTAAAATACAGAACATAAAGTTTAAAACATTTAATTAATATCATTAAAATTATTGATGAAGGAGAATAGTACAGGTCTCCCATCCTCCAAGAGAGCCGCGATAAGGTGGAACGCGGCAGGGTGGGTCTTGGAATCCGCTCCGGAAATGATAGGGAAAGAACCTATCCGGGCAGTGCGGCCGTTACCCCGTTTGAAGGCCCATTGGGTAAAACAAGGTGGCACCACGTGAGAGCTTCTCCCGTCCTTGGCGACTGTTGTCGCAGGGATGGGAGTTTTCTTTTTACGGGCGCCGAGAGGAGGAAGCATCATGGAAAAACAAAAAGTGCTTGTCGCGGAACGGATCTCGGATAAGGGGGTGGTCTGCCTAAAGGCTGAGAAGGCCCTTGATGTGACCGTTGATTTTGACATCAAGCGGGAGGATCTCTTACAGGTCATTGGGAATTATGATGCCCTCATTGTCCGCAGCGTGACAAAGGTCAACGAGGAGCTGTATGATGCGGCAAAAAAACTCAAGGTGATTGGCCGGGCTGGCAATGGTGTGGATAATATCGATCTTGACGGTGCCACCAAACGGGGCATCATTGTGGTCAATACGCCGGAAGCCAATATCATTTCGGCCGCTGAACATACCATCGGTCTCCTGCTTGCAAGCTGCCGCAATACGGTCCGGGCCAACAAGATGCTCGAAGAAGGCATCTGGGAACGCAAGGACCTCAAAGGCAGCGAGCTCTATCATAAAACGCTTGGCATCATTGGGCTTGGCCGCATTGGGGCTCTTGTTACAAAGCGCATGCATGCCTTTGATATGCGCGTCATTGCCTATGATCCTTATATCCCTGATTCCCGTTTTCAGCGCCTTGGTGTGGAAAAATGTGAGACCTTGGATGATTTGCTGAAAGAAGCGGATGTCATTACCATCCACACGCCTAAGACGGAAGAGACGGTCAATATGCTGGGCGCGGCTGAATGGAAGAAGTGCAAGAAAGGTGTTCGCGTCGTCAACTGTGCCCGCGGCGGGCTTTACAATGAACAGGACCTTGCCGAAGCAGTGAAGGAAGGAATCGTAGCAAGCGTCGGGCTTGACGTTGTGGTGGATGAACCCAATCCCATCTCTCCCCTCATCGGGATGCCTCAATGCGTTGTGACGCCCCACCTTGGGGCCAGCACTTTTGAGGCTCAGGATAAGGTGGGCCTTGCCATAGCCGAGGAAGTCATCAATGTCCTTGGCGGCAAGATGGTTCCCAACGCCGTGAACCTTCCTGCCATTGCGGCAACGGAACTGGAAGATCTGCGGGGCTACCTTGCACTGGGGGATGCCTTGGGAAAACTTTACTATCAATTGAAAAAAGCACCGGTGGACCGGCTGGAGATTGTTTATGAAGGGGCCGCGGCCCAGCAGGAGACGCAGATGGTGACCCGCAGCATCCTTCAAGGTCTCTTGTCACCGGTCCTGCGGGAACGGGTCAATATGGTCAATGCTGAACTGGCCGCTGAAACGCGGGGCATTACTGTGACAGAAGGTAAGGTCAAGGGGGAGGGCCGCATGAACCGAGTGGCTGTCCGCATTGGGGCTGGTAAGGAGAGCTTTACGGCAGCTGGCATGGTGACGCCGGATAATCAGCCTCATATTACGGAAGTCGAGGGCTATCAGTTCGATACGATTCCGGCGCCTTACATGATTTTTGCCCGCAATGATGATAAACCGGGGATGATTGGTCAGATTGGGACCCTTTTGGGCGCCGGACACGTCAACATTGCGACCATGCAGGTCAGCCGTAAGAAAAAAGAAGGGACTGCCATGATGGTACTCACCGTCGACAGCGCGGTCGATGGGGCTACCCTTGAGATTGTACGGAACCTTGACGGTATCAGTGATGCCCAGTTGGTCCGCCTCTGATCGGAACTGCAAAAAAGGACTGGAAGAGAAGGAAAATCCTTCTTTTCCAGTCCTTTTTCAAGGTTAGTCGATGTCCGCCATCTCCATTCTTTTGAAGCGGGTGGACACAAGGTCGAGGAAATCCTGCTCCATCTGGGAAGGTTTGGTCTCTTTTTTTCGAATGGCGCCAAAGCGGAACCGTTCCTCGCAGCCAAGGAGCGGTACGGAGATGACACCGTAGAGGGAATCTTGGTCCCGGAATTCCATGATGCCCACAGTAAAGAAATTGGTTCGCGACAGGAGGCGCATCTGTTCCTGACGGTCATTGACGTAGATGATCTTGCGGGCGTTGTTCAGGTCGATGGGGCCTGATTCCGTCGTCAGATGATAGATAAAATCCTCATACTGGCCAATGTAGCGGACAAAGCCGTAGTCGACAAGTTCTCGGATGTCGATACCATGGCGTCCAACGGTGCGGATGAGTTCATGTTCCGAGGAAAGGCATACATAAGGCCGAAAGGTGGCAAGGGGTTCATAGATAAGGCCCTGCTCCTCAAAGTTCCTAGCAAGATCGTCCGCCTCTTTTCCGGCCATATGAAGGATGCCGATGTTGGAGCGGTTTTCCTTTACATCTTGGACGACATCGAGGGTGGCTCCTTCACAGAGCCGGCCCGTAAAACTGTCAATGTCCTGATAGCGTCGGCAAATCTCGTTGTAGCACTCTGCTGTATGGGAAAATCGGGTCATGCTTACATTGAGGCAGCTTTTTTCGATGCGGTGGGCATTCACCATGTTCTGGAGGCGGTCCATTTCCTTGAGGATGACCTGACAGTGGAGGAGGATGCGCTGACCGTCGACAGTGAGTTTTGTCCCGTGGCTGGTTCGGCGGAAGAGGGTAAGCCCCATTTCCTTTTCCAGCTGGCGGATGATGTGGCTCAGCTGGGGTTGGGAAATATAGGCGGCTTTGGCTGCTTGGGTAATGGAGCCGTATTTGGCGACGGCAGCAAAATAGCGTAAATTATTTGTATCCATGGTGATTTCCTTTACTCATTGGTTCCGATGCTGTGATATGGCTATTATATCATAGGAATGAGGGGGAAAGAGATTTTCATGAGGGCCATTTATAAATGCAATACCCCACATGCAGCATTCCAATTATCGCTGATGCCCCCGTTTTCATTATAATAGAAATGAAAATATTCGAACTATTGTTAAAACAGTGAAAAGGAAGTGCGAACATGGTAGAAATCCTTGATGCAATCGACAGTGTCCTCTATTATCCCATCCTGCTTGTGGTCATGGCCGCGGCCGGTCTTTATTTCAGCCTCCGCATGGGATTTGTACAGATTCACCGGCTCCCCGAGGGGATGCGTCTTGTCATGGCAAAACCGACGGATGAAAAGGGGACGAGCCCTTTTCAGGCGCTGATGGTCTCTTCGGCTGCCTGCGTTGGAACGGGCAACATTATCGGAATCTCTACGGCAATCTGCCTCGGCGGTCCTGGCGCCGTCTTCTGGATGACCGTCATGGCCCTTATTGGGGCCGCATCATCTTTTGTGGAGTGCACCTTGGCGCAGATCTATAAGCGGAAAAATTCCGATGGGACAAGCTATGGCGGACCGGCTTATTACATCGAAGATGCCCTCCACAACAAGACCCTTGCCACGGCTTTTGTTGTCTTTCTGCTTCTGACCTATTCTTTTGGTTTTAACCTTGTCTGCTCCTACAATGTACAGTCTACTTTCTCTGTCTACAGTTTCTATGATCCCAGCGTGACGCCCGCCATCATCGGGGCCATCCTTGCCATCTTGTGTGGGGCCTGTGTCATGGGGGGTGCCAAACGAATCGAAAAAGCGGCCAGTATCCTTGTGCCCTTCATGGGTGTGGCTTATGTCATTGTAACGGCCATCGTCCTTGTCATGAATCTTGGCATGATCCCCTATGTCATTTCCATGATCCTCGAAGACGCATTCAATTTCAAGGCTATCCTTAGCGGTGTAGCAGGCAGCTGCCTTGTCATGGGCATCAAACGCGGCCTGTATTCCAATGAATCAGGGGTCGGATCTGCACCAAACGCCGCTGCTTCAGCCATCGTATCCCATCCGGTCAAGCAGGGCCTCGTGCAGATGCTTACGGTCTATATCGATACGATCATCCTCTGCAATGCCACGGCCTTCATGTGCTTTGTTTCCGGTGTGGTCCCTACCAAGGAAGCCGCTGGTGCGGTTTGGGTACAAAACTCCCTTTTCAGCGAGCTGGGGCATTTTGGACCGCTCTTTATTACTGTGGCTATGTTGATTTTCTCCTTTACGACCCTCATCGGCAATATCTATTATTGTGAAAATGGACTTGCGTACCTGAATGGTAAGAAGATGCCGAGCCCGTCCTTCATGAGAGGATTCCACATCTATGCCATCCTTATTGTCTTTATTGGGGCCATCATTCCCATGACGGCAGCTTGGAGTCTTGCCGATATCACCATGGGCGGCATGACTCTCATCAATCTGCCGGCCTGTGTTGCCCTATCCGGCGTTGTCATCAAGGCCTACAAAGACTACGAAAAGCAAAAAGCGCAGGGCCTTGATCCGGTCTTTAAAGCGGAATCCATCGGGATGGACCCCGAAGAACTTGATTTCTGGAAATAATTTCATTGAGAAAGGGGTTACACACTATGGCAGTTGACGTACAATCCATCTTGGAAATGGCTCTCGAAAAAGGACGCAACGTCCTTTATGAAGGTAAGGTGGCAAGCTACATCCCAGAACTTGCCAAGGCCGATTCGTCCAACCTTGGCGTCTGTCTCATGAAAAAAGATGGGACCATCTATAAGGCCGGGGATTACAACATTCCCTTCACCATGCAGAGCATTTCCAAGACTTTTTCCCTTATCTTGGCGCTTCAGACGGCGGGTTACGATAAAGTCTTCAGTAAAATTGGCATGGAGCCAACTGGTGATCGCTTTGACAGCATCCTGCAGCTGGAATTAAAGGATTGGCGTCCTTTTAATCCCATGATCAATGCGGGTGCCATCGTTACGGCAAGCTGTGTAGAAACGGAAGATCCCTTCGGCAGTTTCCTGGAACTTGTCCGTAAAGTCTGCAATAATCCTCGCATCAGTCTCAATGAAGAAGTCTATCAGTCTGAAAAACGAACGGGGACGCGGAATCGTTCCATTGCTTTTCTCCTAAAGAGCGACAATGTCCTTGATGGAGAACCGGAAGATATCCTCGATATTTACTTCCGCATGTGCTCTGTCATGGTAACGGCCAAGGATCTTGCCCGTTATGGTATGGTCCTTTCCAACCACGGCATCGATCCTGATACAGGTGAGCAGCTAATCGATCCCACCATTGTACGGATTGTGACGACCCTCATGATGCTCTGCGGCATGTATGATGAATCGGGCGAATATGCAGTTAAGGTCGGACTGCCTAGTAAAAGTGGTGTCGGCGGCGGCATCGTGGCCATTTCCCGTAAAGGGGTGGGCATTGGTACCTTTGGGCCGATGCTCAACAAAAAGGGAAACTCCGTCGGCGGTGAAAAGATTCTGCAGGTCCTTTCCCGGGAACTGGGGCTTCACGTTTTTGACCTGGCAACCTTCTGATGCTGAAAGGGCTCAGGACTTTCGAATAAAAAAGATGACCAGCTCCTTTGGGAACCGGTCATCTTTTTTATTCTTCCTCTTTGTCAGAACCGAATTGGCTGCCTCCGCTGGTGACCCATTTTTCAAGGTCAGAAAGCCGGAATTTCCACTGCTTTCCAATTTTGACTGCTGGAATGCCACGCTTTTCACGCAGCCAGGAACGAACCGTAACCACACTGACCCCTAGGTAATTTGCTGCCTGTTCAATAGAGACCCATTTATCCATGGGATCGACTTGATGCGTACTGTTTTCTTTGGGCATATGATTTCTCCCTCCCCATAAGTGCGTCTACTCTTCTGCCAGGCAAATCTTGGGCCTGACACGCTAAAATGGAACGATAGCTTCCAGGAGCTCCATCATCCCGGATGATAGCCATGATTTTTCTCATCAATAACGAAAGCTATCAAAGAATAGAGTCGTTTTTCATTCGCTATTATTATATACTGAAAGCCTAGTAAAAAACAATTATTATTTCGGAAAAAACTTGAACAAATAGTCTAAAAGAACACTTCTCGGGAAGCGGTTTTCTTTCCTGCCGACTCATGGTACAATGCGAAGAGAATCTTTTGGGAGGGCAACATGAGCTGTCACGCTTGGTGTACGATCAATCCGTTGATGAAGGCCTATCATGATCAGGAATGGGGCGTTCCGCTCCATGATGATCGGGCCCTTTTTGAATTCTTGATGCTTGAGGCCCTGCAGTGCGGACTGAGTTGGGATCTTATCCTCAAAAAACGGGAGGCCTTGAAAGAGGCATTTAGGGGGTTTGACCCTCTGACCATTGCCACTTTTGGGGAATGCGACGTGACCCGTATCATGGCCACGGACGGTGTCATCCATTCGGAACGCAAGATTCGTGCCGTCATCAAAAATGCCCGGGCCTATCTTGCCGTTGCCAAGGAATATGGCAGTTTTGACCGCTATCTTTGGGGGTATACAAAGGGAAAGACCCTCTTTTACAAAGGGCATGGGACAGGGACCCTCCCGACCGCCAATGGCCTATCCAGGGCTATCAGCCGGGACCTTAAGAAGCGGGGCTTTTCCTTTGTCGGACCTGTCACCATTTATTCCTATCTTGAAGCTGTCGGCGTCATCAACGATCATGATGAATCATGTCCTCGCTATCAAGCGCTCTTTAGCCTCAGCGATGCGGTCTGGGCCGATCCCTTTGAAGAAAGCTGACCTTTTTGGAAAGGACCACGATTATGAAAAAAACACATCAATATGGGGTGATGCTTGTTCTTGTTGGGGCAACGCTATGGGGAAGCAGCAGCAACAGTTTGGAATACCTCATGACTTATCAACATTTTTCCTGGGATACGGTCCTTGCAATCCGCATGGTTGTCACGGCCGCGGTCTTTCTTTTGATCAGCGGCCTGCGTGGGGAAAAGCTCCTGGAACCTGTCAAAAAGGATTTTTTGAGGCTCCTTCGCTTTACGGTCCTGGGTCTTTATACCATGCAGGTTCCTTTTACGATTGCCATCCATTACAGCAATGCAGCAACAGGAACGGTCCTGCAGTATCTCATGCCCGTTATCCTGCTGGGTTATTACCTTATTTTGGAACGACGGCGTCCTCGTCGGCGGGAAGCAGTGGCCGCTTTCCTTGCCATTGTCGGAACCTTCCTCATTGCGACAAAAGGGGAGGGAGCAGCGCTTGCCATCTCTCGGGAAGCCCTTTTCTGGGGCATCCTGAGCGCCTTTGGTATGGCATTTTATACGGCTTTCGCCGCCGATCTCCTGCACCGCTATCCGACCTTTCTGATTATCGGCTGGGGGAGCCTGGGCAACGCCCTGCTCCTTATGGCCCTCAATCATCCAACCCTTGAAGGGACCCTGTGGACGGCAGGTACCCTTGCCGCCTTTGGTATCATCATTGTCCTGGGAACCCTCATTGCCTATACGGTGTACCTTGAAAGCACGAAATATATCCCCGCCTCGGAAACCGGTGCCCTTGCGGCTTTTGAACCGCTGTCCGCTTATGCGGTATCCATCCTCTTTATGGGAAACCGCGTGGGTTTTGTGGAAATGGCGGGTGCCCTGTGCATCATGGTCATGGTATGGATGCTTTCCAAAAAGGCTTGATCAGATGAATCATCATACGACTCATCATACGAACGTCCAAGCAAACTGTAACATTTGGAATAGTCGAATCTTCCTTGGTGGAGAACTTGCCTAACTAGTTGACAGGTCATTTTGTACCCCCTATAATCAATTCATATTTTAAGACTATGAATTGACTATAGGGGGTATTGTGATGAGTGAAGGAAAAGCGTATCATTTTGAAACACTGCAGCTCCATGTAGGGCAGGAACAGCCGGACCCATCGACCGGGGCCCGTGCCGTACCGATTTACATGAGTACATCCTACGTCTTTAAGGATTCTGCCCAAGCATCGGACCGTTTTGCCTTGAAGGATGCTGGTTTCATTTACAGCCGGCTGGGGGATCCAACAAGCGATGTCCTTGAAAAACGCCTTGCTGCACTGGAAGGCGGCGTGGGAGCACTTGTGACCGCAACGGGGGCGGCGGCCATCAGCTATACCATCCAGGCCCTTTGCCATAAGGATGACCACATTGTGGCCGCAACAACCATCTATGGCGGGACCTATAACCTTTTTGCCCATACCTTGCCTGATTTTGGCATTGAAACGACCTTTGTCGATCCGACAAAGGGTTCATCCGTTTTTGAAGGGGCCATCCGGGAAAATACGCAGCTCCTTTACATTGAGACCGTAGGCAATCCGAATGCCAACCTCATTGACATCGGCGCCGTGGCGGAGATTGCCCATAAACATGGAATCCCCCTTGTGGTGGATAATACCTTTGCTACGCCTTATCTCGTCCGCCCTTTTGAGTTTGGTGCCGACATCGTTGTCCACTCGGCGACAAAATTCATTGGCGGTCATGGTACGACCCTGGGCGGGGTTATTGTGGACAGCGGCAAATTTGATTGGGCTGCATCGGGTAAATTCCCTTGGCTTGTGGAGGCAAATCCCAGCTATCATGGTCTGAGCTTTACGCGTGATGTGGGAGCGGCTGCTTTTGTTACTTATGTTCGGGCTGTCATTCTCCGCGACTTGGGAGCTACCCTGTCTCCTTTTGCGGCTTTTATGCTCCTTCAGGGAACGGAGACCCTTTCCCTGCGTGTAGAGCGGCAAGTGGAAAATGCCCTTAAGGTTGTCGACTTCCTTGCCCATGATCCCCATGTAGCCAAGGTGAATCATCCTTCCCTTGACAATCATCCCGATCATGAACTCTATCGGAGATATTTCCCCCATGGCGGGATCAGCATCTTTACTTTTGAAATCAAGGGCGGTCCAGAAGCGGCCCGTACCTTCATCGATCATCTGAAGGTCTTCTCCCTTCTGGCAAATGTAGCAGATGTGAAGAGCCTTGTAATCCATCCGGCCTCAACAACCCATTCACAGATGACGGAAGAAGAACTCCTTAGTTCAGGGATTACGCCGTCAACAATCCGTCTTTCCATTGGGGCGGAACATATTGATGATATCTTGGAAGATCTCAAAACAGGCTTTGCTGCTTTAGACTAAGAGTTTCTTGTTCGTCGTACAAATCGCGCCGATTCTTCAGATTACGGTGCCTTCATTGCTTACTTCTTATTTTAGGGACGCAATCGAGGATGACGATTCGTACGACGATACGTTCCTGATTGGGGGATACCTTACGCCTGGGCGCTCCCCCTCCTAACCACGTGTCGTCACCTCCCGCACCCAGCTTATCAAAGCGGAAGATTTTTTCAATCTTCGGCCCATATGGCCCCATCTACTTTGTCGCCCGCGACCTCAATCTCCTCGACGTACCGGCCTCTGGCCGCAAGGAAACTCACGCGTCGCCGCTTTGTTTTTGGAGGCACCGCTTCGGAGAACCTTTGCGCAACAGCTCCCGCGTCGCTGCGCTATCAGATTGCTGACGTCTCAGGTCCGCCGTCGTCGCTGAGGCCGGGAGCTCCTCGTATCTGGACCCATCTGATCCGAATTTGTAAAAAGCAAATGGAAAAAGACCATAAGTGGAAAACTAACAACTGCTTCCTAAATGAATCCTAGCTGGGGGAAGATTGCTGCTGTACAGCAGTTGCGTTGTCTTTGTAAATAGCAAAACCATAGGAAAAGAGACTGCGAAGAAATGAAATGTACCCTCTTTACTGGACACCCAGTAAGGAGGGTACATTTTGCGTT
>OKRS01000106.1_pt1 | contig 59536 bp, 45 predicted proteins | sample 1601191 | NCBI WGS metagenome assembly OKRS01 (sample SAMEA3541509, study PRJEB24748) | human gut metagenome | biome: human gut; feature: human-associated habitat; material: faeces | place: China | collected 2012
GACTTAACCAAACACAGAGGCACCCAACGGGTGCCTCTGTGTTTGGTGCCGGTGGTGGGACTCGAACCCACACGGTATTGCTACCAACGGATTTTGAGTCCGTCACGTCTGCCAATTCCATCACACCGGCGAATATGTTCAAATTTTGTACATATATCAGTTTAACACATTTTTTAAACGGATTCAAGAGGGAGAATCACATTATATTAAAAATTTGATTCACTGTTTTCCTGCGGCGGCTGTGCGTCCGTTAAATTGATGCAGGGGTAAAAAACATTGCCGCAACCGGTCAATGATTGCGGCAATGCAGGCTCTATGCCCTGCACCGATTTTCCGAACGACTTTGCAAAAATGGAGTCAGGATGCAAAGGACAGAAAGGATGATGACAGTCTTTTGTTCGGAAATCGATGCAGGGTTGCTGAAAGGCTGTTACCGTTCGTACCATGATAACGGCCGTCAGCAACAAATCAGATAACAGCGCGGAGGATAAGCAGCGCGTCGATAAGCTCAACAACGCCGTTGCCGTTAAAGTCGGCAGCCTCAAGCTGTTCGGGGGTCAGCTCCGCAAGGTCGCTGCAATAACGCATAACGAGCAGAGCATCTGCGGCGGTCACAATGCCGTCGCCGTCAACATCACCCGCAAGGATTCCGCTTGCGGGTTCATATTGTGCAACAAGGACGGTGTTTGCCGTGATTCCGGTGAAGCTTCCGCTCCAGCCGATGAAATCATAGCCTTCACGCACGGGGTCGGCAGGTGCTTCCGCATCCATGCCGTAGCCGACTGTCTGAACTCTGATCGTTGTGCCGTCCCAGTCAACGAAATAAACATTAAAGTAGTTATCGCTTGCGAACACAGCTTCGATCGTGTGGTTTGCAATAACGCAGTCGAAGGTGTATTCATTTGCGGCACCGACTGATTCGCCGTCAACAATGATATCCGCAACATGCCAGCCCTCATTCGGAGTAATCGTGTACGATGCAGAACCGAGAGAATCAACAGTGGTTGTGCCGTCGGGCGATATTGTTCCGCCGAGTCCTGCCGAAGCGGAGATGTCGTAGTTTTCGGCAACAACGTTAATCGTGCAGGTCATCTCCTTAAGGAAGCCGTTTGTAAGCTTCAGCGTGGTGCTGCCGATTTCGTTTGCGGTTATCGTTGCGGAGAAAACATCACCATCGTTCGGGGTAACCGATGCGACGGACTCATCCTCAACGCTCCATGTAAAGTCGAAATCCGTGAACAAATCCCAGATATCGGAATGTGCGCTGACGGTGTAAGTCTCGCCGGGGCGGAGATTTACAACACTGTCGGAAAGCTCGCCGGAGTTGTAGATTCCGGGGCGATCATCGCGCTCGATGCGAATAAACAAGCCGTTGCCCGCATAGTCGCTTATCATGCATTCAAGGAAGAGGAAACTGTTGATGTCGCTCAGATCGTCCGGACCGAGACCGAGCCTTGTCGTTCCGTTCACGGTACCGGGTTCAACGGAATTGTGGAACACTTTGCTTGAGCTGGCGCCGCTGACATATGCAGCCCTGCCGCAGTTCCAGTCCATATACTGATTCTCGCTGTAGTCAATGACGATAGTGGGAACGTGGTAGTATTCACCCGTGCCGACATAGTCGTCTTCCTCATCGCTCCATTCTTCATATTCCCATTCATAGCTGACCATGGAAACATTCTTGATTGGGCTTTCGGTGTCGATCGTGAGCGGCATCTCCCACTTTTCGGTGCGCTCCCTGCTATTATAAGCCAGTTCCGCACAGAATGCAACAGTAAGTTTTGTGTTGTTGGGCAAGGGGTTGCCTTCAAGGTCGGTATAATCCCAGTCAAACTCCTCGTTATCATAGGCTCCGACGTAAAGTGCCTGACCCGCATTATCGTTGTAGTACGTCTTCGGCACAAAACCGAGATCCTTGCGGTAGTATTCAACGCCCGTTTCTGCATTTGCAACGCTGTAATAGAAATTCTCAACATTGCGGTTCAATCCGATTACGATCGCATCGATCGCATCGCGGATGCTGTCCCCGTTGGGAGATATCGCGTTGCGGTTTGCAACATAGCGCATCGTGCCGAGTTCCTCCGTGGGGTAAATGCTGTTGTTCGGCCAGGCCATGCTTGTTCCGAGGCCGATATACTCATCGTAATTTGCATCATAGGTATATACGCCGTTGACAACATGGGTTGCATCGCATTCACCGGTTTCAATTTCGGTGAAATCATAGTAGCTGCTCTGCTCAATTGCGGGCAGTGCAAGCCAGTCGCCGTAAAATGCAAGGAACGGAGCGGAAAGATCAACGCCGTTCTCCTCACCTGCGGTGAGAGTCACGAAACCTTCGACATATATGCCGTTCGGGAAGTACTTTTCGATATAAGCGATGTCTTCCTCGGTGAGCGTAATCGTTACGGAAACTTCGGTTGAACCGCCCGCAGGAACCGTGATCGCGCCGTTGCCCGCAATTTCGGAATTCAGCATGTGCGGGGTCTGGGTCATGAGATAACGGCGGGTGCCGTCCGCATTGATTCGGCCCGTCTCCGCACTTTCCGTCTGAACGGAAGCATCAACAGTATAGGTCTTGTCCGCATCGGTCATGTTCACAACGGTGAAATTGAGGTTGTAAACACCTGTTTTCTGCGGGTCATCGCCGAGTTCAAGCTTTGCCCTGCCGCATTCGGTGGTGATATAGGCACCGGCGGTCATTGCTGCACGGATGTTCTCAAAGCCCGCGCCCTGATAACGGGGGGAATAGGTAAGTCCGTCGGGATTGAGCACCGGAGTTGCGGCACTCATGAGCAGGTTGTTCACAATTTCCGGAAGTTCCGCCGCAGGAATATCGAAATTGTTCATCAGATACTGACGAACAAGCAGTGCGCTGCCCGCCGTCATCGGAGCGGACATTGACGTGCCGCTTGAAAGTGCGTATGCGCCGCTGCCGTTATATGCGGAGAAAACATTGCCGCCGATGGCCGTTATCTCGGGCTTGATGGTCAGTCCGCCGGTTGTGCCCCAGCTTGAGAATGAGGACATGTAACCGCCCTGATCGTCAATATCCCAATAGGGGTTGATGTGAATCGTCGCCGGGTGGGACGGTTCAAGAGCTTTGGTCAGCGAATCGTATTTGTATGCCGCAACGGGATAGGTCCAATCCTCTCTCGTTGTGTCAACAAAGGTGGTTTCTCTTGAAGAGTCAAAGATAAACAGTGCAGCCGCACCCGCCTCGCGTGCAAACGCCGCATGTTCATCGATCGTCAGTTCGGAGTTATAATCAACAAACAGAAGCTTGCCGGAAACATCGGAAAGATCCGCATTGTCGATGGTGGTATGAAAAATGCTGTACTCGTAGCTGTGTCCGCCGATGCGGGTTGCAACTTTGTACTCATAAACCGCCTTGTCGTCGTAGCGGGATTTCCATGAGCCGCCGTATTCGGGATATGCATCATCGAACAGCAGCGCATCCTTAGTCTGAATCGCAACGAAGTATTCGGGGTTGTTAAGACTTGCAACCGTCAAAACGGAATTGAAGCTTCCGGGCATGCCGACCATGCCGATATCGGGATTATCCGTAAGGCCGAGATCCGCTTCCCAAAGGCTGTGGTAAGTGGAAGAGGCGGAGTTGCCCGCAGAAGCAACAACATTGATGCCGTTGGCAAGTGCCGCATCAAAAACTTCTGTATAGTCCTCGTAATACACGGGACCGCCGACAGCACCGAGACTGAGGTTTATCGCATCCGCACCGAGAACGATCGCATCCTCCATTGCGGCTGCAACGCTGCCGAGAGTTGCGGAAGCATCGCGATTGCTGAACACCTTGAGCGGCAGGATCTGCGCCTTGGGTGCAACGCCGAGAGATGTCAGGCCGAAGCTTGTGCCCGCGCTTTCGACCGCCTGCCCCGCTGCGATGCCCGCAACATGCGTGCCGTGTGCGGAAGCCTGTCCGCCGTGGTTAACATCGCAGTCCTTATCCGCATAGTCAAATGCGAACGGAATCTTATCGTTGATATAAACCTGTTCCGCAGTCGTTCCGGGACGAAGCGCAAGCATGTTCATATCCGGATTTTCGGCGATTATGCGGCTGATGTCCTCCTGCGTCAGTTTGACTGTTTCAAGCCCGGGAGCAAAGCATTCGTTATCGGTATCGATGCCTGTATCGATAATTGCAATAACCATGCCGCTGCCGTCAATGCCGAGATCCCATGCGTAGCGGGATTCAATAACATCGTTCGCAATCGTCATCTTTGTGTCGCCGGGACGAACGATTTCATAGCTTTCCGTGGGAATTTCGAACACGGGCATGTATTCAACGCTTTCAACGCCCGCAACCGCCGCAATGCGCGAAACCTCGTTGAAAGGTACGCTTGCCGCAAAGCCGTTGCAGAGCAGGGTGAAATCATATTCAAAAGAGATTGCCGAAGCGGCGCACTCAATGCGCTTTTTAATGATTTCGTGTTCCGCTGCAAGCTTTTCGCGTGCGGCGGACTGCTGTTTGGTAAGTCCTTCGCCGAGAACCGCGCCGCCGTTTTCGAGCACGGCATCGCCGGAAAGTTTGATAATGACGTCAATCATGCCTTCATCATCAATTTTGTACCTTTCAACAAGGGTTCGTTCGGGTTTTTTCGTTTCTTTGCCGAGCATGCGGTTGAGTGCTGCAACAACCGTTGCCTGGGAATACATTGAAACGGTGTAGGTCTCGCCGTTTTCATCGGTCAATGTCTGAACATTGTCGGGCGTGATGCCGTCGAAAACAGCTTCGTCAATCGTGTTCCCGCTCTTCTGACGCATAATCCAGCTTTCGCTTTCAAAGCAATAGCTTGAGTCGTCATCAAAACGCAGTTCCTCGCCTGCATCGGCGTGGTACCATGTTGCGCCCGCCGCATCAACAACGGACTTTTCGGGCTTTTGTGTTCCTTCCGCCGCAAGCTTCGAAAGCCCCGTCGCGGAAGCTGCGGCCAATGTCATCATAACCGCGAGCACAAGTGCCGCCAAACGTTTGAGTTTCATGTTTATCCTCCTTCTCCAACCATATTTATAGGATTGGTATCCTATGCATTGTACAATGCCCAACAATATCTTGTCAACAGGAAATTCTGTACTTGACATATTTTTTTAAATGTATTAGAATAAAAGAGTATAAAACAAAAATACGAAAGGTTGGTCTCCCGTATGATAAACATCAATCCCCTCTTTGAAGCTCTTCAATACTTCCACCGCAGAGCCGAAGGTCGTCTCGTTCGCATCGAACTCGACAGATTGTGCACAAGATTTCCTTCAAAAACAAACGAATTCTTAAGGCTCCTCTCTCCGGTTGCAGACCTTCAGGATCGCCTTGACTACCTTGTCCGTGTGGGTAAACGCGAGCTCAGTCAGCTGTTGACTCCTGTTTGCAGCAGTCCCACACCCTTCGCATGCAGCAACAGCATTATGTACATGATGGTCTTCCCCGCAATTCGCGACGGTATTGATCCGGAGAATTTCACGGAATATATTTATTCAAAAACCGATGAAGACATCATGGTTGACATTCTGAGCGTTCTTGAATCCCCCGGCACCGCAACCGTGACCGAGGAGATCACTTCCGATGTCTTCTATGAGCGGCTTGAAAACACCGGCCTTGATGAGCAGGCCCGACTCGGCGTAATGAAGCTCCTGTTCAAATACAAGAGCTATTCCGAACGCGTATCCCTGCTTGTTGACGGGTTCCTCAATGCAATGCGCCGCGAACGCGAAAACGTTGCATCAATCTGCTCCGCATTTTCCAAACGCTATCCCGAAGGCAGCGGCGTCCTCAAAAAGGTTAACGACTGCTACGGAATGGGACTTCCCGACGATATCGAAATGACTCCCTACTGCTCCATCTTCATGTATGACCATATTGCTGCTTTCGTCAAGCAGTATCAGGACGATACCGGAAAGGACAGCGGCATGGTTCTCATGGGCATCGGTTATGACCTTGTTTCAAGCGTTCGCGACATTATCTCTTCCCCCGAGGAACTCGCAATGCTGTTCAAAGCCCTTTCCGAGCCGAGCCGTTTGGACATTATCAATCTGCTTCGCGAAAGCCCCGCCTACGGACAGGAGCTTTCCGAAAAGACCGCGCTGCACCCCACCACCATTTCCCATCATATGGCGCGCCTTGTTGCGGCAAACCTTGTGGAATGCGATCTGCGCACCGCAAAAACCTATTACACGCTCAACAAAGAATATATAATCGATATTCTTGACAGGCTCAGGGCTGTGTTCTCCGAGTGCGGCGATTCAAAGGATGAAAAATAACGGTTCCTTCAGCCGTCGGTTGAGTTAACGTTTCGTGTTTTGTGAAAAAGGCTGTTAAACAAACCGTTTTCGCAAAAGCGACTTTCCGAGACTCTTCCCGCAAGAACAACAAAAAGCAGAGTTCGCCGCAGCGGCTCTGCTTTTTTGTCGTTATAAACGGATTTGTATTCCATTTTAGCTGCCTGCATCTTCCGCAGCAGTTTTTTCCTTATTGTTCACAGCTTCATGTTGTTCACAGCTTCTGCACAGCTTCATACCGGTGAAAAGCGCACACGCCGCGGCGGCAAATGCCGGCGGATTGAACGCATTGATGATTCCGCTTTTGTAAACGGACGGATGCCGCTGCCCCATTGCCACAATCGCCGTAAGCAGAACAACCGCACACGCCGCCGAAGCAAGCCCGAGACCGAACAGCAGATATTCCGCCCCCTGCAGCCGTATTTCCGCCCTGCCGCCGTTCGGCTCCGCAGAAAGCTGACTTCGAACATTTCCGAACATGCGGAACAAAAAGCATTCAAGTGTGCACAGCGCAGCATTTATCCCGCCCGAAGTAATTATTATCGCCGCAATGCGCATCGGAGTAAACACGGGCGGAGGCGTTGCAATGATGTTAAGTACGGTTTTGCGAAAAACGATTATATCTTGCTCCAGTTCCGCCGCACAGACGACAAGCAGGCACAGCGTCACGGCTGCGGCAATTCCGATGACAACCCGCACCGCAAGCGTCATTCGAAGCAGCGGAATTCCCGAACCCTCCGCAAGCTGTCCCCGCCGTGCATCGCAATGCACCGCCGCAAATGCCGCCGCCGCCGCAATCGGCAAAATGCATTCAAGTATGCAGTAAATTCCCGCCGTGACTCTGAAAGTATATATCAGGTCGGAAGTCAGCTCCGCAAATCGCTGCATTTCCTCTCCGGAATAAATCGGAAGCGCATCCCGAACGCGCTTAAGCAAATCGGAATAAACGGCATACATGTTCACTGCATGGAACACCGCCCAGGCACAGCAGCACAGCACAATTGCAAGAAAACGTTTTGAGCCTATCGCCTGCGCAATGCGCTCGACCGTCGCCGTTTTCTTTCTTTTCGGTGCTGTTTGTCCTTTCCCGATTTTTTCGGTTCGTTCGGTTTTCTTTTCTTTCACGTTTATCATATCGGTTTTCGCCTCGATATTTTTTGAGTTTCCCGCCCTTCATGCGTAAACTCCCGCATTCTTTAATTATACAATATACGCGCTTTTCCGACAATCATCTCCGGCAGATATATTGTTTTTGTTCCGCCGTTGCATTTCTCCGCAGTCTCATGTATAATTATTTCAAACGCAGTCGGCATTCCGACAGACTAAAGCACGGCCGAATCACCCGCACGGGCTTCGCCGCGTACACGGAGGAAAACACAATGTATGATTTGCACACACACTCCCGCTGTTCCGACGGAAGCGAATCCCCGGAACATGTTGCCGAGCTTGCAAAAGCCGCCGGAATTGAGCTGCTCGCGTTGACTGACCACGATTGTGTGCGCGGAGTTCCCGCCGCGCTGTCCCGTGCCGCACAGCTTGGGCTTCGGATGCTTCCCGGAGTTGAGGCCGAAGCGGACTATGCCGACAAGCTCCACATTCTCGGCATCGGGCAGGATATCGACGCGCCGTGTTTTCAAAAACTGCTTGCGGAACAAACCGCTCTTCGCGAGGAGCGCAACCGTCTGCTTGAAATCAAGCTGCGCAAAATGGGCATGGATGTTTCGGATTATCTTATCCGCAGCGAATCCACGACCCGCGCAAACTATGCTGCCGCGCTCACCGCAGCGGGCCACGCCGAAAACACAGCCGATGCCTTCCGCCGCATACTGAACAGCGACGCTCTTGCGGATATAAAGCAAAAACACCCCTCTCCGCAGGCTGTCATCGATGCCGTTGCGGGCGCGGGCGGAGCTGCAATACTCGCCCACCCGATGCTGATGAAAAAATGCGATCCGCATGAGCTTGTCCGCGACCTTGCCGACAAGGGAATATGGGGTATTGAAGCTTTTTACGGTGCCGCAACGGAAGGTGAAACGCGGCTTTTCTCTTCCCTTTCCCGTGAATTCGGACTGTTTGCAACCTGCGGAAGCGATTTTCACGGAAAAAGCCGTCCGAACGCACCTATCGGAAGCGGCTGGCGCAGCTGTGCGCAGCTCGAGGCCGCGCTTTCGGAGCTTTGCAGGCGGTTCTTCCGAACCTGAGCCTCCGTACTTTCGGACATCGGTCGATGCACCGCGCATTCTGCATTATAATTCAATATTAACAACCGAATTCAAAACTCCCGCCTGTTTTGCGGATTCGATTCCGTTTGCAAAATCACCGACACGGGAGCTGACATGAGCGTCACTGCCGATGATAAGCCCCGCGCCGTGTTCGTGTATCGTTTTTATCTCCTCCGGGGTCAGGCTTACATGCGAGGAGTTTATTTCCAGCAAAATGCCAAGCTGCCTTGCACAGTCCGCAAGATACGGAATGTCCAGAGTCAAATAAAGGTTTGGGTGCGAAATAATATCTGCATGACCCTTTTCCGCCGCCGCCATGAGCGATTCGGTGTTGCGCCGCGGAGTCGATTTCCCGCCGAAACTTTCGAAAAGGATATGCCGCGCAAATCTGTTCACCGGCGGAATTCCCTTGTGGTACCCAAGAATAATGACATCATATTCGCTGCGGTCCTTCGGGATATCGCTTTCACCGAAATTCATTACGTTGCATTCCAAGCCGCGCAGCACGCGGATACGTCCGTCAAACTCCCGACGCAGTTCCGCAAGCTCCGCGTTCAGCCGCTCCAGTTTTTTCCCGCGGACACCGTAATACATATTGCCGCCCGCATGTTCGCTGACCGCAACCGCTTCAAGTCCGAGCTCCAACGCCCGAAGCACATTGTCGCGCGGGCCGTTTTTGCCGTGGCTGTAATATGTATGTGTATGCAAATCCTCAATGATTCTCATTTTGTTTATATTCCCTTTCAGCTGTTCACTGCATTCTTCCCCGGTATGCGTTCTCCGGAATTTTTCCCGCATATCGCGCCGTGAGCGCGAGTAAAGCTTCCGTAAACGCAACAAGCGATGCCGATGTTGCATAGCCCAAAAGTCTGCGAATATCGCTTTCGCATGTTGTGCAAATGCTGCAATCCGCTTCACTCTCCGCCGAAATGCAAGGCTCATTGCAAACAAAAACAGTGTACGCACCACCCTTTTTTGCCGTTCGAATGCATTCCGTCAGTTGCTGCGCGCTTTCCCTGCTTCCTTCGGAACGGATGCAGAACAGAGTGTCTCCTTCACCGAGCAGCGCGGAATATGCCGCCCGGGTTTCGGGTTTTTGCGGGCAAACCGCACGGATTCCGAGTTCGACAAGTGCGCTGCCCGCACTTTCGGCAATCCCCGCCGCTGCTCCCGCACCGCACAGCAGCACACAGCCCGTGCTCGTCACAAGCCGTTTGGCAAGTGCGCAAATTCTTTCCTCGTCCGCAGCCTTAAGTGCTGCCTCGACCGAGCGCATCTGGCCGAGCATCAATTTGCTGAAAAACTCGCCGTCATCATCGCCCGATGCAACCGGTTTGTTTTTGGTAAAACTTCCGGCAAGCGCAATTCGCAGCTCCGTAAAACCGCTGTAGCCCGCACGCCGTACAAGCCGCGTCACGGTCGGCATACTGACCCCCGCCCGCGCCGCAATCTGCTTTATCGAAAGATGCGGAACCGCATCCGGATCGGAAAGGATAAAGTCCGCCGCCTGCCGCTCCGCAGGTGAAAGCGATGGGTACGCCGCAATGATTTTTGTCCTCGCCGGCATGTTTTGCACCTCCTTAAACACTTTTGTGTCCTTTGTCCAATATTCTACCATTTCTTTTTCTATTTTCAAGAGGAACCCGATTTTTCTCCTCAAAAGCAGAAAATTGCACCCCGGGCTGCCGTCTTCTTCGGCTGCCGTCCGAAAAACATCAGTACCCGGCGCCGTCTCCAAGATATATTTCATCCCGCCCGCATAAAGTGATTGACTCCTTCTTAAGAATAAGATAAAATAATTGTTGGTAAATGTCTCCGTAGCTCAGCAGGATAGAGCGTCCGCCTCCTAAGCGGAAGGTCGCGCGTTCGAATCGCGCCGGGGATGCCAAAACAGCCGTCATGCGACGGCTGTTTCGTTTATTATCCGCATTCAGTTGTCATTCATTTAGCAAACGGCATCGTTTAATATCATTTCATTGCTGTCAGCATTGCCTTGCTGCCATGGCGTGGCATTTTCTCCGTAATTGCGAGACAGTCCGTCCCCTCTGGGCATTCATCAAGGCTGTCTCGCAATGTTTATTATATTAACCCTTAATGCATGATGCGAAAATCGCGTCTATTTCGTCCCCGGCAGCATAATCATCTTTGAGCAATTTTTCAATAAGCTTGTCTACGGCTTCCCGATTCTCACTGATAATTCGTATTGCCTTCTTCAGCTCAATGTCCAGTATGTTGTTAATACTCTTTCTTATCTCGTTCGAAAGCTCTCCGCTCACTGAATTCGGATCTACTGCTGCAAGGCCGAACTCTTCAACCATGCCGTAACTGCATATCAAGCGTTTTGCCAAGGATGTTGCAGTTTCCAAGTCTCCCGCTGCACCGGTTGAAATTCCGTCTTCGCTGCCGTAATAAACCATCTCAGCCGCACGCCCGCCCAGAGATGTTCGGATCCTTCCAATCAATTCACGCTTTGTGTAGATTGTTTTTTCCTCGTTGTCTCCGTGCTGCATATAACCGCCATGATTCGCTCTTGCAACCACTGTAACATATGACGGGGTTTCACCGCCGTGCCAGCAAAGAAACGCATGACCGGCTTCATGTCGAGCTACGCGTTCAATTGTTGCACCATCCCATTTTTGGGATTCCCCGCTATTAAATGTTTCAAACGCCTTTTCAAAAATTTCATCCGCTACTTTCATTTCTCCGTCACGAATTGCCATTCTCAAAGCGAGTTCCGCAACTGATTCCAGTGCAGCAAGACTCATGCCGGTTGAGCGCACAACAATGTTTTCAAGTTTACTGTCGGACACGTTAAAAACATTGTTTTTGTTTATCTTCATTTCGAGATACGTGCGTCGCTCTGCTTTGTTGGGAAGATCAATTAAAACTCTTCTGTCAAATCTGCGCATGAGCGCAGGATCAAGACTTTTGCTTCCGCCGGATTCAACATCAAAATTAGTTGCCGCAAGAACAAATACAGGTTTTGAAAGATCCTTATTGAACCCATCCATCTCCGTAAGGAACGCCGTCAACGTTGCCTCTGCTCCTGTTTGATCTTCTCCTCGGCGTTCTTTTGCAATAGCATCGATTTCGTCGATGAACAGAATGGACGGTGCGTATTTACGTGCTGTCCGAAAAAACTCGTGAACCTTTTCAGAACCGCCATCCGCATATCTGCTTAAAAACTGATTTCCCTCCGCAAAAAGGAACGTTGCATTCGACTCACTTGCCATTGCCTTTGCAAGCATTGTTTTGCCCGTGCCCGGAGGGCCGTAAAGAATTACGCCTTTTGGTGCACTTACTCCTGTACCGATAAATTTTCCAGGATTTTTCAGGTATTCAACAAAGTACTTCAGTTCTTTCTTTGCATCTTCCGCTCCGATTATGTGTTCAAAGCGTATGTTCGGCCTTGAAACAGTACTCATTATATTGCTTGAATCCTCAGCTTCTATTGCGGTCTCCGTTTCAAAATCAAACAAGGTTATTACCGCATGTTTTCCGTCCTCACTCACCTTCTGTGATGTTTCAAACGAGATAAGTTTGTTCGCTCTTGCCAGCATATTCATACTTTTCTGCTGATGCACCCGAACGCATATATCTTCAATGCTTCTGTCAAAGGCTGCTGCATTATCACCAATCTGCAAGATTCCTCTTATTCCCTGTTTAAGCAAAGAACGCTTTTCTTCTTTACTCAGTGTTTGGGAGTTCTTTTCAAGGACATATATCGGCAGGTTCGGCAGGTTCTCGCGGAGATACCAAAGAATATCCCTGCCCGTTGATTCAATATCCTCCTGATTCAACAATTCAGAATCACCGCGTTCTCCCAACGATAAATCCACAATGGCAAAACTCAGCTCGTTATTGTGCACGATGCTTTTTGCGCTTTCTGTATCATCAGCGCCCAAGAAATAAACACTCGAAGATTGTTCCCTGCAATTTGCAATAATATCCAATGTTGATACTATCAGAACGTTCTGCGTTTCTGTATTGTTGAACAAACAGTTAACATCATCGTTGTCAGCGGGCAAATTAACTTCAATCGAAATATCCTCGAGCTTTCCAATATCTGTTTTGCTCCGGTCAGAGCTCAGCAATCTAAGCATCTCATATATCTCGTTGTTCAAAAACGTCCTTGCCTGTGATGTTACTGCACGTGCGTCTGCCGCTCCTCCCTCTGCCAGAAGCAGTGCCGTGTATGCCTTTTCGTCTACGGAAATCCCGATTCCGGTTTCGTTTGTAAAGGATTCGGCACTTCTCAGTACTTCACGATTCGCTATTTTCCAAAGTTCGTGCGCTCGAATATGGTTGAACATAACAACATTTCCCGACGCAAATCTTGAGCATATCGCGGCAGGGAAATACGGCGTTTTCGTGTTTGGTTCAACGTCCTTTTGCAATGCCTTTAAAATTACTTTGCGCGGTAAAACCGAAAAATCAATCGACTCGGAGTTTTCGTAAAGCTGTTTGCCCGCATTGGTCGTAAAAACCATTATTGCGCTCGCAAGGGATACTTCTTCGTCCGTTTTGCTGTCTCGTATCCTTCCTGCATCTAAAATTTGAAGGAATAAATGGATAATTGAAATGTGCGCCTTTTCAACCTCGTCCAAAAGAATTAAGCAGCGCGGATTTTTCTTCACAAAGCTTGTGAAATTGCCTGATTTTGAGCCCTTGTAAACACCGTCACTGCCAATGAATTCAAGAGAGGACTCTTTGTCGCAGTATTCGCTCATATCGAATCGAACAAACGGAATTTCTTTTCCTTCCGCATAGCTGATAGCTTCAGCAGCCTTTTCTGCAAGGAAGGTTTTGCCAACTCCCGGAGGGCCGGCAAACAAAAAGGTTGCTCGCGGTCGGTTGCTGCTTTTGTCCGTCAGTGACGAAAGCTCCGCGCGAAAATATCCCTCAACGAATACACTTACCGCATTATCCTGACCAAAGACTCTCTCGCTCAGATACTCCTGAATCTGCTTCGTTCTTTTGATTATATCCGCAATACTTTTTTGTGCCTCTTTTCGAGTCTCCTTCTTGCATTCTCCGCTGTGGGATGATTTTTGTGCTTCAGCAGTGTCGTTGCCGAATATTCGTGTGTAAGCATCCTCGAGCGCTTGTGTGCTGGGCACTGTCTGCTCCGTCTCGAAGAGATCACCGAAAACTATATAGTTACGTATAAAGTCGTTCGGCTCGTCAAGGATACATTTCAGCAGCTGGTACGCATGCACCTCTCCCGAACCCTCGCTCGCCGCAATGCAGCGCGCCTTTTTAAGACACCCTTCAATATAGCTTTCGTCAATGCGCCTTGACTCGGGTGTGGCTTTACTGGTAGCATGCAAAATGAAGTCTGTTGCAATATTGTTCGGATCGCTTATCGCTGTCGGAAGTTTCAACTTCAGCATGTTCTTCAGTCTTTGGCTGTCCGGATCGCTTACATCTCTGACATAGCAAACGACCGCCGCAATAAAGCCTTCTGCTGTTAACTTATGATTCGGTCCGCCGTCAAGTTCTGTTGCTTTCTCAATAAGTCTTCTCAGAAGAGGACTGTACTCAAGTTCTTCCATTACTCCTCCTTTTATGCGTTTGAATCGTCAATGCTGATTTTATCACTTTTCCTTTATAAGTTCAATGATTTCATTTTCGTCTGTAAGTATAATCGTATTCCCTTTAAAATCAATGGAATACTCTTTTTTTGAAACATCAACGCCTATGATGCTTGTTGTTATCAACAGTTTATTGTCTTGAACCTCGTATGTAAACGGAATTTCGGCGGCTCCGCATTTCTTGCCTGTTCCGTTTTCATCAAAGACATACGTTGTTTCCACAACTACTCCAAGCACTGTGCTTTGCGTTTTCCACTCCCCCACAATTCTTTTTGCGGGAGAACAGGCGCAAAGCGCAAGCAGAACAACGATAATTGCAATCAAAACTAATCTTTTCATGACTTAGTCTCCTTTCAATCCTTCAAAAGTCACCTGTTTTTGAACTTAAACTTTATAGTTATTGTGCGTATTTCAGCATCCCATGAATAAGAATATGTTGAACCATCAATCTTTCTATTCGCCTTTGCTGCCGCACCAACAGCCGAAAACCCTTCTGACGAACTCACGAACAGTCTGTTAATGGCCTCTCTGTAAACCGCAATACTGCCGAGTCTTTCATATGAAACGCTCAGGCCGCGCTGTTCCCTGCGGGTCAAATTCGGCTTATTCTTCGTCGTCCGTTTCGCCGCTTTGGATCAGCTCATCCGCTTCTTCGATGGCTTTGGTCAGCTTTCGATCGGCTTTTTCCATGATTTCAAACATTCTGATCAGCATTCTCATCTCGCGATACGCTCTGATTCTCTCGCGCAGCTGCGCAAAAAATCCGGGTTTCTTCTGTTACATATTCTTTCCTCCTTATTCACTGCATTGATTTAATCAGTATTGAACGGCAACACATGATACGTAGTGTATATCCAACATATCCCGTTTGTTTGTAAAGCTCCTCCCAAATCGCGGCAGCGCTGCGCAGCATCGCTTTTTGTTCGGATGAAAGTTTCCCGTCCGCGCTGCATGTCCCGCACTTGAAAAGAGAAACGGCGAGATCGTCCTTCAGCATCGGAACCTGCGGAAAGTTTTCCGCAAGCCTTTCGCGGATTTCAAGAGCCTTTGCATAATACCCTTCCGCAGCTTTATAATCGTTCCGTGTTTCCGCAATACCGGCCAGTCTTTGATACGAAGCACTCCGGTTGCGCTGCAAGTTCGGATCATCCGGGTACTTTTCCGCGAGCCTTTCGCGGATTTCAAGAGCCTTTGCATAATACCCTTCCGCCGCGTTATGATTCTTCTGCGCCGCCGCATTATCACCGAGGTGATTATACGAAATGCTCAGCTCGCGCTGCATTTCCGGATCATCCGGACACTTTTCCACAAGCTTCTCGAAGATTTCAAGAGCCTTTGCATAATACCCTTCCGCCGATTTATAATCGTTTCGTGCTTTCGCAATATTGCCGAGGTCGTTATACGAAACGCCCCGGTCGTACTGCAAGTTCGGGTCATCCGGGTACTTTTCCGCAAGCCTTTCGCTGATTTCAAGCGCCTTTGCATAATACCCTTCCGCCGATTTATAATCGTTCAGGGCTTTTGCAATATCGCCGAGATTGTTATACGGAACGCTCAGGTCGCGCTGCAAGTTCGGGTCATCCGGGTACTTTTCCGCAAGCTTTTCGCTGATTGCAAGATCCTTTGCATAATACCCTTCCGCAGCTTTATAATCGTTCCGTGCTTTCGCAACATCACCGAGTTTATTATACGAAATGCTCAGGTCGCGCTGCATTCCCGGGTCATCCGGGTACTTTTCAGCACGCCTTTCGCGGACTACAAGAGCCTTTGAACAATACCCTTCCGCAGCTTTATAATCGTTCCGTGCTTCCGCAATATCGCCGAGATTGTTATACGGAACGCTCAGGTCGAGCTGCATTTGCGGGTCATCCGGGCAATTTTCCGCAAGTTTTTCGCTGATTGCAAGAGCCTTTGCATAATACCTTTCCGCCGCTGTATAATCATTCAGGGCTATCGCAATATCGCCGAGTTTGCTATAAGAAACGCCGAGGTCACGCTGCATTTGCGGGTCATCCGGGAACATACCTGCAACAATTTTCGCGCTTACACAATTCAGCATAAATGTTGTCTTGTCAAGTTTATTAAAGTCGCCTATTCGCTCGTATAAGGTGCTCAGGTCGCGCTGCAAATTCAGGTCATCCGGAAATTTTTCCGCAAGCTTTTCCGCAATTTTCAGCGCCGCAATTGCAGCAACTTTCGCCGCGGAGTAATCAAGCATGGCCCTCAGCGCATCGCAAGCATAAATATTGCCCCAAACGGCTTCATGCGCATGGTCAGGGTTTCCGCTGTTTTCGCATTTCTCCTTAAATATTCGCGCATATTCAAGATAGAGTTCCGCCGCTCTTTCATGCTGCCAGTCATCCGCATAGGCTTTTGCGAGTTTTTTCAGTGCGGAGGTGTATTCCGAGGAATCGGTGAGCTGTTCGTATTCCTTCTTCATTCCCGCACTGCGCAGCAGGCGTGAAGCATTTGCAAGCTCATATGTATCCATTTCATCCGCGCCCTGTTCAAAGGCTTTGAAGCAGGCAGCGGCAAGGCTCCGTATGCCGTCCTCCTGCGGCGCATAGAACGCAGCGGAAGCCTCGCTGTCGTTCAGCCAATCGGTGAAGGATTTGTGGAAAAGGCGGATGAAGCCGCCGCTGAGGTCGAGCATCGTTTCCAGCGGGCGCAGAAAATCCTCCAGCCGGGCGTTCGTCCAGCCCTGCATCTTTTGCAGCGTTTTGAGCGGAAGAGCATAGGGGGAGGCGGCGACCATTGAAAGCGGTTCGCGCACGAACGCATTGTATTTTTCGACACTGCCGGAAGCATCCGGTTCCCCGAATTTGCGCAGGAAGGTTTTGAGCAGCAAGGCATTGAGCCCCTGCGGAAAGGTCATGCCTTCGAGCGGCTCCCCTTTTTCAAGCGACTCGCGCAGCTGCGGCAGGATCGTGAAAGCATAGTAGAAGATTCCGCGGCTTGCTTCAACAAGGCGATTCATAAAAATGTCGCGGCCGGGACGGTCTTTCAACAGGTCTTCGAGATTTTCTTCATAGTATTGACGGATATCGGCATCGTTCATTTCGGCATAATCATCAAGATTCAGCTCCGTGCAGCTGAATTCGGCGGAAGGCGCAAGCTGCCGCTTGAGCATGCGTTCGGGCCTTGCGGTGATAAGTATGCGGATATAAGGTTTCAACTTGTCATGATAGCTGCGGATAAACCCGGCGAGCGCACCGCTCTTTGCTTCGTCCAATCCGTCAATGATGATGAGCTTTGCAGAGCGTTCACCGTCTATAACCCTGCTGAGCGGGGTTGCGATAAGGGTGTTGAACCTGTCGTGTCCCGTTTTGGTCAATGTGCTTTTATCTGTCAAAATATACATCAGCTGCCGGCGATAGTCCGGCAGTCTCAGGGCGATAAGGTAGGCAAGGCGATCGGTGATTTTGTCCGTTTGGCTGTATTCCTCGCTTCGGCTGTCGCAGGCGAGTGCAGCGATGACGTTCGGGTTTGCAAATTGGAAATGTGCCGAAAAAAGTGATTTGCCCGCGCCCGGGTCGGCATAAAGGGTCATAACGCGCGAACCGTTTTTGTCGTTCAGCCAAGTGTTGATTATGTTCTCAAGCCAGCCGCGCCCCGTCATTTTGAACTTCAGCAGTTCGTCAATGCGGGTCATTTCGTCAACGGCGGAAATTCCGAGGGATTCCTTCAGTTTTTTCACTTCATGATTGAAGCGCAGCGTTTCCGGATCTCTCAAAATGCCAATCAATTCGTCCGCAGCATCGTTCAGAAAGCGTTCGAATTCCGCTTCGCCTTCATCCCGCTTCTTTTTCCAATCCGAAAGGTCGATCCACTGCCGCTCGGTAAACTCTGCGGGAGGGTTCAGTGTGCGTTCGCCTTCAAGCAAAACGCAGCTTATGATCCCGTAGCGGCTGCCGACGGCGATTCCGAGTTCATCTCTGCAAACACCGGGGTCGCGCAACGCCTTTCGGGACATGAAACCCACAAAACGATCGCTTTCGACAATGCCGCCTGTTATGAGTTCGCGCCAATCCTTATTCCTCGGAATGGAATAGGTATCCAGCCAGATTTTGATTTTTCCGCCTGATTTTTCCTCAATGAGCTGTTTCAGCCTGTCAACAACGACTGCGCCGTTTTCGAAATTCTCATCGTCATGCGCATAGCTGAAGAAAACATTAATTTCCTCCGTCATCCTTTCACGTTCGTCGGGATCAAATGATTCGCCGCAATCCTGACATTCCCATATGTGATGAAATTTTCGATAAATGACATCTTCCGAACCGCAATATATGCATTTCATATCGTAATCTCCTTTCGTTTATGCCGTAAGTAATTATTCGTGGATTATCAAACTATTGACAAAGTGCGCACGCAGTGTTTAAATACAGTTGTATTATAGCAAAAAAATGTGAAAATTCAAATGTTGTTAAAAATATATTTCTAAATTAAAGTCCGCAGCCCGTCGATTGACAGACTGCGGAGGGTTCAATGCGGATTCCGTATTTGTTTTCGCAAGGCCGCATTACTCAATATGTTTTGCATCAAAACAGCTTCTCCCCTCACCCCAAGGCGACATCGAGCAGCATCATCAGTGCGAACCCGAGGGCGGCACCGACGGTGCCGACATTGCTGTGCTCATCGGACCGGGACTCGGGGATAAGTTCTTCGATGACAACATAGATCATTGCACCGGCGGCGAAAGCGAGGATATAGGGCAGCACGGGTGTTACGAGAGAGGTTACGAGGATGGTCAGTATTGCGCCGACAGGCTCGGCAACACCGGAGAGGGTTCCGCAGGCAAAGGCTTTGCCTTTCGAGGTTCCGCTTGCGGCGAGGGGGGCTGAAATTATTGCGCCTTCCGGGAAATTTTGAATTGCAATACCGACAGCGAGAGCTATTGCGCCGGAGGCACTTATTGCATTGTTTCCGTTAAGCATACCCGCAAGGACGATGCCGACGGCCATGCCTTCGGGGATATTATGCAGCGTTACGGCAAGCATCAGCATAAGGTTTTTTCCCATTGCGGAGGGGCGGCCTTCCGGGCGGGCGGAATTCGTATGCAGATGCGGAATCAGGCTGTCCAACAGCAGCATGAATCCGATGCCGATAAGAAAGCCGACAACGGCGGGCAGCCATGCCGCAGTTTTGCCCGCAGCCTCCGCCATGTCAATTGACGGAATCAGCAGCGACCATACCGAAGCGGCGATCATAACGCCCGCCGCAAAACCGCGCAGAAGGTTTTGAAGCTTTGAATTCATTTCTTTCTTCAGAAAGAAGACTGTTGCGGAACCGAGCGTTGTTCCGAGAAACGGCAGAACGATGCCGATGATGACTTTTGTCATATTGCTCATTGTTTTATTTCCTTTCGGGCGGCATGCAGTGCATTCCCGCTGCAAAGCGGTGCGCATATGTATTTTAAAAACCGCAGCAATTCCGCATATTATAACACAATTCTCCGGCTGCGTGAACCCAAATGCGGCAAATGCGGTTCAATATAAAATCTATTCGTTTTTGAAAGCAAATTTGACAACGAAACGCCGCCGGAGCAAAATGTTCTCCGTTCGGCGAAATTATGCAAACATTGCCCTTATTTGTACCTTTTTTTCATCACTTTGAGCGAAGTTGTCCGTTGTCCATCAATGCAATATCATGGTATTTATGTATCGGAAAGATTGACCTTAAAATTGTACCGACAGCTGCGGTTGTATTCAGGAGACAGCGAACCTTCTTACGGTAAAATCCGAAGTCGGTGTGCAGCCCTGCCGTATACGGCGCATGAATCCGTATAAAAATACAATTGCACAACAAAAAAAGCAAAGAAGGGAGACTGCATGCCATGTTGGGTGATAACATAAGGCTGCTGCGCAGCGTTCGCGGCATCAGCCAGGTTGAACTCGGAGAAAAACTTAATGTATCCAAACAGAGCATTTCAAACTGGGAAAACGGAAATATTCAGCCCTCGATCGAAATGCTTATGAAAATTGCGGATTTCTTCTCCGTATCAACGGATTTTCTGCTCGGGCTGGACAATCGAACATCCATAATCGTTGACGGGCTGAGCACGGAGGAATTGTCACATATCCGTGTTATTATCGATGACCTTGTCGCAGCAAAGCGACGAATGGGGATTGAACAAAACGACGATCGTCCGCGCGAATGACATTGCGCGGAAAAGCCGGAACACCACCCGCTGCCCTGCAATTTCGGGACGGATGATGTTCCGGCTGTTTTAAAAAAGTTTTTTATCGTTCTTGTGCCGATACGGCACAGCATAACGAATTATGCATTTCCGTTTGCGTCAACGGTCTCAAGATACTCTCTGCGGCCTTTTTCGTAAAGGTTGTTTCCCTCGCTGTCTATAACCGCAACCACGGGGAAGTTTTCAACCTCAAGTCTTCTGAGAGCCTCCGCGCCGAGATCCTCGTATGCAATTATCTCCGCCTTTTTGATGCAGCTTGAAAGCAGCGCACCTGCGCCTCCGATTGCGGCAAAATAGACCGCACCGTATTTTTTCATTGCATCGATGACCTCCGCATTGCGCTTGCCTTTGCCGATCATGCCCGTTTCGCCCTCGCGGATAAGCGTCGGCGAATACGCATCCATGCGGTAGCTTGTTGTCGGGCCTGCCGAACCTATGACCTGCCCGGGCTTTGCGGGAGTGGGGCCGACGTAATAAATCGTTGCGTTTTTAACGTCAAAGGGCAGCGGTTCGCCCTTTTCAACAAGTTCGCAAAGCCGTTTATGCGCCGCATCCCTCGCAGTGTATATAACGCCGGACAGCAGGAGCTGTTCGCCGCTTTTAATAGTACGCGCTTCCTCACGCGTTAACGGCAGGGTGATATGTCTTTCCATTCGTTTGTTCCTCCCGAACTCAGATTATCGCACTCTTATGCCTTGTAACATGGCAATTGATGTTCACCGCAACGGGCAAGCCTGCAATATGCGTGGGCATAGCCTCGATATTGACCGCAAGCGCAGTGGTTTTTCCGCCGAAGCCCTGCGGCCCGATGCCGAGCGCATTGACCTTTCGGAGCATTTCATTTTCCAGCTCCGCATAAAACTCATCCGCATTGCGCTCGTCGGTGCTGCGCATCAGTGCTTTTTTTGCAAGCAATGCTGCTTTGTCGAACGTTCCGCCGATACCGACGCCGATAACGATCGGAGGACACGGATTGGGGCCCGCCTCTTCCGCCGTTTTAAGAATGAAATTCTTCACGCCTTCAATGCCGTCGGAGGGCTTGAGCATTGCAATACGGCTCATGTTCTCGCTGCCGAAGCCTTTCGGTGCAACGGTGAGCTCGATTTTATCGCCCGGAACAAGCTCGATATAGAGCATTGCGGGAGTGTTGTCGCCCGTGTTGACTCTGCGCAGCGGGTCTTTGACGACAGATTTACGCAGATATCCGTCGCGATAGCCGCGGCGAACACCCTCGTTGACGGCCTCCGTAAGGTCGCCGTTGATATGGACATCCTGCCCGATCTTCAAAAACACACAGGCAACGCCCGTATCCTGACAGATGGGTGCGCGGTTTTCATCCGCAATATTATAGTTTTCGATAATTTTATCGAGTATGCCCTGAGCCGTTGCCCACGGTTCGTTTGCCCTTGCATCCTCGATGCGCTTTCTGATATCGCAGGGAAGGCTGCAATTGGCGTCAATGCAAAGCTCCGCAACCTTATCGGTTATGAGCTGCGCGTTAATTTCCCGCATGGTTTATCTCCTTATGCTGTATTTTTTGGAACGCACGGACTTCGAATCTCCGCACTTTGTGCTTCGAACGATTCTAACCGGCATTTATGTATCCCGTTTGTGCGGGCGAACGCGGCTGTTTTGTTTTGCCGCAACGCTCGCCCGCAACTGTTCAGTCAGTTTTCGGATCGCAGTTTCGCTCAGTCCGCGACCTGCTTTATCGTGTCGATAACCGTTCCGTCGCGATAGATGACGTTTGCAACGATTCTGTCGCCGAGAGCGGGCTTTTTCGGCACGCCGCTCGTGCGTTCCGCCAGGGCTTTGAGCTCGTTTATGTCAACAAGTTTTATGCCTGCCTCACGCAGTCTGTCATGCAGTTCCGTGTTTTTCGGGTTCACGGCAACGCCCTTTTGAGTGACAAGCACGTCTATCGTGCTGCCCGGAGTGGATATGCAGTTCACCCTGTCCGTCACAATGGGAAGCCTTGCACGGGAAAGCGGCGCGATTATCATTGCAAGTTTTGCACCCGCCGCCGTATCGCTGTGTCCGCCCGAGCCGCCCATTATCCTGCCGTCGGAATCCGTATGCACGTTGATATTAAAATCCGTGTCTATCTGCGTTGCGCCGAGAATAACAACATCCAGGCTGTCCGTCACCGCGCTGCTTGCACCGGGAGAAGCATAGTGCGTTGCGGAAATCTCACGATGGCGCGGGTTGCTCCTTATGGATTCAACCGCCTTCAAATCGAAGCACTGAACATCCAGCAGGGATTCGAAGCAGCCTTCGTTGAGCATATCCACCATATATCCCGTGATGCCGCCGAGGCCGAAGCTGCCGCGTATTTTTTCGGCAAGCATAACATCCTTAAGATATTTTGCCGCCGCAAGGGATGCTCCGCCCGCGCCCGTCTGGAACGAGAAGCCTTCCTTCAGCAGACCGGAAGCTTTTATAACGTCCACAGCCGTCATTGCCATCAGCAAACCGACGGGATCGCGGGTGATTTTTGTTGTTCCGGAAACGATTCCGTTCGGGTCACCGATGGACTCCACCGCAACGACCTGATCAACATCCGTTTCGGGGATCGACCATTCGATGAGAGGATAGGGATGCAGTTCGTCGGTGATAACAACAACATGCTTTGCACATTTTGCGTCCGGAATTGCATAGCCCAGCGAGCCGCAGGCGGATTTGCCGATTTTGCCCGTGCAATTGCCCATTGCGTCCGAAGCAGGCGCGGCGATAAATGCAACATCTATCGGAGTTTTTCCGTTTTCAATATCGCAGGGTCTGCCGCCGTGCGTGCGGAATTGAACGGGGTTTTTCATTCCGCCGGCAGAAATAAATCTTCCGAGTTCCCGGGACATGTAGTCCGTTTGGAGCGTTGTTACAACACCGTTTTTGATATGTTCCTTAAGCGGACGGTGCGCATCAAAGAGTGAGCTTGCGTTCACCGTCAGATCGCCGATTCCGAGTTCCGCAATCGCTTCAAGCACCATGTTCAAAACATAGTCGCCGTTGCGCAGGTGGTGATGGAACGAAATTGTCATTCCGCTGCGGAGTCCGCTGTTGACAATTGCCTGTTTGACCGATTCGGTAAGCTTTGTTTTCATTATTCGGCACCTCCGTCCAGCCCGAGTTGTTTTGCGATTTCAAGCGTTTGCCTTGCGCGCTCAACAATTGGCTTGTCTATCATTTTGCCGCGCAGCGAAACCGCGCCCTTGCCCTGTTCCTTGCCGATGCGGATCGCCTCGAACACAAGCCTTGCGTACTCAATATCCTTTGCGGACGGGCTGAACACTTCGTTTATTACGCGCACATGGCGCGGTGCAATCGCGGATTTACCGCTGAAGCCGAGACTTTTTGCATATTCCGCATCGCGCACTATGCCCTCGTCGTCGTTAACGTCTGTGAACGGAGTGTCATAAACATCGACCCCGGCCGCACGGGCGGCGCAAACGAGCCGCGTGCGGGCATAGTTTATCTCGTTGCCCTGCTTTGTGCGCTTGCAGCGCAGATCCGCCGTCAGATCCTCGCCGCCGAGGAATAATGCCGCAACGCGCGGGCAGGCCGAAGCAATATTGAATGCGTTTTCAACACCGAGAGCCGTTTCGATAAGCGGAATAAGTTTTACCGTTCCGACTTCCATGCCGCAGCGGCGTTCGATTCCCGCAATGTATTCATCAATAATGCGCATATCCTCCGCGCAGCTTGCCTTGGGGGGCATAATAAGGTCGGGCTTAAGAGGAATCACAGCCTCAAGATCGTCCTTCCAGTAATCGGTATCTATTGAATTTATGCGGACGGTGATTTCACAGCCCGCAAAGCCCATATTTTTCATTGCGCTGCGAACGAGCAGCCTTGCGGAATCCTTTTCATCCGGCGAGACTGCATCTTCCAGATCCAGAATGATACTGTCGGCACCGAGCGCATCGCCGTTTATGATCATGTTCGGCGTGTTGCCGGGCAAAAACAGCATACTTCTCCTCATTTTCCGTTTTCTCCTTTCGTGTCGGATGCGGTGCAGAGGCAAATCCTCCGAAGTTCGCAAAAACTCCGTACCGCTCCGCATACTCATACCATATTATAATACCCTGCGCGGTTTCTTTCAACTGTCGAACGGGATTTTTTCGGCCGGATTTTGAAGAAAGCGGCGTTCGGCATGTGTCCGTTGCGTTTTCGGCATGTTTTCGGAAGCGGCGGACAAAGCCTTATAAAAACACCGACGGGAGAATGAATGTTCCGCCCGCCGGTGTTAATGCCTGTTATTGTTTTGTTTGGGGACGATACATGCCCCGGTTCAATTCATTCAAATGCCCATTGCTCTGCGCAGAACCGTCAGTGCATCAGCTGCGGAAACATCGCCGCTGTTGTCAATGTCGGCGAGAACAAGCTGCATTTCGGTAAGCTCGCCCGCGCCCATTGCATGACGCAGGATGAGGATCGCATCCGAAATATCAACGGTGCCCGACATATCAAGGTCGCCCGGCAATGCGAACAGTGCCGTAACGGTCATATCTTCGGTAACGCATGAAACATCAGCATTCCAACCGAAGGAGAGCCAGCCCTCGTGAACGGGAAGTTCGGGAAGTTCCGCGGCGGAGCCGCCGGCAACGAGCTGCGTGCCGATGGTTTCCCCGGTTGCACCGTCAATAAACCTTACAACGTACTGCTCATCATCGTAAACCGTGAGATCGACCCTGTCGCCGTTGTTTTCGAATTTAACATCGAATACATAGGTTTTGCCGGCTTCAAACTCAAAATCGTCCTCCCTGCCGCGGCAGCTGCCGTCGTTGCTTGCGATCCAAATGCGGTCGCCGGGAGTGGGGTTCGTGATGCACCAATCGTAAACGCCTGCGGGGATATAGATTTTCATCATGTCATCGCAAATGATATTTTCTGTTGAGCAGCGTCCGTCCGCATCGAACGGAAGGGTGTATTCGAACAGTTCGTAGTCTGCGGGATCGGCATCGCCGAATTCCGTGAAGCCGCCGAACGGGGGGATCACCTGAGTCTCGCCGAGATCATCGGGATCGGCAAAGCCATCGTAATAATATGTGTTGTGATCCGCGTCAAGAAGCATCTGATAGCCCTCGCCGTTGCCCCACACATCCGCTGCACGCAGAATAACAGCTGCATCGCCCTCATGGCGGAGGCGGGTGTATTTTGCTTTCACAACGGTGTCTTCATAGACCTCATCACCCGCTTCAACGCTCCAACGGCGGAATTCAAAGCCCTCATGCGCGGGAGCTTCGGGGTAATCCTCGGCCGTCATTTGTTCGCACTGCAGTTTTTCTGCCGTGCCGAGAGTTTCGCCCGTGACTTCGTCAACAAAGGCAACAGTCACCGCGCGGGGTGCGGGAGGTTCTGCGGAAACGCTCTCGCTGACGGTGAACAGACCGGAAATTTCGGTGGGGTTGCCGCCGATCATGCCGAGGCATGTGCCTGCACCTGTCACGGTGTCAATAAGGTAGAACGCGGTTTCATCGTCCATAACATTTGCCCAGTACAGCGTGTTCGTGTCGTGGTCAAATGCCATTGACTGAACATGTGAACTCGTATTCAGTCCCGACCAGCCGATAGCGTTTGTTGTGCCCGTTTCAAGATTCAGCGTGCGGAGCTGTCCGAAATTATCCATTACATATGCCGCACCGTCGGCGGAAATTGCAAGGGCAACCGCTTCAACGCCGTCGCCGCAGTCAATCAGCTTTTCATCGTAAAGCTTGCCGGAAACGATATCGACTTTGCACAGGAAACGTTTCACCGTTTGAACGCCCACAAGGTTGGAATGCACGTTCAGCGCATACATCGTGCCGTCCGCATAGTTATATGCCATATCCATGACATACTTGCGATTGTTGGGCACGCCGTGCGGAACGGGAGACAGATTGTCAAGAGTGCAGGTATAAAGCTGCATCCCGCCTTCCGTCAGCGCGTAACCGTAAATAACCCCGCCGACATATTCCGCCGCATAACCCGTGGGAAGTGCAGGTCCGAGGTTTGCAGCCTCCGTCTCAAGGCTGCGATTGGTAAAGCTTATCCAATTGCCCGCATATGTGCCGGATGAGCTGCTGATGCTGTTGCCGTAAAAAGTGATCTCGCCGAGTTCGCTGACGGTCACGGTGCAGCTGTCGGTAAATCCGCCGTCCTCCGTTGTGACGGTGACGTTCGTTGTGCCCGGTGCGATACCGGTAACAACACCGGTTTCGTAATTAATTTCCGCAACGCTCCAGTCGTCGCTTTCAAAAACGACTTTCTTGTTGGTTGCTTCAACGGGGGAAACGACGCAGGTCAGTTTGCGGCTTGTTCCCACGTAAAGTTCAGCGTCCTCCACGGAAACGCCGGTTACCGAAACACGCTCGCCGAGGCGGATGTTGTCGATGCAGGCATAGCTCGTGTCGTCGCCGTTCTTTGAAAAGTTGATGTTGATATCATAGCTGCCGGGTTCCCAGCCCATAAGTTCAAGAGCTTCCGCAAGGTCAACATTGCCCGCATGCCATGTTCCGTCGTATTGATTGACAGGGCTTTCAACGGTGAGAGCAAACATGTTGTACGGATCGCCCGCGGGGCCGAATTCAACCTGCAGATTGCTGGTGCCGTTGTACATAAAGAACCACTTGTAGTCCAGCTGCAGCGTTTCGTTGCCGCCGAGTTCAACATTCTTCAGGCAAAGATATGTGCTGTCCTCCGTGCTGCTCATTGCATAAGCTTCATGTCCCTGTTCGCTGCCGGTTTGAACCGTCCACTCGGGCCATACAACTTCACCGGGCATATAGGGTTCAAAATGCAGTGTGCCGCCCGCAATGTTGAGAGCCTCGTCAAGCGTCGGAGCCGTTTTCGCCGCCGCGCCCGGGATTGCTGCGCCTTCCGCTGCGGCGGTCGTCATTCCGACTGCGGCGGTGAACAGCATCACAAAAGCCAGAACCGCAGCCGCGAGTCTTTTGATACTTTTCATTTTTTGTTCCTCTTTCTCTTTTTTCTGCGCACGATGTCTCGATCATGCGTGTATATGCATTTTAGCACATAAAAAAAGAAAAGTCCATACATATGGAACAATTATTCGGGATGTTGTTCCACGGATATGGAAAATGCCTGTTAAGCAAACACCGAAAAAGACGAAAATACATGCACAGGGCAATATATTCGGACAAAGCCATGAGATTACATAAACAGCGAAACTGTTTCAAAAGTATGCGAGAGCCGAACGACCGAAAGTAGTTGTGCGTCCACTATGCAAGTCAACTTTTAGTTAAATAATAAAAGAGCGACTGTTAAGCCGCTCCGACGCATATACTTGCAGTTTCTATACATTCTGCAACTATATTTCCGCTGTACTGCGCATGCTCGTCATTCCTCCTCTGCAAGCGGAAACGTGCATTGCAGCAAGTGAATAAAATGCTGCATTTTTTTGTTGTTAAGCGAGTAATAAACACGATTGCCGATATTATTTGATTCAATGAGTCCGGTACTCATAAGGATGCTGAGATGTTGAGACACCGCGCCCGGGGTAATATTCAAAAGCTTTGCAAGCTCCCGACCGTAAGATTTTTGCTTTGCAAGTCGAAGAACAATGTTAAAGCGGCTCGGATCCCCCAGCACACTCATAATCCGCGAAAGTTCCGCTTCCGAGTTTGACTCCAGCGTCGAAATCTTCAGCAAAGTATCATAGAGCACACCTATAACCGCCATACAGTTTTCCTGTCCCGGTTCGGAAAAAAACACTTGTCGGAATCCCGTGACTGTCGGAACAGCATAGTATCTTTTCGCCTTTGGGACAATGTCGCCGAATCTTTCGTGAAGAATATCGGCGTATTGCTCCGGCAATCCGAAATTCGCATCGAAAGCCTCGACAAGCGGCTTCCAGAGTCCCCGGCATGCCTCAAATGCTGCAGCAACAGGGATGAGAGCGCGTTCAAGAATTGAGATATATTTTTCCGGATTAAACGCAAGCTCTATCAATGTCAGCTTTGAACTTTCGCGCCAATCACATCCGTTAATCAGTGCGAGCAATTCCGCTGTCCCGCAAACAGCAGGCGGTTTTTCGTCCGGACAGACCGCAGCGGCAATGCGTGTTGGAATATTCGGCTTTTCCGCACGGAGGTGCGCAAAAAAATCATTGCAATCTGTGCAATTATAAGCCATTATGTCCGGTATAAGGATATCTGCAAGTCCGTCCTGTGCAACAACAGCATCTTCATCATGCTTTATTGAAAGCGGACAGTACAGCAATTCCGCTTCCTCCCGTGTTATCGCAATATTAAGCGTAAGCTGCGCATCAACCTGCAGCAAAATATCGAACTGAGCTTTGTACTCCGCTTCATTTTTCGGAAAACGTTTTTTAATTATCTGATAAAACCTTTCCGTTGTGAAGCCATTTATGTGGTTTTTAAAGAAGCAGTTTGCCTCAAAAATGGGCAGAGGGCTCATCTGTTTCATACGATCGTTGATACCATACTTTCCTGCCGCACATAAAAATGCAGCGGCAACATTTTAATATATTTCTATTATACCATATTTTTTTGAAAAAAGCTATTGACAAAAGCTGTGGTCAGAGATTATATTTAGTGTACGGTAAACATCACCGAATTGAGGTTAAGCATTCAATCAACATGTTCGGTGTTCTTTGCTGCAGAACCACAGCCCGCTGACGGGCAAATAAAATTAACAACAAGGAGAAAAAAATGAAAAAGTTTTTTGCACTGATCGTAACTGCCGTGACACTGCTTTCGATCGTTGCCGCGCCGCTTGCAGGAGCTGCGCCGTTCTTAACGGACCCAAACGGGCTTACCGCCGGCACGCGGGATGCACAGACTCTTGACGAAGCACTGAACGTTGAAGGAGGAGAGCTTACTTTCTTTAACGGAGATTCCGACAATGCACTCGACTGGTCCATTGACATCGATGCAGCAAAATCATCAAACCGCGACTTGGACAGCTCAAAATCAAACGTCTCCACAACCGTTTTTGCGCAAGCAGGGCAGATTCTCGAATTCAGCTATCGAGTTATGTCTCAGCAGGACTGTGACTTCCTGATTTTTTATTCCAACGGTCAGGAAATTGCGCGTTGGTCCGGCATTATGAATTATTATGCTCCGCTCGAAAAGTTTGTCTTCCCCATTCCTTCCTCGGGAGAATACACTTTCAGCTGGGTGTATGAAAAGGACGGCCAATACAGTGAATCCTGGGACACGGCATGGTTGGATGAGGTTCGCGTTTTCGATATGGTTCATGTTGAAAGCATCATCGTTGATGAACCCCGTGAAATTCCCGAAAACGGGAAATATAAACTCAAGTACACTGTCCTTCCCGAAAACGCAACCGAAAAGGCCGTTACGTTTGCTTCATCGGATCCTTCTGTCGCCGCCGTTTCTGAAGACGGCACAGTTACGGGAGTTTCCGAAGGATGCGCCGAAATAACCGTGACATCCGTTGACGGCGGTATCAGTTCCGCCGTAACTGTAACTGTCACTAACGATGCACGGTTTGCCAATCTTTATGCATACATCCAGTATGATCCGATCGGCGGCAATCAGGATTTCATCGCTCATTTTACCGACCTTGCCCCGGATATTATCGAGCATGTCCTCGACATTCCCGACTGCCCCGCTGTTCGACCGGGCACATCAAGCGCAGCCGTTGCAGGCAATTATGTCTACGGTTATACCAAGCCCGGTATATACAGCGGCGATTTTTATATTATTGATCTTACCACATGGGAGATCACATTCCCTGCCGGCGAGGAAGCAGGCGACTACCTTGTTTATGACATGGCTTATGATCACGAGCGGCAGCGAATGTTTGCAATGGCAACTCATTACGGCAGCGACTTTTGGCTTGTCGAAGTTGATCGCCGCGACGGTTCTATTACTACCATTGCCGAAATGAATACCCTCGGCAAAAACGCATGGGGTTTTACCATCGATTCCGAAGGAAATGCCTACACAATTCTTGCAAGTGATACCGGTTCCTATGACAGGACTGACACCGGCAAATTGGCAAGCGTCAACCTTGAAACAGGCGAATGCTCAATCATCGCCGATACCGGTATTCCGACCTATTTCGCAAACACAATGGAATTCGATCACGACAACCAGTGCATTTACTGGTGCAACTCCCTGTCCAACGGTCTCTATATTCTCGACTATCATACCGGAGAAACTGAGTTTTGCGGAGGGCTTTACAACGGCGGTGATTATATGGCAATGTTCCTCCCGAACGATCTTGAAGTTTCCGATCCCGAGCAGCCGACAGAACCCACTCCGGTGCCTCCTACGGACACTCCGGAACCCACACCCGTACCTCCCACGGATGCTCCGGAACCCACACCCGTACCCGGAACCGGTGCTGTAAGCCTTATCGGTCTCAGCATCGCGGTTATTGCCGCAGGAGCAGGCATTATTACTCTTCGCAAGAAGCGCGAATAACCACAGGCAAAGGACATTGCTTGTGAAAGTGCTCGGTAAAGGCATCATATGAGTTTGGCGGAAGTTTGTTCTTTCGCTCTCATAACATATAAGAAGTCGGCGTGCTTGCATTCCGGCTTCTTTGTGTCTCCGCTGAATTAAAGCGTGCAGCTGTACTACGGCAGCGTCTTCCGAAAAAGCCGTCAAAGTTTTTCCTAAAAAAACACTTCCGATTCATTTTTCCTCTTCCCTTTTGCAGGAAAGTCTGTTATAATGAATATATACGCGGTTTATCTGCGGAATTTCCGCTGAGCATCGCGTATATAATCAAATTTTCCACATGGAGGGTAAATACCATGAAGAAACTGCTTGCAATCATTCTTGCAGCACTGATGCTCGTTCCCATGCTTGCCGCATGTGACCGGAGCGGAACGCAGAAGGGCGACTACAAAGTCGCAATGATCACCGACTACGGCGACATCACCGACCAGTCTTTCAACCAGACCACCTATGAAGCCTGCAAGGAATACTGTGATGCAAACAAGATCGACTTCCAGTACTTCAAACCCGCAGGCGACTCCACCGAAGAGCGCGTTGCAAAAGTTGAAGAAGCCATCGACGGCGGTTACAACATCATCGTTATGCCCGGCTTTGCTTTTGCGGGAACGCTCTATCAGGTTCAGGACAAGGAAGAGTACAAGGATGTTAAGTTCATCGCTCTCGATGTTTCCGAATACGACCTTTTCGACTGCTTCTATAAGCATGACGAAACCGGCGCAAGAGCCGGTCTCATCGACGAGAACAACAAGGAACACATCAGCGAGAACGTATACTGCGCAGTTTATAAAGAAGAACTCTGCGGCTATATGGCAGGTTATGCAGCGGTTAAGCTCGGCTATACCCACCTCGGCTTCCTCGGCGGCATGGCAGTTCCCGCTGTTATCCGCTACGGCTACGGTTTCGTTCAGGGCTGCAACGATGCAGGCAAAGGAATGAACGATGAAATCACCGTTGAATATGTTTACGGCAACAAGTTCGCAGGCACTCCCGAAATCACCGCTTATATGGACACCTGGTATCAGGAAAAGGGCGTTCAGGTTGTGTTCGCATGCGGCGGCGGCATCTACACCTCCGCAACCGAAGCTGCAAAGAAGGCAAACGGCAAGGTTATCGGCGTTGACACCGACCAGGCAGCAACCATCAACAAGCTCGGCACCGAAGGCATGACCGTTACCTCCGCAATGAAGGGTCTCGGCGCAACCGTCAAGGCAACCCTCAAAGACGTTATCGAAAACGGCAATTGGGCTAACTACGGCGGCAAGATCGCAACCCTCGGCCTCGTATCCGGCGACGATCCCGAACTTAACTACGTTCAGATCCCCATGGAATCCACCCAGTGGACGGACAACTTCACAAAGGACGACTATAAAGCCCTTGTAAAGAGCATGTTCGACGGCACCGTTAAAGTATCCGACGATACTTCCGCAATGCCCGCACACAACATCATCGTAAACGAATACGACAACATTATGTAACAATCGGCAGTCATCGCCGTGAACGGAATTCGTTCATCGATTCGGTTCACAAGCGTACGGCAGCATGAAACCCGGCCGGGCAGGCGAAAGCCTGTCCGGTTTTTTATGCTTATTTTGCTCTTTCCCCGTTTCCCTTTCGCATTTTTGTTTGTTTTTCGCATTGAATAAGTGCGCATAGTGTGATATACTTAAAAAAGTCCTGACTAAAATCTTTGCGGGAGGAGAACCTTTTTTATGGAAAACCGAAGCGGCGAAACAAATAATCCTCAAAATTCCGCCGAAAATGCGTTTGATTACGCGGCAGCCGATATAACGAATGAGCTGCCCCGGGGCGATATGCTTCAAGACCCGGCAGGCGAACCGTTTCAATCGACTTTTGAAGAAGAAAAACCGAAAAAGCTTAACTTTTTTAATAAAATCGGGCGCATGGATCCTCAAAAACGCGCCGTGCTTTTGGTTCGCATATTCATCGTAATTGCTTTTTCCGTGCTGTTCGCTGTGTACTGTGTCAAAAACCGTGCAAATTTCGAAATCGACAGTCTTGCGGTTTCGGCAGTGTCGCTTGCCGTTTTTACCGCAGTGCTCATTGCGGCTGTCCCGCAGATTATCAAAGTTTTCAGCGGTGACGACGCTCAGCTTGCGCCGTCCGGCATTGAAAAGGCAAACGGAAAAACCTTCCTGAAAATCGTTCTTGCCGCATTCGTTCTTCGTGCAGCACTGACAATATTCGGAATGATCGTTTTTTACTGTCTTAATCCTAAGTTTCAGGGCAGTTTGCTCAACCTTTGGCAAACTGCGTGGACAAAAGTCAACACGGACGCCCCGCATTACTGCAACATAGCCGAAAACTGGTATGCTTCAACCGGCGAAGACCGCTTGCTTATCGTGTTTTTTCCGATGCTTCCGCTGCTTATGCGCGGGCTCAACCTGTTGACTCACAACAGCTTTGTTTCCGCGCAAATAATCAACACGCTCGCCTCCTGCGCGACGGCAGGCGTTCTGTACCTCACGCTTCGTCCTCTGCTCGGTGAAAAAAAGGCACGCCTTGCGCCCTTCATCTGGTTGATGCTGCCCGGCTCGATTTTTTTGAATTCGGGAATGACGGAGCCGCTGTTCATGCTTTTCACCGTGCTTTGCTTCTATGCCCTGCAAAAAAAGAAATACCTTGCGGCGGGCATAGCCGCGGCATGTGCCGGATTCACCCGTTCGCCGGGCGTGCTGCTTGCCGTTCCTCTCGCGATTGAGGGCATCGGGTACTGTGTCCGCAGAGCCCGCAGCGGAAAAAAGGTCGGTTCGGCGATTGCGGAAATTGTGCTTTCGCTTGTTATATCGACTTTCGGCACGCTTGCCTATCTTTACATAAACAAGGTCGTTGCGGGCGACTGGTTTATGTTCTCCGTGTACCAAAAATCCAACTGGAGTCAGGGTCTCGGCTTTTTCTTTGATACGGCACGCTACATGTATCAAAGGGCAATCGGTGATTTAAAGGCTGCATTGGGTTCGGGAGCGTTTAACGGAACGAACATCACATCCGTGTTTGTGCTCTTCCTGCCGACGGTCGCACTGATTGTGCTGACTCCGCTGCTGATTCTTCGCCGCGCACGCAAGCTCCCCGCCGCATACACACTGCATTTTCTCGCCTATTTCGCGCTTGCAATGGGCTGCACATGGCTGCTTTCCGCAATGCGCTATCTGAGCGTTGTTCCCGCAATTATCGCTGCAATTGCAATGAGCTGCAAGTCGGAAGAAAGAACCGCTGCAATTTTTACAGTCTCTGCGATTGCATATGCCGGCTATATATTCATGTATATGCGCGTGTTGAGTGTGTTTTAAAAACGGGCTGAGCACCGATTGCCGCGTTAATTTCACAATTTTCCGCGTTTTTCTTTAATTGTCCTGCCTCAGGACGGTTGAAAAAAAGTCCGTATTGGTATAAAATACGATATGGGCATATCGTTCGCGGAATCCGCCGCACCTGCGATTTGCCCGCAAAATCAACTTTCGGCGGAAAAAACTTTGTTCGGATACATAAAGCCAAACATTCCGGAGCTTCGGGTCCGCGAAAAAGCGCGCTATGATGCATGGTACTGCGGATTATGCCGCCGTCTCGGGGCGCGGTACGGAACGGCAGCCCGTGCGCTGCTGAGCTTTGACTGCACCTTCCTTGCGCTGCTCGCTGCCTCCGTCAGCGGCGAAGATTCGCCTGAAGATTTGCTGCGCTGCCCGTTCAAGCCCTTCGGCAAAAAGCGGGCAATGCTCGGTTCGCCTTCCGCCGCCCTCGATTTTGCAGCCGATGTCTGCGTTATTCTTTCCGAATTCAAGCTTTCGGACGATATTGCGGACGGAAAGCCGCTGCGAATTGCCGCAAAACTCCCCCTGCTTTGCGCATTCAAAAAAGCACGTTTGCGCCGGCCGGAGGTTTATGCAGCGGTGAAAAAACACATGCGGGAGCTTGCCTCCGTTGAAGCACCTTATCGCGGCAGTCGGGCTTTTCCCCGCCGCAAAGCCGTGAAGAACGATTCAGCGGTTGATCTGCGTTCTCAAACGCTGCGTTCGCAAACGCTGCGTTCGCAAACGCTGCGTTCGCCGGATCTTCCCGCCAATATTTTCGGGGAAATGCTGCGCGATGTGCTTGCGTCGGCGCCCGTTCCCAAAAAGGAAATCCCCGCGCTGAAGGAAACCGGTTTTTTTATCGGAAGGTTCATCTACCTTTGCGATGCATGGGACGATCGCGAAAGCGACAAAAAGCATTCGCTTTTCAACCCGTTCAATATCTGCGGCTGCACCCGCGATGATGCAGAGTTTATTATTAATATCTCGATAAATTCTGCAATTTCGGCATATAATTTGTTGAGCACCGGCCGCGACAGGGCGATTCTCGACAACATTCTGTTCCAGGGGCTTTTTGCCGTTTCCGATGCCGTTTTTGCAAAGGAAAAACAGCCGCTGCCGAACGACGGCATTACGACGGCGGCGCACAAAGCCTGATTTTTTCTGCCTGTATATTAGAAAGGACGAACCCGTGAACCCATATGAGGTGCTCGGCGTTTCGGAAACCGCCACCGATGAGCAGGTCCGTTCCGCCTACATTAAATTAGTTAAAAAATATCATCCCGATCGCTATCAGGACAGTGACCTGAAGGATCTTGCAAACGACAAGCTGAAGCAGGTCAACGAGGCGTATGACACAATAACAAACATGCGCAAAAACGGCTCCGCTTCCCAAAACACTTATTCCGGCAGCGGATTCGGAGGCTATTCGGGCAGCAGCTCCCGCACTTCCTCCGGCGGTTATTCCGGAAATTACGGCAGTGGTTATTCCGGCAATTTTTCGGCTGAATTCGCGCGTGTGCGGCAATGCATAAACACAAGCTCCCTGTATGAAGCGCAGGCAATACTGGACGGCATACCGCTGCACAATGCGGAATGGCATTATCTTTATGGTATTGTCTGTTTCCGCGGCGGCGACTACTCCTCCGCCCGCAATTATCTTGACAGAGCCGTTTCGATGGAACCCGGCAATGCGGAGTACCGCCGCGCAAGGGATTCCCTGAACGCACGCAGCACGCGGAGCTACCACACCTATGGCAACGGCGATACGGGAGCAACCGTGAACACGGCATGCAACTGCTGTTCGACTTTGCTTTGTGCGGATTCCTGCTGCGAATGCATGGGCGGAGATCTGATTCCCTGCTGCTGATTTTCTGCTTTTTCAGCCGCTTTTGGGGCTTTGCAATTGCTTTATAAACATGAAAAAAATTTCTGCAACAACAAAACTGACCCTTTCCGCCATGAGCACCGCGCTCAGCGTTGTGTTTCTTTATGCGGCATCCGTCATTCCGACGGCAAAGCTTGCGCTGTGCTTTTTGACATCGCTCATGCCGTGGATACCCCTCCGGGAACGCGGCGGGTTCGTCTACGCCCTTCTGAGCTATGCGGCAACGGGCGCGATATGCTTTTTTCTGATTCCGAACAAGCTGTATTTTGCAGCGTACATCCTGTTTTTCGGCTGCTACGGAATGATCAAGCTCGGCATAGACAGCGTTATCCGCGACAAGCTTGTTGCCTTTGCCGCAAAGCTTATCCTCTGCAACGGCCTTGCTGCACTTGTGATATTCGGCGCAGGCAAGCTGTTCAGTCTTGACATAATCGCTCAGCTGCCGAATTATCCGTTGTACATTATTATTCCTGCGATTGAGATTTTCTTTATCGCATACGAACTTGTTTTCACGCTTTGCGTACGCGTTTTTGATGACAGGCTCCGCAACGTTATCATCACCCGCCGCTGAAGCGTCCGACACCGTTTAAACTTAACCCGCAAAAGGAGAAAAACAATGAAAAAAACCTTCCGCAATGTTATAATTTTTGCACTTGCACTCTGTTTCGTGTCTGCTGTGCTGAGCCTTTGCGCCTGCAAAAAAACTCCGCAGACGATCGAAACCGACTATTGCGCCTATTCCGAAATTCCTGCCGATTACACACCCGAGCAGGCTGAGGCGGATGGCTGCCTTGTTGTTTACCAAAGCCAAGGAACCATCAAAAATTCAACCGTCATGACCGACTTTGCAAAAACAACAAAAAAGGGCAGCCCTGCACTTCTGCGCGTTGCAACTTACTATGAAAAAGTTGTCACCGGCGGTGAGCCGGAGCTTGTCGTTGTTGATATTGAATACAAGGACGGCGTTTATCGCACGCATTACGAACAGGTAAACGAGGACGGCACAAAAGAGGCATTTGACGACAAATATAAATATCTCGTTGCCATTGACCGCGTAAGAGGCACTTCAACGCAGGTTTTCAGCTCCGGTTATATGCTCACAAACGATGAGGATGTTACCTATGCCGACTATGCGTCAAGCTTGTCACGCGATCCCTCCGAATGGATCGATGCCTATATCATCTACCTTCTGACCGCAGTTATGTAAGGTTCAACTGAATTAAAAAATTTTTGAAAGGGGTGAATCGAATGCATTTGCAGGAATCCGGTGAAATGTATCTTGAGACCATTCTTGTGCTTTCCCGCAGGTTGAACAAGGTTCGCAGCGTTGACGTTGCGGAAGAAATGGGCTATTCAAAGCCCAGCGTCAGCCGTGCCGTGGGTATATTGAAGAAAAACGGCTATATCATCATGGATGGTTCCGGACATCTTTATCTCACGGATGAAGGGCGTTCGGTCGCCGAAAAAACATTCGAACGTCACCGCGTTTTAACAAAAGTATTCACAAAGCTCGGTGTTTCCGCCGGAATCGCCGCAGAGGATGCCTGCAAGATCGAGCATGTTATTTCCGATGAAACCTTTGAGGCAATTAAACGCTTTGTCGCCGAACACAGCGATTGACTTTTCGCTTTCGGCACCGCGCCCGACAAATAACCCTTCCGCCGAACGTTTGACGGAAGGGTTTTGTTTGCATTTGTTCACCTTGTTTCGGCATAATCCTGTTCCGGCAAAAGCCCTTTCGGTTCAAACTGCCGCAACTCCAACCGATAGGAAAACCCTTTTTCCGTCGGCTTATACGGCATGAATCCAACCGACTCAAAGCAGCGTTTCGAACAGATGTTCCACGAATAAATCTCCTGAACAAAAAGCTCCGAAATGCCGTTCCGCTTCGCCCTTGCCGCAAGAAAGCTTACAACAGCCCTGCCTATGCCGCGCCCGCGATACTCTGCCTCGCCGATCACAATCGGCATATCCTGCACGGAAAACGTAACATCCCCAACAGGGCGAAACTCACCGTTTTCCTTTGCTTCAATAAAATACAGCTCACCGTGAACGTTCAAATAATCATACATCCTGTGCAGTTTTTCCGAAGTATACGGTTCACGAACGCCGTCAACAAGGAACACGAGTTCCGGGTCCGAATACCATTCAAGTGCAAAATCGCATTCGCCCGCGTACCTCCGCAGTCTGAGTTCGGGCGTTATATCAAGAATTCGTTCGTCCGCACCGCTTTGCATCATTTTCAATCCCTCCCTTTTGGCTTTCTCTGTTTCATTATACATCCGCCGCCCCTCAAAAGCAAGCAAATCGGGCGAACAGCTTTTGCCGTCCGCCCGAAAAATTCATGCTTGATTGCCGTTTTTCAGTTTAAGCCCGCTGTCTGCGGTTTAATTCTCATCATGAACAAACGTTCGATCCTTGATATGCATCTCGGCAATGTTGTTTCCGTCGCTGTCAATGCAGCGGAAAACAAGCCTCACAAGCGGTGTTCCCGTTTCGGATGCGATCTCGTCCGCATATCGCTGAAGTGCCGCTGTGATATCGGCCTGACTGTATTTGCTTTCGAACTCCTGACTGTCAACGGCCTTGTTGTATTTGAATTCAAACACAATGTCGCTCTCTTCGGCATGGCATCCGTTCCACTTTGCATCCTCCTCCATAAACGTGCTTAATTCCGCATTCAACCGCTCCGCATTCTCGCTGCAATATTTCGCGGCGGCTTTTACCGCATATTCGGCTTCGTCCGTGTCATCGATAATCGTAATCGTTCCGGCGGAGGATTTGTAGTTTTTGTCAATTATGTGGTCATACAGCACATTATCGTCATCATCGACAAATCTGATAATCAGCCTTACGCTGTCGTCCCCAACGGTTTCCGTAAGGTTCTTGAACAGGGTATTGTTGTACAGATCATCAGTGCGAGCGTATTCCTCCCAAATCTCCTGCGTCCACATGGAAGCCACAGACGAATCGAACGGCCTAACATAAACAAGGTCGCGCCCCTCCGCTTTGTAGCATTCAATTGTTGTTTCATCATATTCCAAGCCCGTCGGCAATGTTTCAATGCTTTCGGAGAGGTCCTTATTCTTAAGCTCGGCGTATTCGCTTACCTTTTTTGCAATCGGGTCTTCGTTTTTTTCGGCAGAGTCCTTGCAGGCGCAGATTGAAACCGCAAGGAGCAAAATCAAAATCGCTGAAATAATCCTTTTCATGCTTTTCATGTTTGTTATCATCGCTTTCGCAGTGTCGAAAGCTTCCTTTCTTTCTTTTTTGCGGAGAGTTGTTTCGTAAATTGTTTCGCTGAATCTTTCAAAAAAAATCGGCACGGAAGCAAACTCTTTTTTAATTGCGCCTGCCTCCGTGCCGAAAGTTCAACCGGGTTAATTATCGCATTTTGCTGTAACGTATCAGCCGTTATCGCCGGGAACAATAACGGGAATGTCCTCTCCGACGGAGTCGTCGGGTTCGGCATTCATGAATTCCTCATAAGAAACAGCGACAAGCTCCGTTTCTTCGGAATCGCCCTCTTCAAGGAAATATGCCTCAGTGACAATGACACTTGTTGCGGTTGAAATCAATTCAAGAAATTCATCGTCAAAGCAGTCAAGGAAATCGGAACCGCCGGATTCCTGAATGCGCATGATGCCGAGTTCGCGGGCGGAAATGTTCGGATCGTCAACAGGGGTGAAGGTGATTTCTCGGCACACAGCGTACGGATTATAATCCGGATCCGAGGCATCGAGAGCTACGGGCTGAAGTTCGAAGTCTGGATCTTGGCCGGGTTCTGCTGTTGCACTCGATCCGATTCCGAATGCCGAGCAGAACAGCATTGCTGCCATCATGGTCAAACAGATAATTCTCTTCATGTTACACTCCTTGTTCTGAATAGATTTGTGTTTCCACATTTGATATTATACAGCAAATATTGACATCTGTCAAGTACCATATCATATCCAATTACACTATATTTTAGATTTTTCTTCCAAAGCAAAAATAAAAGAATCTGACATACGGTTTTCACCGTCTGCCCGATTCTTCTTTTGCCCGATGTTTTATTCAATCGAACATGCCCGTGTCGGTTTATTACCCTTATCCGAAAAATCGACAATCATATTCGAATTATTTGCACCAATCGGAATTGATTGAACCCGTTCGCCTTCGCTGTCCAAAAACATCAGGACAACGCCTGTATATGTGATTTCCGATGCATCGGCAATCTCCTGAGCGATCGGCCGGAACTCGGCAATGGTGTTTTCCATATCCGGAGCAAACCTCTGCTGAAACTCAGGATTGGATATTTTCTCGTCAAATCTGAACTCGATCACAAGAGCCGAATCGTCAACATAGCAGGCGGAGCATTGGGCGCCGCTGAAATAGTTTTTGTATTTTTCAATGATTTTTTCGCCGTTTTCCCTGCAATACTTATCGAGATGCGATTTCAGCACCTCTTGTTCGCTCGGGAACTGTTTTTCACAGCCGAAAGCAAACACCGCAGCAAGAACCATCAAAACCGCCGCCGCAATGCAAAGCAGCCTCTTTTTCATCATGAACCTCCCAATATCAACATATTTGTGTTGTCACATTTGATATTATACCGAAAACATTTACATCCGTCAAGCCTTATTGAGCGTAAATTTTTCATTAATTTACCGTTTCGGAAAAAAGCTGCAAATTTGCACTTGTTTGTGAATATAAAAAAGGGTATAATGCAGACTGTGCAATGCGCAGTGCGCAGCCGCAAAAACAAAAAACAAAGGAGCATCTATGGGTCTTTTGGAAATCGCACGCGATTTTGCCGTCGCGAACTGGGACAACGCCATTATGTGGGTTATCGGCGGGATCCTTATTTATCTTGCAATCAAAAAGGATATGGAACCCACTCTTCTTTTGCCGATGGGATTCGGCGCGATCATTGTGAACCTGCCGGGTTCCGCAATTGCGGCGGACGGCGGAATCATCCGCATTCTTTACGACTGCGGCATTGCAAACGAATTTTTCCCGCTGGTGCTTTTCATCGGCATCGGTGCAATGATCGACTTCGGCCCCGTGCTGACCAACCCGAAACTTATGCTTTTCGGTGCGGCGGCGCAGTTCGGCATTTTTTTCACGCTCTGCATGGCAACCCTCTGCGGGTTCGGGCCGATGGAATCAGCTGCCATTGCGATAATCGGCGCGGCGGACGGCCCGACAAGCATTGTTGTTGCAAACCACCTCGGCATCAGCGCAGACAACCCGGGGCTTTTCAGTGCGATCGTTGTTGCGGCATATTCCTATATGGCTCTTGTTCCGATTATACAGCGACCCGTAATAAAGCTTATCACAACCAAGCACGAACGGCTTATCCGCATGGAATACGAACAGCGGGATGTTTCAAAGCTGACCCGAATTCTGTTCCCGATCGTTATCACATTTGTGGTCGGCATCGTTGCGCCGGGCGGTCTGCCGCTCATTGCCTGCCTGATGTTCGGAAATCTGCTTCGCGAATGCGGCGTTCTGAATGCACTTTCCGAAACGGCACAGAAGGTGCTTGCGAACCTTATCACTCTCTTCCTCGGGCTTTCCATTGCAGCCACGATGAGCGCGGACAAATTCCTGCGTCCGCAGACGCTGCTTGTTCTGGGGCTTGGCCTTGTTGCATTCGTGTTTGACACGGTCGGCGGCGTTTTCTTTGCAAAATTCATCAATCTGTTTGCAAAGAAAAAGATAAATCCCATGATCGGTGCGGCGGGCATTTCCGCTTTTCCGATGTCTGCAAGGGTTGTTCACAAGCTTGGGCAGGAAGAGGATAATCAGAATTTTCTGCTTATGCACGCTGTCGGCGCAAACGTTTCCGGTCAGATTGCGTCCGTCATTGCCGGCGGCTTGATTCTCAGCATCTTCGGTTCCATGCTCGGTTGACGGAAAGGAGCGAATATTATGACGTTATTCAGCACAAATTCACTCGTTATGAACGGATTCTTTGATTTCAGCAAGGATGGTTTCGGCTTTGTCGATTCGCTTAAGGTCATGCTGCTCGGGCTTATCATCATCTTTGTTGTTACGGGCGTTTTGATTCTTTGTGTTGCCGCACTCAACAAAATGAGCGCAAGGAGCAAGCGTTCCGCAGACAAAAGGAACGCGGGAAAGAATAAGTAAAATATATTTCCTGTTGTTCTTGCAGCATACATCAATTCAATCGGAATAATCTTCCCTTGTTCATGCGAAAAACTCCGCCGTTTATGCGGAGTTTTCATTTTGTTTTTATAATTGCTTTAATAATCTCGGTTCTAATTCGGTGCGGTTTCGCGGCAGGTTCAGCCCGGTGCCGCCCCAATTTCGGCGGATTTAACCGAAACCTCTGCAAGCCTGCCAATCCGCGCTCCGTTATGCAAACTCGAAAACGAGGCAGCCGCGCCGCCCCGTTTTCGAAAGGAGTCATCTGATTATGCAAAAAAAGCACGGAACCCCGCCTCTTTTATCAGCCTTTTGCTTCATCACCGTTTTTGGAGGGTCTCCGGGCCGCACTCGAACCGTGCGACCCGAAAAAACCTCCGTTTTGGGGTTGAATAATGTCGATTTCGGTGATACAATCAATATAGGGTATAACGTAACGTTACAGTCAAGCCCTTTCAAAAAATTTTTTGGACGCGCAATGTTTTCATGCCGAAAACATTCAGCCGCGGAAGGAGCTGCCGTGACAACAAAGGAATTTGCAAAGCTCTGCGGAGTTGAAAAGCGGACGCTGTTCTTTTATGATGAAATTGATTTGCTCAAGCCTGCGCGCATACTGCCCAACGGCTACCGTGAATACGATTTTTCGCAATTGCCGCGCATGGAATCCATCCGCCTGCTGCAATCGGCGGGGCTGAACCTTCGTGAAATCAAATCCATGCTGCTCTGCGAAAGCGGACATAATATCGACATTGTAAACGACTGCCGTCAGCGCGTCATGCAGCAAATGGCGGATATGCAGGCGGGACTCTGCTATATTGAGCGGAGAATTGCCCTGCGCAAAAGTTATCTTGAACACGCGCCCGGCGAGATTTTTACGGAAAATGCGCCCGCACTGCCAATCTCCTCAATAAACGCCGATAATGTCGGCAGCAATCATTCCCTCGGCATAAGTTACTTCTCCCTCGGGCATTATCTCGGGGTTGAAGAGGATGCCGAAGCCCTTCATCCGCGCCGTTTTTTTAAGCATTGCCGTTCGGAAACCGCCAATGCGTTCCTTCCCGCCGGGCAATATGCCTGCATGTTCCTGCACGAGGCGGACAATGAGCAGATTTTTTATATCGCGCCGTGGGTAAAACGCTTCGTTGAGCTTGCAGAAGCAAAGGGCCTTTCCGTTGAACGCACGGTCTATGTTGAAGATTTGCCCGCGTGGCTGATTGACGAGCCCCGCAGCATGATTTTGCGTTTTGCGGCACGCATTACGTCTTAGTCTGCAAAATATATCTTTGAGCGTAATATTTAATTTAAAGTATTTTATAAGAAGAGGTTATAATCATGAAATCCGAATTCAAAAAGATTGCAATTATCTGTGCGAGCGAGCGTGAGCTTGCTCCGTTCCTTCCGTTGATTGAAAACCCGACAATTTCCGAACGGGCAATGCTGCGCATTCACGAGGGCAGGCTGAACGGGTTTGAAGTCGCGGCGGTTTATTGCGGCGTTTGCAAAGTTAATGCCGCCGCAGCCGCACAAATTATGATAGATTGTTACGGTGCGGACACCGTCATCAGTGCGGGTGCCTCCGGCGGAATGGCGGAAGAACTTCAGCTGTTCGACACCGTTGTTGCAGCCGAGGCCTGCTATCATGATGTTCACGAACGCATTTTGACCGATTATCACCCGTTTATGAAAACACAGTTCTTCCCCGCCTCTTCGGAGCTTGTTTCGGCAGCGAAAGCCGCAGCAAAACCCCTTGCCGAGCGCGGACAGCGGATATTTTTCGGGCGTACCGCAACAGGTGAAGCGTTCATTGCCGACGAGAGACGTGCGGATATTAATTCCCGCCTTGCACCGCTTGCGGTTGATATGGAATCCGCTGCGATTGCTCATGTCTGCTATTTGAACGGCGTTCGCTTCATCGCGGTGCGCTGCATCACGGACACCGCAAAACACAGCGGAGTCGGCACATTTGAAGAAAACTGTTCCCGTGCTTCCGAAATTGCAAAGGATTTTGTTTGCGCAATGCTTAATGAGCTGTAATCAAAAGCTTTAGACCGCACGGGATTCGGAAAAGAGCCTGCTTTTTCGGCAGGCTCTTTAGTCTATGGTGTAGGAGGCATGAAGAAATATATTTTAAAATCAGTTTTTCTCTCTGACTGAGCCGGTGTTCGTTGTGTTCGGCTCGGAACTCGGCTCATCGCTCACCGTCGGCTCATCGCTCATCGTCGGTGTGTTCGGAGCCGCTGTATTTTTTTGTCCGTTCGGATCGTTCGGAATCGGTGCATCCGCACCGCCCGCCTCGGCGCTGCAAATTATCATCGCCTGCGCCTCGTTTTTTTCGTTCAATCGAACTGTCACAATGCTGCCGACTGCAAGTTTGTCCGCCGAAACGAATCCCGTGCCGCTCGCAATATATGCACCCTCTGCAACGGTGAATTCAATCGCCGCTTCACCGTTTTCGGTGAAACTTATTTTGCTGCCGCCCGGGTTCATGCCCGAACCGGGATTGCCTTCGGGAGGATTGCCTTCGGGGGGATTGCCTTCACTCTGTTTGCCCGTATCGTTCCTATCGTTTGTATTTGTATCTTTCGCGCCGCTGTCGGCCGGTTCGGCGCCGTCATTATCCGAAATTTTACCGTTGTTGTTCGGTGCGGCCGGAGCCGAACCGTCACGGCGGGATCCGTCATTCATTCCGCCGGGAAATTGATTTTCGGTTCTTTCGATCGTCCCCGGCTGCAAAGTGTACTTTCCGTCGGCAATAACGGTGATAATTCCCGAAACCGTCTTTTCCTCGGTTGATTTTGAGCCGCAGCCCGCAAAGCAAAGCATTGAAACCGCCGCAATCACCGCCATGAAAATGCACAGCACCCGCCGTCCGTGTTTTTTGTGTTCCTTTACCATTCGGTTCATCCTTTTCTTTTCCGTTATTCCTGCGGAAAAGCCCGTTTCGGTGCAAAAGCCGCTCTTCTCCGTCCCTGCTAATATTATATTGGTTATTTACAGCATTCGCAAGGCTTAATTTTGTCTATTTCCGCACGAATTGAATTTATCTTGCGGCATTGCCTCATTCTATATGGAAACAGCCTTGATTTTGCTGTATAATGTTTCAAATAAGGCACAATTCCGCCGCGCAGACGGATGCAGCCGCATTGTGCCGTCGGGATGCACCGCCTCCCGCAAAAGCTGAATGCAAAGGTGGAAGTGAAAATGAAGAAACTTTTGATATACATGAAAAAGTTCCGAAAGGAATGCATTCTGGCTCCGCTTTTCAAACTTTTGGAAGCAACATTTGAGCTTTTTGTGCCGCTCATCGTTGCTGCAATTATTGACAACGGCATTGACGGCAAAAGCAAAAGCTTCATTATTAATATGGGGCTTTTGCTTCTGGCACGTGCGGCTGTCGGCCTGCTCTGTTCCGTAACGGCACAATTTTTCGCGGCAAAGGCTGCAATCGGCTTCTGCACCGACCTTCGCGCCGCTCTGCTGAAAAAAATCCAAAGTTTTTCCTACACCGTGCTTGATACTCTCGGCGTTTCCGGACTGATAACGCGCATGACAAGCGATATCAATCAGATTCAAACGGGCGTCAACCTTTCTCTGCGCCTGCTTCTGCGCTCCCCGTTTGTTGTTTTCGGTGCAATGATAATGGCGTTCACAATCGACACACGCTGCGCACTCATTTTTGCGGGCGTTATAGTGCTGCTTTGCGCCGTTGTTTTTTCGATCATGCTGGCATCCATCCCGAAATACCGAAAAGTTCAGGCGGAGTTGGACAGCGTGACCGGCACCGTGCGCGAAAACCTTGTGGGCGTTCGTGTTCTGCGTGCCTTTTGCCGCGAGGAAGAGCAGATTCGGACGTTTGACAGGCGAAGCGAAAGGCTTCTCGGCCTTCAAATCAATGCGGGCAAACTCTCCGCGCTGATGAACCCGCTCACACTGATAATTATCAACGCCGCTGTTATAATTCTTTTGCAAAGCGGTGCAATTCGAGTTAATTCCGGCTCTCTGACTCAGGGGCAGGTCGTTGCGCTGTATAATCTTATGGCGCAGATTCTTGTTGAACTGATAAAAATGGCCAATTTGTTCATAACCATCACAAAATCCCTCGCCTGTGCTGACAGAGTTGCGGCAGTCATGCAGCTTGACAGCGGCGCACACGGCGGCAATAAGCTGCCTGCGAACGGTTCGCCCTGCGGAAGTGTGGAATTTAAAAACGTATCGTTCGAATACAAAAACGCCGGAGCGGAAGCTCTGTTCGACATAAGCTTTTTTGCAAAGCCCGGGCAGACCGTGGGCATTATCGGCGGCACCGGCAGCGGAAAAAGCACGCTTGTGAACCTTGTTCCGAATTTTTACAGCGCAACAAAGGGGCAGGTGCTTATTGACGGCGTGAATGCGGATGAATACGACCGCGCCGCACTGCTCTCCGCAGTTTCCGTTGTTCCTCAAAAAGCAGTGCTTTTCGAGGGCACGATTCGCAGCAACCTTTTAATGGGCAACCCGAATGCCTCCGAAGCGGAGCTTTTCGCAGCATTGGAAACCGCTCAGGCGGCGGAAATCGTCCGCACAAAACCGAACGGCATTGATGAACCCGTTTTGCGCGGCGGCAGCAATTTTTCCGGCGGGCAAAAACAAAGGCTGTCCATTGCGCGCGCCCTTGTTCACGGCGGAAGAATTTTGATTCTTGACGACAGTGCTTCCGCTCTGGACTTTGCAACGGATGCAAAACTCCGCGCCGCAATTCGAAAGCTTTCCCCCGCGCCGACGACCTTCATAGTGTCCCAACGCGCGGCCTCGGTCATGTTTGCGGATTTCATAATCGTTCTGGATGAAGGGCGCGCCGTCGGACAGGGCACGCATGAAGAGCTTTTGCGCAATTGCGCTGTTTATCGCGAGATTTATGCCTCTCAGTTCCCGGACGAAGCGGCAAAGCTTAGCATTCCGAACAACACACCCGAAGGAGATGCGGCAAAATGAGCAAAAACGGTTTAAACAAAAAAGGAAGATCTGCGTACTCAGAAGAATTACGTTTTACACTCGATTCAGCGGGACGCGGCACCGCTGCGGAGCTTTTGCGCCGGCTGAAACCTTATCGTTTTAAATTCGCGCTTTCACTCGGGCTTTCGCTCGTGTATGTGTTTTTAACGCTTCTGATCCCCGTTCTCGCCGGAAAAATTATTGACTGCATCATCGGCGCGGGAAGGGTTGACTTTGCCGAGATCTCACCGTTTTTGCTGAAACTCGGTGCAGCTGCGGCGGGAGCTGCACTTTCTCAATGGCTTGTGAGCCTTTGCAACAACAGCATAACTTACGGCTGCGTTCGCAATATCCGTGCAGAAGCATTCCGCCGCATTCAAAAACTGCCCCTCGCCTATTTCGATTCGCACCCGGCGGGCGAAACCGTGAGCCGTATGCTCAGCGATGCCGATCAGCTTGCGGACGGGCTTTTGATGGGCTTTTCCCAATTGTTCACGGGGATTATGACCATTATCGGCACACTCGTGTTCATGCTCACCGTCAACCCGCTGATAACCCTTGTTGTTGTTGCCGTGACGCCGCTTTCGCTTGCGGTCGCAAGCTTTATTTCCAAGCGAACCTACTCCATGTTCCGCAAACAAAGCGAGACCCGCGGAGAGCAAACTGCGCTGATCGATGAATTTATCGGCGAACAAAAGCTCATCCGTGCATTTTCATACGAAGCCCGCGCAGAAGAACGCTTTAATGCAGTTAACGAAAAGCTGCAAAAGTTTTCCCTCCGCGCCGTATTCTTTTCCTCTCTCACAAATCCGTGTACGCGCTTTGTGAACGCCGTTATCTATGCAGGGGTTGCCGTTTCCGGCGCATTCTCCGTGCTTGCGGGCGGGCTGACCGTCGGCGGACTTTCCGCTTTTTTAAGCTATGCCAACCAATACACAAAGCCGTTCAACGAAATTTCCGGAGTCATTACGGAATTGCAGGGCGCGTTTGCCTGTGCGGCGCGGCTGTTTGAGCTTATCAACACCCCTGCGGAAGTCGACGCCGCCGCTGCGCCGAACCCTGCTCAACGCAATGAAAAGGCTGAAAGCACCGGCAATGTCAGCTTCCGCAATGTTTGTTTTTCCTACACGCCCGACACGGAGCTGATCCGCGATTTTTCGCTTGAGGTAAAAAGCGGAATGCGCGTTGCGATTGTCGGCCCGACGGGCTGCGGCAAAACCACGCTTATCAACCTGCTTATGCGTTTTTATGACGTGAATTCGGGCGAAATTATCATTGACGGCGTTGAAACGCGCTCCATGCCCCGCCATGAGCTGCGCAAAAAATTCGGCATGGTTCTTCAGGAAACATGGCTTCAGGCGGGAACCGTTCGGCAAAACATTGCAATGGGCAGGCCGCAGGCAGCGGAAAACGAAATCATCGCCGCCGCAAAGGCCTGTCACGCGCACGGGTTCATAATGCGTCTTCCGAAAGGTTACGACACCGTACTTGACGAAGCGGGCGGCAGCCTTTCCCAAGGGCAAAAGCAGCTCCTCTGCATTGCGCGCGTTATGCTTTTAAATCCCCCGATGCTGATTCTTGACGAGGCTACCTCTTCCATTGATACGCGCACGGAGCTTCTCGTTCAGGATGCTTTTGCAAAGCTTATGCACGGCCGAACAAGCTTTATCGTTGCGCACAGGCTTTCAACCGTTCGCGAAGCGGATATTATCCTTGTTATGCGCAGCGGGCGCATAGTTGAAAGCGGAACTCATGATGAATTGCTCCGCGCCGACGGTTTTTATAAAAAACTTTACGAGAGTCAGTTTGCCCGCTGAAAATGATTGTTCCGCTTTTTTGCTTTTGATATTTTCGCCGCAGGCAGAATCATGTTTGCGGTGATTTTTCTTTTTGGCGTTTTAATATCCGTTGAAATATCTCTGTTGTGCAGTTGATATATTTTATTAATGCCTTGTTTTTTGTTGTCAAATATCGGGTATATGTGTTATACTGGGAAGGAGCAAGGACAGCGCATTTGATTTTCTCCGCGTAATTTCGTGTTTACCGCTGAACAATCCTTCGGTTGTCCGCTCACGGCATTGTTTTTCCCCCGCTCGACGATTTCATGACAGGAGGTTAAATCTTATGAAATCAAAACGCAAATTTCTCATTTCAGCCCTTGCCGTTGTGCTTACGGCGGCATTGGCAGTCGGCGTGTTCTTCTTTTACAAGGCCTTTAAAAAGCGCATAGACCCGGAAGACCAAATGATTCACAGCACGCAGGAGCGCATTGAATATGCGCAGTCATGTTACAAAGAATTCAGCAAAAACCCGAACAAGACCTATACCGTTCTTGTCTCGCTCGACAGTGTTACAACGGAGGAGTTTACGCAGCTCTTCGCCGGCTGCAGTGGCTTCACTCAGGTATACGACTGTATAACCGAAGGCGTTGACGACCCGATGTACGGCGGTTATCTCGACTGTGAAGGCAAAACGGCGGCGCAGCTTGCCGCCGAGTGTTATGCGGACACTTACGACAGCATCTGTTCCGAGTTGGACAGTTATGATCAGCAGGCTGCGGAAATCCGGGAGTCTTATATGTATGATGAGACTGTCGAGCCTTTTGCTACGCAGCCCCCTGTTGACACATTCGGCAAGGATATAGACACATCCGATATTAAAGTCCCCGGAAGCTCCTACAGCAACGATGACACAGACTTCCAGCTGGCAGAAGACTTGGCTGACTTGCAGGAATTCCATGATAACTTTGTCATGCTGAAGCAAGCAATGGAGCAAGGCAGGTATCGCATATACGGAGTTAAACTGACGCTGACAGGTGCGCAGGCTCAGGCACTGCTTCAATCGAACAAAGTCCGTTTGGTCGAGAAGCTGACGATTTTTCCTGAAAGCAGCCTCTCTCCGTTGGATCCCTCCGAGGAGAATTGGGATTAAGAATATGACTTTTCATACTTTTGCGGCAATCTATTGTTTATTGTCGTTCGCACGCAATTGCACTTTATCTATAGTGCGGCAGTCTATTTGCGTCTAATGTGAAACCAAAGTGTCCGAATCACCGCAGGCAGAATCATGTCTGCGGCGATTTTGAAGCACTTCTTGAAGAAGTACCTCTTCAATCTGCCTTTGTCGGCAAAACAACGGTTCCTTTGCATTCATAAAGAATAGAAATAATCAAAGCGGCTCATCCCGATTGCATTTTGCAATGTGTCGGGGCGAGCCGCTTTTTATGGTTTTTTTTCGGATTTTGCTGCTAAGGCTTATTTTGCCTGTTTTGCCCTGCGAACCGCAAGAATTCTCTGCATTTCGTTATAAACGATCATATAGCCCTCGTCAACGCCCATGCCGGGTTTTGCAAGGATCTGAACGGGCTGGGTTGCCATTGCGCACTGGGTGCAAACCTGTGCGGAACGGTCGGTTTCGTTGCAGGTGCCGCCCTGGTATGCGCCGATGCCCTTTTCTTTGCAGTAAAGAACAGCCTCGATCGTGTTGTTGATACCGCCGAGATCGGGAGTTTTTATCTGAACCATGTGACCCGCTTTGTTGTCGGCAAAGTACTTGATGTCCTCAAGAGTGTTGCACCATTCGTCCGCAACGATCTCAACGTTGATTCCGCGGTCGTCAAGTTCCTTGGTGATTGCTGCAAGCGCGCGCATCTGCTTTTCGCGGTCTTCAACATCCATGGGGCCTTCAATGCGGAGATGGAAGGGCTTTGCGGCTTCTTCAAGGCGCGCCATGTAATCGGCCATTGCCTTGTAGTTATCGTTGCCGAATGCAGCACCGATCGTGCCGTATACGTCAATGTGGAAAATCGGGTTGTAATTTTCATCTGTGCGGAGCTGAAGTACGCGGTCACGCAGCCATGCAACATACTGTTCGAGCAGTTCGCCGTGTTCGCCGAGCTTGGTCTTAACGTTGTTGATAAGCGCATGGGGCAGAATCTGTGCGCCCTTGATAATCATTTTATCCGCATTGGTGTAGCGATCGTCACCGGACTGGGTGAAAATATCAATGGGCTTGTCGGAAATGGTGCAGCCGTATTCGTCCGCAACAACTTCGCACATCATTCTGCCGGTGGACCTTGCAACAGCGTCAAGAATCGCCTGAGTCATGCCGTAGCGAATTGCGGTGTGCAGACGTTTGCCGTCAACATGGATGGATTCGACCATTTCGGAAAGTGCGCGGAAATTGTCCGCCTCTTTGCCGATGAGTTCGGGCTTGATATAGTTTTCGATAACGGGAATGAAGTCCTTTGCAAGGAAGAGGGGATCGCGTCCGCCGCAGCCGCTGTACTGAACGGCAGCGCAGTCGCCGTATGCAATCTGGCCGTCCTCAAGAACGAGCATCACGGAGATGGACTCACCGGGCTGACGAACGGAGGTAAAGCCGGGGGTTTTGGGTTCGCCGACGTATGCGGCGCCGTCGCTTTTTGCGCCCGCTTTAATGGCGCGCTGATCGTCAAAATAGAAGCCTGTTCTGCCTGCGGAGCAGATAACATCGATAATTTTCATAAAAGTATCCTTTCAGTTCTTCAAAATTTTATTTCAAAAATGAAATTTAAGTATTCGGGCGGCACGAAAGCATTCCGCGCCGCCGTGCATTTTCAGCCGAAGCCGATTTGCGTTCGTTTATCTGCGGAGAGCCTGCGGCCTTCCGACAAGACGACCCTTGCTGATCGCGTAAACATCGTCAATGACCATTTGGAAGGTTGCATTGCGCTTTTCGGCCTTTGCGCGCTCTTCGATCTTTGCGCGGTGGAACGCCTTGATATCATCGGTGAAGGGCAGCGCACCCATGTCGAGAATGCGGATCGCGCCGTCGTTATCGCGTGCGGGAAGCATTTTGCCCGCATTGTAGCGGGAAGGCGCAAACGGAATATCAAGAACGCCCGCAAGCACAGCGCGAACGGAACCTATCGCGATGTCGCCTTCGCCCAGTTCGAAGCATTTATCGACAATGCAGCGCGTCTCTCTGCGGATAATATCTTTTTCTTCCTCAAGGTTGGCTGCGGTGCAAACCTGGTCGGAAAGCATGCTGATGACCTGCTTTGTGCAGCGCAGACCCTGTGCGTTTGCTTCCATTGTGGGAACGCCCGCCGCTTCATGCGGAGTTTTGACGATGACTTTTGTTGCCTTTGAGAGTGCAGCGGTTGCACTGCCCCAGGAAATGACGCCGAATGCCTTCGCTTCGTCCTGCGGGAAACCGCCCATCCACTGATGGAAAACCGTGGTTATGATAACATCATCATAGCCGTATTTATGCATGTATTCGTTTGTCAGCTCTTCAAGGGTGCGGATCGCCGCAACATCCTGAACAAGGTTGCCGCATTGGCCGTAGCCGACGGTGATATTGCGAACTCCCTGCTCTGCTGCAAGCAAAGCCTCAATAATCGCAACCGCATGGGATACGCAGGGCGGAACAAGAGTTCCCGTAAGCGGACCGTAGGGTTCACGGTTAATGGAAACACCCGCTTCTTCGTAGATGCCGGTAAGCCTGTCAACATACTGCCAATCGCGGATCGTCTCCTCCATCGGGACGCTCTTTGCATAGGGCAGGTTATAGGAAATGCCGCCGCCTTCATAGCTTGTGAAACCGCCCGCATAGGCAATTTCGGTCAAAAGGCGCGCATCGGGTGTGCCGTGGCGCACCTGAATGGGAGTGTTCAATGCTTCAATGAGCATACGGCAGCCCGCAACGCCGTGATTGACGGCGGGAAAGCCGTTAAGCAGGGAACGGCCGAGCCGCTGGGACTCCTTTATGCCGTTTTCGGCTTCTTCATAGCGGTTCTGACGGGTGTAGCTGTCAATGGTTGTCGGAAGCAGATCGGCTTCGCCGTTATCCTGAAGATAAGTCAACAGCTTGATATGTTCGGGAATCAGCGCAACGCCCGCACGCGGCTGAATCAAAGTGATACCCTTTTCCTTTGCTTCAACAAGTTTTTTTGAAAAAACTTTGTGAGCGGGCATGGCCTTGTGGTATTCGATGGCTTCTTTAAGATCAACTTCCCTGCCGGTCGGCCACTGCTTGAGCACGTCGGCACGGATCGCGTTGAATTCGTCATCGGGAATGCGCTTGTTTTTGATATTGGGGTTGTTCATTGTTTAAATGCTCCTCTTTTATTGGGAAATCGCCTGAAGGCAGGTTCGGCATCGAACCTGTTTTCGTCAGGCTCTGCATAGTTCTTGTTTCATTATGCTCAACGCCTGTTCCGGATATTTTTCGGAAAGCAGACCCATTGCGGCGATAATGTATTTTCTGTCGACAAGCACATCCGCCCTGAGCGGCCTCAGCGATGTCGGATCCTTTTGGTCATAGAGCGCAAATGACGCGATCTTTGCCGTGTTTGTTGTGTGAATCAGTGAACCGCCCGTGACAACGAGCTTCTGCACTTTACGCAGATCCTTGCCGGTTTGAACATAGGTCGTGCCCATCATTGAATACGCTTCTTCGATGCGGCCCGCATGTCTTGTCACCGCCGTGCGCACCGCCATGCATGCAAGAGCTTCGTCCAACCGTTCGGTTTCATCGTCCGTCGGCAAAAGATCCGTGTTTGCGGCAAACATACTGATGATTTCCTCCGCACGCGCCTCGCTCATGCCTGCAAGCTCTGCAATCGTTTTTATTCCCGCCGCATCCACAATTCCGCGAATGCTGTATCTCATGCCGATATCACCCTCAACCGTGCGCTTGATATACGGCTCGGGCAAGCCCTTGAGCATGGTTCGCGGATCGGTCGGCATTCCGTTTGCAACGGAATAAACATCCGTTGTTGCGCCGCCGACATCAACGGCAACAAGTTCCCCAAGTCCGCGGGAATTATCCGTTCCCTCCGCAAGCAGCTTCATTGCCGCCATGACTGCGGAAGGCGTCGGCATCATAATGCCGGAAATAAGTTCGCTCGCCTTGGTAAGTCCCTTTGCCTGCACGATTCTTTTAAGGAAAACTTCGCGAATCTCTTTCTGGGTCGGCTCAATGTTAAGCGTGCCGAATTTCGGCATGACATTTTCGCAAATATGCACTTCGCGCCCTTCGAGAATGCGCTCGCACTGCCGCACGGCATTTCGGTTGCCCGCAATTATGACGGGAAAATCTCCGCCTATATCCGCAAGCACGTGCGCATTATGCAGAATGCAGTCGGTATTGCCGCCGTCCGTGCCGCCGACAAGCAGGAAAATATCCGGATTTATCGCCTTTATCTCGTCCGCATCATCCTCATTGAGCTTGAAGGCGTAGGTCTTCAGCACCTTTGCGCCCGCACCGAGGCTTGCACACTTTGCGGCTTCCGCCGTCAGTTCCGGAACGAGCCCGCTTGCAAGCATACGAAGACCGCCCGCCGCGCTGCTGGCGGCGTAGCGTTCGCAAAAATCAAGTTTTCCGGTCACTTTTTCAAGCTTTGAAAGCGCGTCGGAAAGTCCGTTGTTAATGTCCGACTGAACGGTCGTGTAGGCATTTGCCGTGCCCAACAGCCTGCATTCATCAACATCCGCCGCGGTGACCTTTGTGTATGTGCTCCCGAAATCGATCAAAAGAACAGGTTTCATGTTTTTTCCCCGCTTTGCAATCGTAATCAGTAAACAATCAGAGCCGCAGGTTATTCCTCAACGTGCAGGTCCTGTTTCAATGCCTCGATATCAACTTCCGGCGGGGTTCCCGGCGGGAAGGAGCGATCGAAGCCCATCTCTTTAAAACGCTTTTCAACCTCGTCAAACGGCTGTTTGCCGATAACGATATTGCCGCCCACATAGAGCAGGATGTTTTCCAAACCTGCCTCATCGCATTTTTCACGCATACCGCGGCAATCCAGCTCACCCTGACCATAGAGTGAGGAGATGACGATTGCATCGGCGTTCGTTTCAATTGCGGCGTTGATGAATTCTTCCTGAGAAACCATAACGCCGAGATTGACAACATTGAAACCCGCATCGGTGAATGCATGATACAGGATCTTGTTGCCGACCGCGTGAACATCGGCGCCGATAACGCCGATAACAAGAGTCTTTTTATCCATCACTTTGACCTCTCATTATTATGATAAAGTGTCCTTACATAACCCAAGCACACAAAGAAACATTGTGTGCCGCATTTTACAGTCGTATAATACATTTTTAAGCGCAAATAGTCAAGTGCATATGCACTGCAAACCCCAATATATTTGATTTAACATTAATAAAACGACTCAACGGACGAGTTAACATTAAGCGCGGCGGGAAATTTTATTCCTGCCGCGCCGTTCGCTTTAGTGCAAAACGTTATTCTTCTTAGGATTTATTATGCCTCCGCCTTGCCCGCCGTGTTCTGCGGTTTTATGCACGGCGGCTGTTCACCGTTAAGTGCCGCTCTCAGAGCCAGCAGAGCATCGAAAACGTCAACCGCACCGTCGCCGTTAAGATCCGCACGTGCAGCCTGTTCATCGGTGAGGCCCTCCGTTCCTATTGCATAGCGCATAAGCATAAGCGCGTCGTCAATTCCAATCGTGCCGTCGCCGTTAATATCGCCGATAACGGGGGCTTCGGGTTCGAAAACCGCGTGAATAACCGTGTCCTCCTCAACGGTGATTATCTCATCCGTGACAAGCTCTCCGTTGATGAACCAACCCACAAATACCATGCCCTCATGGGTCGGAACGGGTATTTCGCTGACTTCCAAGCTGAAGCCGACACTGACAGGGGTATTAAGCAGCGTTTCTCCCGTGTAATCGTCAATCACCGTCAAATTGCACGTGCGCGGAGCGTAAACCGCCGCAAAAACCATGGGCCGGGTAATCGTTACGGTTTCTTCGGTTATTATGCGTCCGTTGTAATCCCAGCCTGCGAACGCCATTCCTTCGTGAACGGGCGGCGCGGGAAAATCGCTGACTCTCAGCACCGTGCCGTACTCAACCTCCTCCATGGTCACAAAAAAGCTGTCAGCTATGGTATCATAGAATCTCACGGTAAAAGTCTCTTTTCTCAATACCGCCGTAATGACCATATCCTCGTTTACGATAACGGTCCCCGACTCCATCAGCTCGCCGTTTACAAGCCAGCCCACAAACACCATTCCCTCACGATAGGGCGGCATGGGCAGATCCGCAAGGTCAACTTCCGTTCCGGCTCGAACTTCGTAAGTCTCATATGTTTCGCCGGTATCGCTGTCAACAAGCGTGATCGTATGCGTTTCGAATCCGCTGTAAACCGCTGTAACCGTCATGTCCCCCAACACTCTGAGATAGGAGCCTTCAAACAGGGCCCCTTCAACATACCAGCCGACAAAGTCCGCATTCTCATGAACGGGCGGAACGGGGAATTCGTCGCTGTAAAGGCCGTTGTCATAGAGCACGGTTACGGATTGCAGCGTTTCACCGTTGTAACCGTCAACGAACGTGACCGTATAAGGGTGCTGCTCATAGGTAGCGTAGATTATAACGTTTGACACGACCGTAACTTCGTCAAGGAACTCGCCGTAGCCGTACCATCCCTTAAAATCATAGCCTTCATGTTCAATGTGTTCGGGGAAATCTTCCGCCTTGATCACTGTTCCGTAAGGCACAGTATCGGTACGAAGAATGACGTCGGTGTGATTATCCCAGAACTTGACCGTGTACATTTTCGCTTCATAAGCCGCATAGCAGCTTGTATTTTCCGTAACATTGATGCTTCCCGAAACGGCGCTTCCGTCCGCATACTGCCATTCGGCAAAATTGTATCCGACTGCATCGGGAGCTTTCGGAAATTCGGACAAGGGAATTTCCGTGCCGTATTCTGCGGTGCGTGTTCCGATGAGTTCGCCGGTGAGTCCCGAATAAAAGCTTACCGTGTAGACTTCGTTGCTGTATTCTGCGCGGAAAGTCGTATCACCCGTAAGATAGTAACTGCTGCCGAAAAATTCGGAACCGTTAACCGACCAATATTCAAACGTTTTGCCCTCATGCTCCGGCGGCTCGGGAAAAGCCTCTACTGTAACGGTATCTCCGATGGACATATTCAGAGTTTTCAGCACCTGTTCCGTCGCGCCGTCCACCCATTGCACGGTGCAGGTCGGAACGGTGTACGAAGCAATTATATTTGTGTTGGCTGTTATTGTCAGGCTTCCGGTAACGGTCTCTCCGTTCGGACCCCTCCAATGAGAAAAGTTTTTCCCCGGAATCGTCGGCGGCGTCGGGAAGTCGCTGAGGTTCAACACCGTGTTCTTTGTTACCGTAAAGGATTCAAACGCCGCTGTCTGTCCCTCAACAATGAAGTTCACCGTGTAAAGCGGAGGGAAGTACCAGTTCCTGTTGCCCGCAAGTACGGGATGGGTGTATATACCCTCATCCTCATAATAATAAGGATCGTATTCACCGCGGCGGCTCTTCGCATAGTCAAGTGCCTGCCCGATATTGTAGCATTCGGACACGCCCAATCCGCGCATGGAGTTCAAAATATCTTGGAAGATGTAAACATCATATGCAACGGTCACGGTTTCATCATAACCCAAAGCAACGGAAGCACCGTGTGAAGTGAAATAGTTCAGCAGATTGCCGTCCTTGCCGCCGCTGCATGTTGCAAGGTGAACATAGCTGCCCGGCATGGTTGCGGTTGCATAGTGATTCAGATAGAGATAATTCACGGCAATGCCGCCGCCGGCAAGTTCCACAACCCAGCCGTTGCTGTAATCGCTTGCCGTGACACCGTTCTCATTGTGAATCGCAATATAGCTCAGCCCGTCATATTCCAAACCGTGCGAGTCAAACATGATCACGCCGTATTTATACATCTCTGTCAAATCGGTAACATCACATTCGTTGCCTCCGTACACGGTCAAAGTTCCGCCCGTGTAGCTGCTGATCACGGGAGCGAAAGTTTCCGAATAGTAAGTGCCGACACCCTCATCAATTCCTAAGTATGGCGCATAAACGGCAACATTTCTGTTTGAGGCCGTGACCGCACCGTCATCCAAAATTCCGCGAACCTCTTCCGCAGGGGAAAGCTCGATTTTAACAGGTTCGGAACCTTCTCTGATGCCGTGAACGATATTGTAATCATACACAACGGTCATTCCGGATTTCAGAGTGTAGCCGAAAGTTGTTCCGTTCTGCCGGTTGATGCTCTTGATTCGTGAATCCCCGTCAAGATATTCGAACAGGCTGTCAACCGTTTCAACAGCGGACAGGTCGGAGTCAAGCTCGCTTTCGAGTTCAAAGAGCTCGCCGTCAATTTCACGACGAACCTTCTGCATACTGCGAAGTTCAGCTGCTGCCGCATAACTGTCCGCCGCAGCACCGATGGGCAAAAGCCCGATGCAAAGCATCGCTGCAATGAGAATACAGAGTATTCTTCTGAAATTCGTTCCTTTCATAATGCCTCCTGAATGATTTTTTTATATCACGCAATTCGAGTGAACAGCGCTGATATCGTTCACAAGTTCAAGCATCGGATTTCGGAGAATGCGCTGCACCGTTTCCGTCATTCATACCGCGACCGCAGTCGAGTCCGAATCTCCTGTTTGCAAAAACTATTCCTTAGAGTATGATTTAAATAATAATTTAAATTGCGCTCCAATCATTTAGATTTTAACACAGTATTCAGAGGCTGTCAACAACATTCTAAAAGTATCCGATTGTTTCTTTTTCTGAAAAAAGGCGGCAAATTAACATTTTTCGGTACGGTTCACAATTTTCTCAAATAAATATAACTTGCGGAAAACTTTGCAGCAAAAAGCACGGCAGGAGAAACCCCGCCGTGCTGCGTTTCACTTTCAGTTTGGAAGCATAAGCTTCAAGTCATAATCGAGTTCTTAATTATTATTGCTGAGCATATCAGCCGCCGCATCCGCAACGTTTTCGTTTGTCAGCCTGTCAATAATTCCGTTTTTGGATTCAAAGCCGCACAGCCGGAGCGCGCCGCCCTTCATCATCAGGCCGATGCTTGCGTTCCTGCTGCTTTTCTCATCCGAAAACCCTTCGGCAAGCCCGGTTGCCTTTTGGACCTGTTCAAGCGTCATGTTTTCAAACACAACAAGGCAGTTCTCGGTAACAAACGGCGCAATAGCCTCGCCTGCTTCTTCCGCCTGTTCGCCTGTCAGCACAATGATATCATAATCGCGCTCTTCCGCAGCCTTAACAATTTCGCTGCCCGTGCACTCTCGATCAAACAAAATCCTGTACCGCATTGAATCCATGCGTGCGGCAGTGTTTGATTTCACGACAGCGCAAAGGTAAACAATGCAGCCGATGAGCAAAACGATAACAAAACCGGGAATCACTTTCCAAAGAACAGTTCTCTTTGCAGATTTCTTTTTTTCCATTAAATACATGCCCCTCTTCGATTTTCGGTATACACATAATAGCATACTAACTTTGTGAAGTCAAGCAAAAATGCGTGTATATTTTTGCATAGTGCCTTTTAAATGATAGCCGAAATGCAAATAAAAACAGGAACAAAAAAAAGAAACAGTCATTTGACTGTTTCTTTGGGATCCGGCAGCTGCCTATCCTCCCATGCCGTCGCCAGCACA